>MAAC01009458.1_pt1 | contig 30787 bp, 26 predicted proteins | sample 1115981 | NCBI WGS metagenome assembly MAAC01 (sample SAMN04961126, study PRJNA320927) | seawater metagenome | isolation source: sample BD02T64 sea water enriched with oil for 64 days | place: USA:Gulf of Mexico | collected 2013-07-27 | reverse complement strand
GATATTGTTGACTATAAAGACACCATTGATAACCGCACTCACAAGCGGGCGGGTATTGCTGGTTCGATGATTGTTAATGGCGAGATTTTACAGTTTCTCGACCTTTACGGCATCCTCGAGCTAGATGACCCCGAATGGACTGAGCATCTTATTGGTGGTGCTGAAGAAACAGATCTAACGGTTTTGTTAGTAGAAGATTCACCGTTTTTCCAATCGCAAATGAAAAAAGAAATTGAGGCTGCCGGCTTTATTGTGTTGACGGCAGACGATGGTTTGCTGGGCCTTGATATGCTGAGTAGTCATCCGGAAATCAGCATGGTGTTGACGGATATTGAAATGCCCAACATGGATGGTTTGGAAATGGTTCGCGCCATTAAAGCCAAACCAGAATACGCCAGCCTGCCGCTGGTGGCCGTTACCTCACTGGCCGGTGCTGCCGCTGAGCAAAAGGGGCTTGATGCTGGGGTTGACGAGTATCAAATTAAGCTCGATCGAGAGCAATTAGTTGATGTGTGTCGACGTCTGGCAAAACCCAATGCGATAAGCGCATAAGTATAAACTGAGGAGAATAAATAATGAGTGAAGCTTTGTTTTTGGAAGATACTGAAATTATTGTTTTCAGAGTTGGGGATATTACGATTGGTTTACCCATCACAGAAGTGCGTGAAATTTTTAAATCCCCAACGATCACACCCGTACACACCGCATTTTCCTATGTTAATGGGGTGATTAATTTACGCGGTAGCATTGTCACTATTATTGACTTAAGCAAGCGCATGGGCCTGCCGATAAACCATACTAACAAGGCCGTGCATATTGTTCTGGTGGAGTTCGGAGAAGAGCTGATCGGACTTTTGGTCGACGGTATTGAAGATTCTGTATTTGCCAGCAGTGATGATTTCTTTCCTGTACCCGCAACAGTTAATGGTGCGGATAGTGACTTTTTTAGGGCGTTGTTTCGGCGAGAAGAGGATCTGGTGGCGATGCTAGACCTGGAAAATACCCTGGATACTGAGGCTGCATAATGGCGGAATTAAGGCTGTTAGTTGTCGATGATTCAGCGATGTATCGACAGGCCTTGAAGAGCATTGTGGAGGGAATACCTGGCGTGCGTTGTATCGGTATAGCCTGTGATGGTAAAGAGGCAATGGAAAAGATTGTTTCAGAAAACCCTGATGTTGTTACGCTTGATATGGAAATGCCAGTTATGTCTGGTATGGACGTCATCAAAGCGGTGACAGCTCAAGGTTTGAGTAGCAAATTAATTATTGTTAGTGCCTGTTCGCAGTCGGGGGCGGAAGCTGCCATCAATGCATTGAAACTAGGGGCTTACGATTTCATCACCAAACCAAATAGGCTAGGCGGGCGTGGCGCAAAAGACGATATTCGTAGACAACTTGTTGAGAAGATAGAGGTCTTGAAGGCTAGCTCTGTTTTAGCATTGAAGCGTTCGGTGAAAGCAATTGACAGGACTCTGGATAGTCAGCCACCACTGATAAGCGGAAAGCCTTCAGCGGCAATCTCAGATGTGGCAATGCTAGCAACAAGGCCGCTATCACCTCCTTGTCTAACTTTTGCGCCTAAGGCAATTGCCATGGGGTGTTCAACGGGCGGCCCCAAGGCTTTGCTAAAACTATTCTCTGGTTTGCAAAGTGAGTTGGGTGTGCCGATCTTTATCGTGCAGCACATGCCGCCAATGTTTACACAGACACTGGCCAAGTCAATTGATGAAATTAGTTCGGTTACGGTAAAAGAAGCCGAAGATGGAGACAAGCCACTGCCGAATCACGCTTATATAGCGCCAGGCGGGCGACAAATGAAAGTAGTTCGGGGTAGTGCTGGAATTGAAATTAAAATCACTGATGATGAGCCTGAGAATTTTTGTAAGCCCTCTGTCGATTATTTTTTTTCGAGCGTGGCTGAAGTCTATGAAGCTCATGTACTAGGTGTCATCTTAAGTGGCATGGGCAGTGATGGTAGTGAAGGCCTACAAAAAATGAAGCGCTATGGCGTGACAGTGCTGGGCCAGGATGAAGAAAGCTGTGTGGTATATGGCATGCCTCGAGTCGCACAGGAAGCCGGTTTGGTGGATGCTCAAGTGAGTATTGAGAATATGGCCTCTGCTATTGAAGGTGTTATCAAATCATCGGCGAAGGGTTCTGATACACATGCAAGAATCTGAAGCCAGTGAAACTTGCGATTTTAAAGCCATGCCCACTTTAGGGATAGTATCGGCGCAGTTCGTTGAGCAAATACTTGGCTGCAAGGGGGTCGCTGAATATGGAGGGACTGAGGGTTTTTGCACTTTAAATGAGGCTATAGCAATACTTCCCCGTCGGCGGACTGGGTGACATCGAGAATGGAGCCAGATGAATGGTGAGACATGAAAACCATTCGATGAACGATCGTGAGTTGAGTCAACTTATTGACCATGTGAAATCTCAGACGGGAATCAACCTGGATGCATCAAAGCGTTATTTGCTGGAATCCCGCTTGAGTCCGATATTGCAAAAATTTAGACTTAACTCCTATAGTGAGTTGATAAGGTGTGTTGCGAGCGCTAGTTCGAGTGAAAATCAAGCACTTATTAGTGCTATAACGACAAATGAGACGTATTTTTTTCGGGATGAGCATCCTTTTGATTTGCTAAAGTACAAACTTATACCAGACTTGCTTGGGGTAGATCAAAAGGCCGTAGTGAAAATTGCGAGCGCAGCCTGCTCGAGTGGTCAAGAGGCTTATAGCATGGCTATGGTGTTGAAGGAGATTCTTTTTGATTTGACACGTTATAGAGTGCAAATCAATGCTTTTGATATATCTGATGAAATTATTGCGGTGGCTAGCAGGGGTGAATACTCAAAATTTGAGGTCCAGCGTGGCCTATCTGAGCAGAAAATAAACAGTTATTTTGATCGTATAGAGGGTCGCTACCAGGTAAAAGCGGAGCTTCGATCGATTGTGTCATTTAGTAAAGTTAATTTATTAAAGCCGGAAGGTATTGTGGCAAAGTTTAATATTATTTTTTGTCGAAACGTGGTGAACTACTTTGAAGACAAAGATAGGGCCTTGTTGTTTGATAATTTGGCCTCGATGTTGTTGCCCAAAGGCGTTTTGGTGATAGGGGCCACTGAGTTCCTCAACAACCAGTTTGGTCGTTTTGTAAAGAAAAGTGATAAAGGTTCTGTGTATTACGAAAAGGTAGGCTAATGCCAAAACTGAGAAAGGCTCGAACTTTTTGTATGGGTATTGTCAGTACTATGGCAGTGGACTTGATTGTTTTAAGTGATTATGGAGTTGGTAAATGAAAGTGCTTGTTGTTGATGACAGTGTCGCCATGCGGATGATTGTCAAGAAAATGGTAAAGGCTGCCGGATTCAGTGCAGACTTTATAGAGGCTGCTGATGGACAGCTCGGCCTGGACAAAATCAAGGCTGATTCTCCAGATCTCGTCTTGTGCGACTGGAATATGCCCAATATGTCTGGAATTGAGCTGTTAACGGCTCTAAATGATGAAGGTATTTCGGTCGATTTTGGTTTTGTAACAACAGAATCATCTGATGAGATGCGTGCAAAAGCAGAAGGGCTTGGGGCTAAGTTTTTGATTTCAAAGCCGTTTACAAAAGAATCAGTGTTTGATGCATTGAAATCTTTCTTTTAAATCAATTTATATAAGGGGTCGATTGTGAGTTTTAGTACACCGTCAAAAGCAGAGTTAAAAGATATGCTGGGCATGCTTTTTACTAATCTTGATGTCCAAGACTGTGATCCGATCGCTCTTGATGCGGATGACCTATTCTTTGGTTTGTATCTTGATGATGATGATAAGCCAGTGACTTTAGTGGTCTGTGATATGCCCTTCTCCGCTTATATGGGTAGCTCGATGACCATGTTGCCACCTCCTGTTGCTGCCGATGTGATAAAAAGTGGCAAATTAGAAGACATGATGGTGGGTAATATTAAAGAAGTTATGAACATCGTCTCCAGGCTTTTTATGTTGCGTGGAGGGGCTCATTTGAGGTTTGCGACATTACACTCTGTAAAGGAGGGTTTGCCTGAGCCTGTTTCGGGATTGTTGGCCAATATTGATAAACAAGTGTTCTTTGATGTTGAGATTCCGCGTTACGGAACAGGGAAGGTCGGGTTTTTAGTACCTAATGATTAATTAGCGTAGGGTTAAAATCGCCAGGGGATTGGGCTGATTAAAATGCTGTTTACTAGGGGTATTGGAGAGCTTTTTTCGCAACAAGGCTCGCTTGCTAGTAATTGACAGATAATGTTCACGGACGATTCTACCTTAAAATAATAGTGCTAGGAGAATTAGAGCTATGCTTGGATTTCTGAAAAATCTTTTTGGAGCGGGAGCTGAAGAGTTCCTGAATCGTTATAGCTTGGCGGGTCGTATTGGCGGCCTTGCTTTCGCGCCGATTATGGCATTAGTGATGTTCTTGATATTTAACTCCTACGGTGCCTATCAAGACTATCAGCAAAATGTGCAAATTGAGCGGCTTGCTGAAATTTCAAAATTGGTGGGTAATGCCATACATGAAACTCAAAAAGAGAGAGGGCTGAGTGCCGTCTATATCGGCGAAGAAGGCAAAGAGGACAAGAAAGAACTTTTGAATGCTCAGTGGGCTCTGACAGACGAGTCTGTAAAAAATTTAGAGGTAGCATTAAGTGGTGATTTAAGTGCTTATGGTGATTCTTTTACTGAGCTAGGTGCTACAGCGAAAGAAACACTAGGGCAATTTAAAGAGGTAAGAGATTTTATTTTAACAATTGACTTTCGTGCTTTTAATCGAGAGGTCACGAGGCGCGCGGCATTAAACTATGTGGATAGGAATGTACTGGTTCCAATAGTTCCTTTAGCGGATGATGCTGGTTTGAAGTTTGCAAAAATTGAGAGTGATTTGGCGGCCCTGATTGATCAGATGGTGGGTCTTGCTTCAAGTGCTGAGATGAGTGCCAAGCTTTCATCTTTGGCCACTTTGTTGAAAGTAAAAGAAATGGGTGCCAATGAGCGAGCACTTGTTGTGACAGCCTTTAGTGATGGTCTTTTCACGCCCGAGTCATATTCCGAATTCCTGCGTCTAAAGGGTGCTCAAGATACTTTTCTAACTGTTTTCTACAGTACTGCAACCACTGATAACGATGAAGCTTATGCTAATACAGTGACTGGAGATGCTGTTGTCGATGCTGAAGATGTCCGTATTTTTATCTCGGATATGGAAGGTGGCGATATGACCGGTTCTGGCTACACAGGTCTAGAATGGTATGAAATGTCGACAAGAAAAATTAATTTAATCAAGTCTGTTGTCGATGTTGTGTCGGCTGATATTGTCGCTGATGCCAGCCATAAAGCGTCCTCCGCCTTTGTAAGTGTGCTTATCTTTGGCATCGTGGCTGTCGTTGTTACTCTTCTGACATTCTTTATCTTTATTATATCGAGGAGTATTTCAAAGCCCCTCGGCTTGATGAACGAGGCGATGTTAAGTTTAGCTGATGGTGATATGACAGTTGAAGTTCCCTGCCTTGGTTACGGTTCAGAGGTCGGACAAATGGCGAGTGCCGTCGATAATTTTAAACAAGGCCGTATTGAGCGGCAACGCCTAGAGAAAGAAGCTAAAGAAGCTGAAGAAGCTCAGCGTAAGCGTGAAGAACGGCAGCGTGTGGAAGCTGAAAACGCAAAACAAGCCGAGCAGGAAAGAGAGCTTGAAACAAGCCGGCGCCGTGAGGCGAGAGCGGAAAAGCTAGAGTCAAGAATTGCGGATTTCGATGAGAGCATTTTACAGAAAATTGGTTCTTTTAACGCCGCAATCGCTGAGATGGAGCAGGCGGCTGTCACCCTTTCTGATACCGCTAAACAAACAGAAACACAAAGTGTTGCTGCTGCTACAGGTGCCTCTGAGGCATCACAGAATGTGCAGACCGTTGCTGCTGCGAGTGAACAAATGGCCTCTACTGTAGCGGGCATTAACGAGCAGATGAATCACTCTTCGCAGATTACGGGTCAAGCAATGGATACCATTGATTCGACGGCACAAATTGCTGTCGAATTACAAAGCTCATCTCAGAATATTGGTAATGTGATTGATTTAATTAACGAAATTGCTGAGCAAACTAACTTGCTGGCTTTGAATGCAACGATAGAAGCTGCGCGTGCTGGGGATGCTGGTAAGGGCTTTGCTGTTGTTGCTTCAGAGGTTAAAGAATTATCTAATCAAACTTCATCGGCAACCAACGATATCTCTGAGCATATTAAGCGCCTTCAAGAAATCAGTGCGAACGTTGTTACCTCCGTCGATAAGACTCGTGAAGCCTTGAAGGAAAACTCGGAAGTGGCTCTCAATGTTACGGGCGCGGTTGAGCAGCAAGCGCTGGCTACACAGGAGATATCACAAAATATTCAACAGGTTGCTACCGGCACAGCAGACGCAAGTAGCCAGATTACACAGGTTCAGGGCGGAGCAGCCACAGTTCTTCGTTCCTCTGAACAGGTCCAGGTATCGTCAGGCAGCTTGGCGGGTGATAGCCGGGAATTAAAAGCTACGATTGAAGAGTTTCTTTCTGACATTCGACAGATCTAGTCGAAGATCAAGCCCTGTCACAGGCAGGGCTTGATCCCCTGTTCTAATTGAAACGGTATTTGATGTTCAGCTTGTAAGTTGGATACCAGGGCCGTTATTTCTAAAGCGCATTTTACATGCGCTTTTTTTCTGCCGGTTCCTATTAGTTCAGGTCTGCTCCATAGTGGATAAGCAGTTAACTTTTCTGAAAAGTACTATCTGGATCACTTGTTCCCAGTTGTATGGTTCAAGCACAAAGTTCGTACGCTTGAACAAAGTTCCTATGTCAATCATCAAAAAATTCGGTATACCAGTCGACAAAGCGATTAATGCCTTCCTGTATTGAGGTTTGTGGCTGGTAGTCGAGATCACTAATCAGGTCGCTAACATCGGCATAGGTACTGGGTACATCACCGGGCTGCAGAGGCAGCATGTTCTTTTTCGCTGTTTTACCCAGTTTGTTTTCAAGGGCGGCGATAAAGTCCATTAAACGTACGGGGTTGTTGTTGCCGATGTTGTAGATTTTGTAGGGTGCGGGCGAGCTTGATGGGTCGGGCGTCTTGCCATCCCAGCTGTTATTACCTTGCGGTGGGTTATCGATAACACGAGTGATGCCCTCAACAATGTCATCGATATAGGTAAAGTCCCGCTGCATTTCGCCGTGGTTGAACACGTCGATGGGCTTGCCTTCGAGAATGGCTTTAGTAAATAGATACAGCGCCATATCGGGCCGACCCCATGGGCCGTACACCGTAAAAAAGCGTAGGCCGGTGGTGGGCAGCTGATAGAGATGGGAGTAGGTGTGGGCCATTAACTCATTGGATTTTTTACTGGCGGCATAAAGACTAATGGGGTGGTCGACATTGGCTGAGGTAGAAAATGGCTGGGCTTCGTTTAAACCGTAAACGGAAGAGCTGCTGGCGTAACTGAGTTTTTTTACACCGTTGTGGCGGCAGCATTCGAGAATATTACAAAAGCCGACAATATTACTGCTGATATAGGCCTGGGGATTGGTCAGACTATAGCGTACGCCCGCTTGTGCGGCGAGATTACAGACGGCATCAAATTGCTGCTCGGCAAACAAGGTGTCGAGATTTTCAGCATCTTCAAGGTTGAGCTTTATAAACTGGTAGTTGGGGTGCTTGCTACTGCCCACACAGTGGTTATAGGCGATGTCACTTTGCGCGATGCCTGCGCGCTCAAGCCGCCCGTATTTTACTCGCTGGTCGTAGTAGTCATTGATGTTATCGAGTCCGACCACCTCATCGCCCCGCGCCAATAATTTTAGTGCGAGGTGGGAGCCGATAAAACCTGCGGTGCCAGTAATTAATATTTTCATGTATGTCTTAATCTCTTGATTTCTAAGCGTCGCTTAACAGGTTTTTAAGATCTACCGCGACCAATCGCATAGTAAGCCCAACCGTCTTTTTCGAGTCGTTCGGGGGAGTAGAGGTTGCGACCATCGATAATGACTTTGTTGTTTAGGCGTAAGGCTATTTCGTCAAAATCCGGGGCGCGAAACTGTTGCCACTCGGTGCAAATAACCAGCGCATCGCAGTCGTTTAATACCGAGTATTTATCGCTACAAAGTTGCAGCTTTTCGTCATCGCTATAAATACGTTGGGTTTCAACCATCGCCACCGGATCGAAGGCTTTCACTCTTGCGCCAGCTTGCCACAGGGCTTCCATTAACGTACGGCTCGGTGCTTCGCGCATATCGTCGGTATTGGGTTTAAAGGCCAGCCCCCAGAGGGCAATGGTTTTACCGGCGAGGTTTTCACTGCCGCCAAAGTAGTGGGCCAGCTTGCTGAACAGGCGAGTTTTCTGCTGCTCATTCACCTGATCGACAGACTTTAGCAGCTCAGCATCATAACCTAGTTGTTCTGCCGTTTTGGCCAGGGCTTTAACGTCTTTGGGGAAGCAGGAACCGCCGTAACCACAGCCCGGATAAATAAAGTGATAGCCGATGCGGGGATCTGAACCCATGCCTTTACGCACAGCTTCGATATCGGCGCCGAGTAATTCGGCCATGTTTGACAGTTCATTCATAAAGCTGATTTTAGTAGCGAGCATGGCGTTGGCCGCATATTTGGTCAGCTCGGCAGAGCGAATATCCATAAATACCGTTCGCTCGTGCTGGCGGTTAAAGGGCTCGTAGAGCTCACGCAGTAACTCTTCTGCTGCTGAGGAGTCGGTGCCGATGATAATGCGATCAGGTTTCATAAAGTCATTAATCGCCGCCCCTTCTTTCAGAAACTCGGGGTTAGCTACGACGGCAAAGGGAATGTCTTGTCCGCGCTCCTGCAAGGTAGCCTGTATCTGTGCTTTGACTTTATCGGCAGTGCCAACCGGCACGGTGGATTTATCGACGATGATGCGCTGTTCAGTCATTCGCTCAGCGATGGTTTTCGCCACCGCGAGTACATATTGCAAGTCGGCGGAGCCATCTTCGTCGGGCGGGGTGCCAACAGCGATGAGCTGGATTAAACCGTGGGCGACAACCTGGTCAGCATCCGTGGTGAAGCGCAGGCGGCCATCTTCGCGGTTACGCCGCACAATGTCATCCAGCCCTGCTTCCCAAATAGGCAGAATGCCATTGTTGAGCTGGTCGATTTTACCCTGGTCGACATCCATACAAATCACATCGTGGCCGACTTCAGCCAGGCAGGCCCCGGTGACAAGACCGACATAGCCAGTACCAAATATGGATATTTTCATCTTATTGAAACCTGATAAGCGTGTTGAATTGAGGCGGGTTGGTGCGAGGGCATAGCGCTGCAAATCCTTGTGTCAGTATCTTGTTTAGGCTTTATGAATGAGGTGTTGAAAGGTCGTGATTATACCCTTGCTGTGCAGGCAGCGGGTATTGTGTGCAGGACGAAAGGGGGGTTTTGTTAAAGTGTTTGGGTTATTGTTATCGCCCCGCCTTGTCAGTGCGCCTTGTAAATATAAAAACGCGCTCAGGTTTTCAGCAAAAATATATACCTTTGGAGTCTCATTATGAAAGTCAGGTTAGGGATAGCCTTTTACATTGCCCTCGTTTTTTCACTGTCGAGTAGTGCCGCAGAGCTGGCCGATGTTATCGATGGCCTACGCCCCAGTGTCGTGGGTATTGGCACAGTGCGCCCCGTTCGGGGTAGTAATAAACCCGCAATAGACTTTCGTGGCACAGCTTTTGTTGTGGGCAATGGTCGCCAGGTGATTACCAATTTTCATGTGCTACCTGAAAAACTGGACCGAGGGGCAAAGGAAAGCCTGGCTATCTTTGTCGGTCGGGGCAAATCTGGCAAGGTGATGTCTGTGAAGGTGTTGCGCAAGGATAGAAACCATGACCTGGCTTTGTTGGAAATTATCGGCGGCTCTTTGCCGGCTATGCGCCTGGCAGACGCAGCGTTTGTACGCGAGGGCTCGGAGATTGCTTTTACCGGCTTTCCTATCGGCGTGGTGCTGGGGCTTTTCCCCGTCACGCACAGAGGGATTATTTCCGCCATCACTCCAATTGCGATACCAGCGGCATCGTCACGTAGTATTACCGCTGCCCAGATGAAGCGTTTACGTAAGCCCTTCGATGTCTATCAACTTGACGCCACGGCCTATCCGGGTAACAGCGGTAGTCCAGTTTATAAAAAGGGCACCGGTGAGGTGATCGGCGTTATCAATAGTGTTTTTGTCAAAGGTTCGAAAGAGACCGTGCTGGAAAAACCTTCGGGCATTAGTTATGCCATCCCCGTGCGTTACGTACACGAGTTACTGAAGGGTAGATAGTGTTCGACTAAGCTTGGGGATGGAGAGCCCTCCTGGTGAAACTTACGGCGACTAAGCAGATCATTATTATGTCGTGTATAACATGGATAGTCGTCGTCGCCTACTGTCTGTATCACCAGGGGCTGAAGTTTTTGTACCGCACGATAGTGCGAGTGATGGTCCGATTGCCCGTACAAGGCATATGTTTTAAGAGGCTGTTGAATAGGTAATGCCTATTTAAAACGTACGATAGACTGTTGTACTGAATATAGAATCAAATTAAAATTCCAGGTTCGCACTTCTGTTTTTATGTATCCTAGCTACTACTATTATTATGAATTCCAATAAATTCCCATGCTCTTTAATGATTGCCTTCGGCATGCTTTCAACGAGCGTCCATAGTGATAAATTAAACAATGCCATCACATCGCTATATCGCGGTGATGGCGTTCAGCTCGTTGACCCCGGTGGTGCGTTTTCCCATGCGGCCCACTTTGAAGATTCAGCGCTTCACGAGTTAAGTGAATTGGCGCTGTCGGCAGCGCATATCAGCTACCCCTACCCCAATGCTTCGGGTGGCAGCGTCTATAATTTCGATCCGGTGCTGGACGATTTTGTCGAGTCTAAAAATCAACACGGCTTACTTTACACGGTGCAGGCCAAAACCCTGGGCCGCGGAAGCATGGCCTTTGGCATGCTTTATTCGCAAGCCGAATATGATCAGGTGGATGGCAAGGGGCTCGATTCCCTTACCCTGGAGCTGGAGCATGTTGATGTGGCGGGGCCGGGCAGCGATGTATGCATAGGTGGGCCGGCGCCAAGCTGTTATTTATTCGAAGATGACTTGATTGTTCTTGATGTTGATTTGGCAATAAGAACTAAGCAGGTGTTTCTCTACGGTGCAATTGGCCTAAGTGATAATTTTGACCTGGAAGTTATCCTGCCGGTAATTAAAAACAGTATTTCAATTATATCCAGTGCATCGGTTGAAGAGGATGGCACAAAGATTTTCTTTTCTCCCACGCTACATCGCTTTGATCCCGCAATCAATGGTGATGAGGCGATGTCGCGGGCATCGGCGACAGAAACCGGTATTGGTGATTTAAAAATTAACGGTAAATGGAACTTCTTTTCCTCTGAGTCACTAAACCTCGCGAGCTTTATCGAATTGACGCTGCCGACAGGAGATTACGATAATTTTATGGGTCAGGATGACTACACCTTTAAGGGTAGTTTTCTCGGCTCAAGTGTAATCGAGTTAGCCGGTGTGCCGCTTGAAACCCACCTCAATATTGGTTACAAAATAATAGATGATGTTGATAATAGCGAGCTAAGTTATGCGCTCGCCGTTGAATATGCTTTTATGTTTGATGGCAAATATCTTGTAACGTCAGTAGAGCTGCTAGGCACCCATAGTATTGAAACGGAAAACGGTTTTGATGACAATAAAATAGATGCGGCCATTGGCGCCAGCTGGGCTTTTCTGGAGAGCCAGTCTTTAAATATTAACTATCGCTTTCCCGTTAACGATGACGGTTTGAGAGCTAAGCACATGTTTTCTGCTGGTTATGCATTCTCGTTTTAGATATCTTGTTCTATCGCTAGTGGTTATCGGCGCTTGTACTTGTGTGCAGGCCCGGGATATCGCTGTCGTGAAAACACGTAGCCTGCCCACCATAGATCGGCTAATTTCTGGTTTTCAGTCAGTGTGTAATGTTGAGCACAAAGTATCTATTTACGACATGAAGGGCAGTTCAAAGCAGGGTAAAAAAATTCTTGCCAAAATCCAGCAGGCTGGCGTTAGTGCCGATCCTCAGGCCATCTTTGCACTGGGCCTACCGGCTGTGAAGTTGATGGATCATTCTTCGATAAATGCCCGATTATTCTTTGCGATGATTAACGACCCCTACGGTAAAAGCGGGGTTTCTAGAAACACCCCTGGCTTTGCGCAAAATCTTTCAGCCAGACTATTGCTCGAGCAAGTAAAATTGACGCTGCCTGGGGTTGAAAAAATAGCCATTATTCACAGTAAAGAAGTGGCGAATGACAAAATCGAAAACTTTGTATCTGTCGCAAATCACCTTTCGCTAGATCTTACTGCGTACTTTATAAGGTCAATGAAAGACCTGCCGGATAGCTTGTTAGAGGTTATTCGAGAAAATGACGTTTTGTTACTTATCCCCGACAGGAATGTCACAAATCGACACTCTATTGAGTTTCTGGTGACCACGGCCATCACCAGGGCTTTTCCGATCATTGGGTATAACGAACATTTAGTGAAAGCAGGCTTGATGGCCAGTATTTCTCCAGACTACTCGGCCCTTGGTAAAGTTGCGGCGGAGGTTATTTGCAATGACCGGAGTTTAAATAACAAGCAATATCAGCCTCAGAAGGCAGCTATATCCGTGAATATTCAGGCACTAAAGATCATTAAGCCCGAGTTGTTACAGCGGCTTCAAGAGACTGCAGACTATGTCTATTGATGGCAGCGGCGTGGCGGTGCTTTGCGCGGAGCGATACAGCGACGAGATGGGTTTTATACCAGGGCAAACTGCAATCAAGGGTTTTGTAACTCATGAGTATTAAGATAAAGCTCACCTTGTTGCTGACGACGGCGCTATCCTTGGCCTGCATTCTTATATCGGCAAATTTTGTTTTTTATCAAACCGATGAGTTTAAAAATGATATTAGAAGTCAGGGTATTGCTGCGGCCATAAACCTGGCTAGCGAGGGGCGCTTTGGTGTATTGACAGAAAACACTGGTATTCTGGGTTCTTTGTTACAAGAAAAGCTTTTTAATACCGACATTGTTTATATTAAGTTTGCGAATAGTAAAGGTGAAATTATCACCTCTCAAGCAGGCGCCGGAGAGCTTGGCTTGCCAGATAATAATGCACTGGTCTCTGCTGCTATTGATTCTGCGAGTCCTTCGCCCCAAATTACTCTGGTTTCTGGTGAGGGTTCTCCAGGGAGTGATTATTATAAAATACATATGCCAATCCTTAATAAACCCGCGTCTGGATTGGCTGGCCTCGATGATTTTGATGCTATAACCAATGCCAATAGTCATGATGTGTCTTTCGGTCGCTCTACATTGGGTTATGTCGAGCTGGGAATTTCACTGTCACGCTTGCAACAAAAGCGTGTGAGTGCCATTAAGTTCGCCGTCATTACTGTTTTGTGCGTTTTTATATTGACGGTTTTGCCGGCCTACTTTCTGGTGAAAAGTCTGTTGACGCCATTGCTTATCATGTCGGGTATGGCGAAAGAAATTGCCGACAATAAATTGGGTCATATCAGTATCCATGATGACTTAATGGTTGCAAATATTGATGATGGCGCTAGCAAAGCCTTAACGCTAAAATCCACATCTGGCGATGAGCTTGGCGCACTTATTACCGCTTTCATCACCATGTCGGGTCGTATTAAATCCCATTCTCAGAATCTTGAATCCCTGGTCTCTCTACGCACCGAGGACTTGCAGAGGGCTCTGCAAGGCACAAAAATACTGCAGGATGAAACTACAGCCGTTAATCAGCAGTTGACAACATCCAATTTGCAGCTTGCCCTGTTCAAACGCTGTATCGAGGAAACAAGCGAACTAATTTTTATTACCGACAGCCAGTGGAATGTCATGTCGTGCAATCATGCCTTGTTAGCCAGGACGGGTCTTACTATAGAGAAGGTAGCGGGAAAATCGGTACGTTCTTTTTTGAACGGGCGTGAGGAAGAAATATATGAGGCGAATATTCTCCCCGGTATTGCGCGAGATAGAAAATGGCATGGCAAGCTTGATTTTCGCGATTATTCTGGAGTGCTTTTCCCGGTTTATGTCAACCTCAGTGCCGTCAGTAATGATGGTCAGGTGGTGGCCTATATTGGTATCGCCAGAGATATCACCCTTGAGCAGGCACGCCAGCGTGAACTCGAGTCATTAGCAAGCCAGGATCCCCTGACGGGGCTCTATAATCGGCGACGCTTTATTGAGGAGTTAGACAATGAAATAGCTCGCTGTCAGCGCCTGGGGAAAGAGCTTGCACTGTTATGGCTTGACTTAGACCAATTCAAAGAAATCAATGACGCCATGGGTCACCCGGTCGGAGACAAACTCTTAACCGAGTTGGCGACAAATTTGAAGGCCCTAACCCGCGAGAGTGATGTGATTGCGCGAATGGGCGGTGATGAATTCGCCATACTGTTGTCCAATAATACTTTTCTCGAGGCAGAGCATAGTGTCACGCGAATAATTGAAGGCTTGCGCTCGAGTACGCATATCTTTGATGGCGCGCCAGTAAAAATGCTCTCCAGTATTGGTGTGTCGATGTTTCCACGCGATGCCACCAATAGTCATGAACTCCTGGCCTGTGCCGACAGAGCGCTGTACCAGGCAAAGAATAGCGGGCGCAACCAGTTTAGTTTTTACAGTGATCCAGAACACCAGTGCCTCGAAATTGATGCTCATAGAGGATTGAGACAAAAAATCCAGATTGCTCTCGATCAGGACCTGTTCAGTTTGTATTCTCAGGCTATTGTTGATCTCAATACGTCGGCAATAAAACATCATGAATTTTTGCTACGAATGCATGATGAAAATGGCAGTATGATTTTACCGGGTCTGTTTATCACTGCTGCGGAGCGCAATGGTCAAATGCATGACATTGATCGTTGGGTTATTCGTCAATCTGCACAGTTATATTCTAAAAGTGGCTTGCAAGAAAAAAATGAGGGTATTGCTATTAACCTCTCTTCACATGCCTTAAGTGATGAATCCTTTGCGGATTTTATTAAGCATGAATTTTCCGTATCGGGTACCCGGCCCGAAAATGTTGTTATTGAAATCACCGAAAATAATGCGATTACCGATTTTAACAAGGCAACGCGTTTTATCTTTGAATTAAAAGAAGCCGGCTTCAAGATAGCCCTTGATGACTTTGGTGTGGGCTTTGCCTCGCTACGACATTTGCAGAATCTGGATGTCGACTACATCAAGATAGACGGTAGTTTTGTCACCCATATTTTGGAGAACACCAAGGATCAAGGCATTGTTAAAGCCATTGTGTCGATATCAAAGGAGCAGAACATAAGGTGCATCGCCGAGTGGGTTGAAGGTGCCGATGAATTGGCTTTCCTGCGAGATATTGGTGTTGATTATGGCCAGGGCTACCATATTCAAAAGCCCGTCCCCTTCGTGCCAACCTATATTAATAATAAGAGCAGTGCTCGATCCTGAGCTTATGGATACACTTTGTTGGCGCTGTCAGCGATTGAGCACCGCTGTGCGCATGCCATGTGCCTTGTTCAACAAGCCGTGGCAAGGGACAGCGTGAGTTCGGCGGCTGATATTTCCTGGCAGCCAGTGCTATTTTGACCGCACCACAGTGGACTGAAGTCACCACGACCCTGTTTTTCGGCTGCCGCTCGCAGTGGTGCGATGGCTGCGCTAGCCAATGGGAAGGCGGGGGCTGAGCGATAACTTGGCCCCAGCTCCCTGATCGCCCGGTTGACGATGCCTCGCGCCGGGCGCCCCGAAAAAACGCTGGTTAGTGCCGTGTGCCTGGCCGTATCGCAGCTTAGCGCGGCGCGGTGTATAGCGCTGGTGCTGCTCTCGGGACAGAGTAAATAGGCACTGCCGGCCTGTACGCCGGCTGCACCCAGGGCCATTGCTGCCGCCACACTTTGAGTGTCGGCAATTCCACCAGCGGCGATCACGGGCAACTTCACGGCCCTGACGATTTGCGGCAGCAGGGCGAAGGTGCCCATCTGCAGACTGATATCATCACTTAAAAAATGCCCCCGGTGGCCACCGGCCTCCAGCCCCTGGGCAATAATGGCATCAATCCCTGCGGCCTCTAGCCAAAGGGCCTCCTCGACAGTGGTGGCAGAGGCGAGAATTTTACTACCCCAGCGTTTAACACGGGCCAACAAAGCCTTGTCAGGCAGACCAAAATGAAAGCTCATTACTGGCGGCTGGAATGCCTCCAGTACATCGGCCACTTCATGGCTGAAAGGCCTACGCTGTGGCCCGGTCGGAAGGGCCTGTGAGTCGATACCATAGTGCTCGTAATAAGGTGCGAGTAACTCGCGCCAGGCCGCTTCCTGGTCCGGCTGCTGCGGTGGGGGTGTATGGCAAAAGAAATTAAGGTTAATAGGCTTGCGGGTTTGTACTTGCAGTGTCGTTAGTGCTTCGAGCAAGGTGTCCGTACCCAGCATGGCGCAGGGCAGTGAACCAAGACCACCGGCCTCAGATACCGCGATGGCTAGCGCGCCATCCTGAACGCCGGCCATCGGTGCTTGAATAATCGGTAGTTCAATATCGAAAAGTTCTTGTAGTCTCATCGTCAGGTCGAATACTCTATTTTTTGTTGGGTGATCTTACACTTGATGTGCAGATTTTGTACTAAACGGTTTAGAAAAGCCTGAGGGATATTGTCAATGGTAGAGGTTGTATGGTGTCGGTATGCCGTACCTGTGAGATCAACTGTGTCCCAAGCGGCCGATATCAGCAGAGGGGTTCCGACTATTACTTTCGGGGTGGTGTAAGTCTTTGAAATTTAAAGAATAGACATATATGATCAGGCGAAAGGATTTTCTGATTAAGGCCACCGTTCGCATTATCAATTTTCCAGACGGATTGAAAACACCGTTAAGCTCTTGAATAATAGAGTGAAATGTCCCTCCGCTTACCGCAAAGCCATTCTGATAGTGAGAAAGGTGATAGTCGGAAGGGTTCTGATCTTATACCTCTCTCGTGGACGATTAATTTCGTCAACGAGAGAGGTCCAACATGGGACACACCAAAAAGAGAAACTACGACCGCTACACGCTGGCCTATAAACGTCAGGCCGTTAAGTTAGCCAATCACCCTGACGTTATGTCGAAGGACGTGGCAGAATCACTCGGCATTCATCCCGTCATGCTGTATCGCTGGCAGATGGAAAACAGAAACGGCGAGTTGCGAGAAAATAAAGCCATGAAATCGACGAAAGTCTCTCCCAAAAGGCGTCCGGATAGAGCGGACCCTGCCCAGAAAAAAGATGATCAATTAAAGGCGGCCCAGAAACGCATCAAACAATTGGAAAAGCAATTGGCCAATCGGGAGGACGAATTAGACCTGTTAAAAAAAGCCAAACGGTTCTTCACAAAGATAAAGTAGCGATCTTTAAACTTATTGAGAAGAACCGTGACGGTAGAAATATCCGCAAGCTGTGCGCTATGTATGGCGTCTCTACCAGTGGTTACTATGGCTGGCTGGGACGGCCCATTAGCAAGCACCGGGCTTACGACTTGAAATTGATGTCTGCACTAAAAGAAATCCATCAAGGCTTTAGGCGCGCCTATGGGGCACCAAGGCTTCATCAAGCGCTACGCCAAAAAGGCTACGCCTGTAGTGTCAGGCGCATACGTCGACTGATGCGCGAGCTCGGTATCAAGGCTTGTACAACAGGACTTTATAGCTGGACACCGGGCAAATTTGCCTTTTATTCAGCGGCTGGCAATCAACTGGCCAAGGCTGACCAGGCAGCGAGTATCGGCGTCCAGTGGGCAGGAGACTTCACCTATATAAGAACCCAGGTGGGCTGGCTCTACCACGCCGTCGTGCTCGACCTATATAGTCGTCGAGTTATCGGCTGGTCATTCAGTCGCAAGCGTAATGCTGAGCTCACGAAAAGTGCGCTAAAAATGGCCTTGCAGCGTCATCAACCGAAAGAAGGTTGTATCTGCCACTCCGATCAGGGGATTGAATATGCCGCCCACGAATATAGGGAGCTGGTCGAATCAGCGGGTATGACGCGCAGCATGAGCCGCAAAGGCAATCCCCTGGATAATGCAAAAGTAGAATCTTTCTTCCACAGCATGAAGTCAGAGATGGTTCATCATCATGTCTTTGAAAATGAAATTGATGCGGTGGCACATATTATTGAAGACATCAATTTTTACAATAGCGAGAGGCTGCACTCTGGTTTAGGGTATCAATCACCTGAGAACTATGAAAAGCTGTGTGCATAAAAAGTGTCCGCGAAAGTGGTACAAGATCATCCCGCTTAGCAAGACGTTAGATAAAAAATAAACATGGTGTCTCGTCTTCTTATATTGGCTTTAGTTACATTGTTGCTGGCTTCGTGCTCGGCGGCAATCTTGAGTGTTGGCGAAAAGGAGTATTCAGTCATACACAGGGGCTCAACGAGGGATGAAGTCGAATCATATTTTGGCCAACCTATTGAGGCAGTAAAGCTCGACCTACCGATGTCGATAAAGGATATTAGGGATAAACTTGATCACTTTGAGCTGCCGGGATTCCCAGCTGTGAAAAACGACGAGGGCGAACCTGTCGTCACTTACCCTGAGGTACCTGCGACCTCTCAACTAAAGTATAGCTACAGCGGTAGAATTCAGAGGAAACACGATGTCGGCGAAGCTGTTGCATTAGCGGGATATACATGGGGTTTAAGTGAGCTTTTCATGGTGCCCACAGCATTGAAAATGCAGGCTGACCGAAGCAACCAGACACACTTTGTGACTGTCTGGTATGGTGAATCTGATACAGCACTTTTTACCAATGGATTACAGTACAGGAGTAGCCAGTGCCACTATCATCTAACAATCAAAGCCAAGCGATGCAAAAGTGGTACAAGATCACCTGTAGGCAAGGAGTTAGAAGTCGTGAACATTGGAGAGTTAACAATGAATGAAACCTTTGACCAAGCTTGGGAAAAAATTGCCGCAATAATCGCTGTTCTCATTACAGGGTTTATTTCGTTAGTCGGTATTCTAATCGCGAAAGATCAGAAGATCACAGAGTTCCGTCAGGTATGGATTGATAAGCTACGCGATGAACTGGCGATTCTGATAGGGCACTACTACGGAAAAGTTGCGTCTCAGAGTATAATCAACCTTCTACAATCAAAAGATAAAGACGGCGAAGCACTAAAACACTTCGCAGAAGTGGTTGAACCTGATCGTCTCGAATTTAGGCGTTCTCAGAACAGAATACATCTACTACTAAACCCCAAAGAACATGAAGATCTGATTGAAGCGGTGGATCAATTGGTGAATAGCACTGTCGAAGGCACACTTGGCACAACTGACGAAACTCTAGTAACGAATATTATTCAGTTATCACAAAAAGACCTTAAGACAGAGTGGGAGAGAGTAAAGGGTGGTGAATGTTCTTACCGTATAGTTCGGGTAGCGGCAGTCATTATTTTTAGTGTCGGGCTATTGGGGTTAGTTTTTACTGTTACTGTGAGGTAAAGCTGAGTGACTTCTAACAAAGAGCTTAAGTCGTTCGCTACTAAATACTACTAAATAACGGGGCGGGTCTTGCAATCACGCATTTGTGATTAACACTTTGATTTTATAATGGTACCGGAGGCCGGACTTGAACCGGCACGCTATTGCTAGCAACGGATTTTGAATCCGTCGTGTCTACCAATTCCACCACTCCGGCACAGAGGGATATCTTTTCACCTGGTAGCCTTTCGATCACTCGAAAGGTCTGCGCGCAGTGGCGCAGGCGGGGGATTATAGCAGCGGCTTGGCCGGGGTCAACCGAAACTCGTCGCTTCAAGATGACTTGTTACTCAAGTAAGGCCAGCGCAGTAGCCCTGCATTGCGTTGGCGCAGGGCGGCGTTTTCCGTTAGGCTTGCGCGTTTTCTAGCCAGCCTCCGGAACGTCTCTTTAAAGCCTATGCACCGTCAGCAATTTCACTACACACTGCCCGATGAACTGATCGCCCGCCAGCCTGCCGCCGAGCGTACGGGTAGTCGCTTACTGGTACTCGATGGGTCGTCGGGCGAGCTTCAGCATCGGCAATTCCCAGACATTCTCGATTTCGTCGAGCCGGGTGATTTGATGGTGTTTAACGATACCCGGGTGATACCCGCTCGCTTGTTTGGTCGCAAGGCCAGTGGTGGCGCGGTGGAGGTGTTGGTCGAGCGGGTACTCAGCGAGCAGCGCGTGCTGGCCCATGTGCGTGCTAGTAAGTCGCCCAAGCCCGGTAGCGATATTATTCTCGATGGTGGCTTTACTGTGCGTATGGTGGAGCGGGAGGGTGCTCTGTTTGTGCTCGAATTCGACAGCGCCACGACGGTTGCGCAGGTGCTTGAGCAGGTGGGTCACATGCCCCTGCCACCCTATATTGATCGCGAAGATACCCTGAGCGATAAAGAGCGTTACCAAACCGTGTACGCCCAGCGCCCCGGTGCGGTAGCAGCGCCGACGGCGGGTCTGCATTTTGATGCTGAATTGCTCAGGCGTTTAGAGGCCGAGGGCGTGAATGCGGGCTTTAGCACCCTCCATGTAGGGGCGGGCACTTTTCAGCCGGTGCGGGCGGATAATATTCTCGATCACAAAATGCATTCCGAGAGCCTGGAGGTGAGCGCGGAACTGTGCGCCCAGGTGGAGGCGACCCGAGCAGCGGGCAAGCGAGTGATCGCCGTCGGCACCACCAGTGTGCGCTGTCTCGAAACCGCCGGTGCCAGTGGCACGATGCAGCCACTGCAGGGTGAAACGGATATTTTTATTTACCCCGGCTATGAATTTAAAATGGTCGATGTGTTGATCACTAATTTTCATTTGCCCGAGTCGACGCTATTAATGTTGGTGTCGGCATTTGCAGGCTATAAAGGTGTTATGCAGGCTTATCAGCAAGCGGTTGAACAGCGCTATCGCTTTTTCAGCTACGGTGATGCGATGTTTATTACACGCAATCCTAACGCCGACAAACCGCCGTCTTAACAAGCCTTTACGTTGAAAATGAAACCCTTACTTAGTCAGTATGCCTATGAAATTTGAACTCGATACCACCGATACAACCAGCGACGGCATTGCCCGGCGTGGGCGGCTGATTTTTCCCCGAGGCGTGGTCGAGACTCCCGCGTTTATGCCGGTCGGCACCTACGGCACGGTGAAGGGCATGTTGCCGAAAGACATCGAGGCGATTGGTGCCGATATGATTCTTGGCAACACCTTTCATTTAATGCTGCGCCCCGGTACCGAGGTGATTAAAGCCCACGGTGACCTGCACAATTTTATGCAGTGGCAGGGGCCAATCTTGACGGACTCCGGCGGCTTTCAGGTGTTTAGCCTGGGGGCGATGCGAAAAATCACCGAGGCGGGGGTGGCATTTCGTTCGCCCATTGATGGCAGCAAGGTATTTCTCGATCCGGAAAAATCGATGCAGGTACAGCGTGACCTGGGTGCCGATGTGGTGATGGTGTTCGACGAATGCACGCCGTATCCGGCGACCGAAAGCGAGGCGCGCACCTCGATGGAGTTGTCGATGCGCTGGGCGCAGCGCAGTAAAGACGGCCATGGCGATAATCCGGCGGCACTGTTCGGCATTGTGCAGGGGGGCATGCACGAGTCCTTGCGTCACGAGTCCATCGCCGGTTTAAAGGCCATTGGTTTTGACGGCTATGCCATTGGCGGCCTGTCGGTGGGCGAGCCGAAAGAAGACATGTTGCGGGTGCTCGATTGTCTGTCGGCAGAAATGCCCGTCGACAAGCCCCACTATTTAATGGGTGTCGGTAAGCCGGGGGATATTCTCGAAGCGGTGCGCCGTGGCATTGATATGTTCGACTGCGTGATGCCGACGCGCAATGCCCGCAATGGCCACCTGTTCACCAGTACCGGGGTGATCAAAATACGCAATGCCACCCACCGCCACGACACCGGCCCGCTGGATGACAATTGCGACTGCTATACCTGTGAGAACTTTAGTCGCGCCTATTTACATCACCTCGACAAGTGCAAAGAAATTCTCGGCGCCCAGCTCAATACCATTCACAATTTACGCTATTACCAATGCTTGATGGCCGATATTCGCGGAGCGATTGAGGCTCATCGCCTCGATGATTTTGCCGAAGAATTCTATCGTCAGCAGGCGGGTGACAAGCCAGCGAGCTAAATTTTTTGTGGAGGGTGGGCACGGTGGCGAATTGCCCTATAATGCGCCACCGTTACCGGGATAAAAGAAGCGTAAATAAATGAATCGTTATCCACTTTGGAAGTACCTGCTCATATTGCTCGTGGTCATTGCTGGCTTTATTTATGCACTGCCCAACCGCTATGCCCCCGACCCCGCTATTCAGCTGTCCGGGCAAAGTGGCTCTATGGTGATGGACGAAAGTTTAATGCAGCAGGCCACTCTTGCATTGGACGAGGCCGGCATTGCCCATTTCGGTGAGCTGGTAAACGGCAAGAGTGTGCTGATTCGCCTGCGCGATACTGAGCAGCAACTGGCGGCCAAAAGTGTCGTACAGCAAGCCCTCGGCCTTGACTACGTTGTCGCCCTGAACCTGGCCTCGAACACGCCTGAGTGGCTAGCCGATCTCGGTGGCTCACCCATGAAGCTGGGGCTCGACCTCAGTGGCGGTGTGCACTTCCTCTTGCAGGTCGACACGGCGTCGGTGATTACCACCCACCTCGATACCCGTTTGAGTGAGGCCAAGACGGCCATGCGTGAAGCGCGTATTCGCTATAAATCGGCCAGCCTTAAAGATCAGGTCTTGACCTTCACCTTCACCAAAGACGAGTGGCAAGACCAGGCGACCTCGCTGATCCGCAAAGAATTCCGCGACTTGTTGCCGACTGAAAGCCGAGACGGCAGCCTATTTGTCGTCAGTGCAACCATGTCGACGACTGCACTAAAAGAGAAAGAAGAATATGCCGTCTCGCAAAACATCACCACGCTGCGCAAGCGGGTGAATGAGCTGGGTGTGTCGGAGCCGATTGTGCAGCGCCAGGGGCGCGATCGCATTGTCGTCGAATTGCCGGGTGTGCAGGATACCGCCGAAGCGAAGCGCATTATTGGTAAAACGGCCAATCTGGAATTTCGTCTTGAGGCGAAGCCGGGGCAAATTGCGGGTCGCGAAGAGTTCGCTTTTCGCAGCGAATCTGAGCGTGGTCGCCTGGCCTGGTTAGAAAATAAAATCGTTATCAGCGGCGACAGCGTGACCAATGCGAATGCCGGTTACGATGAAAATGGTCGCGCTCAGGTGGATATTACTCTCGATGCCGGCGGTGGTCGGGCCATGCATTACGCCACGCGCAGTAACATAAAGCGTGGATTGGGTGTGTTGTTTATCGAATCAAAAGCGCGGCTTGAAACACAGCGCAATGAGGCGGGTGAAGAGGTTTCTGTCGCCGTGCCCTACGTTGAAAAAACCATTATTAGTTTGGCCACCATTCAAAGCGCCCTGGGCGTGCAATTTCGGGTGACCGGCCTCGACAGTCCCGGGGAAGCTTCTGAGCTAGCTCTGTTACTGCGTGCAGGTGCACTGGCTGCCCCCATGTATTTTGTTGAAGAGCGCACCATTGGTCCTTCACTCGGTGCGGAAAATATTTCCATCGGCGTTAAATCCGTACAGATCGGCTTGGCGATTGTCGCTATTTTTATGCTGGTGTATTACCGGGTTTTTGGCGTGTTTGCCAATTTGGCGCTGGGCTTGAATCTGGTATTACTCATTGCCGCCATGTCTTTACTGGGCGCCACGCTAACGCTGCCGGGTATTGCCGGTATCGTGTTGACGGTCGGTATGGCGGTGGATGCCAACGTGCTGATTTTCTCCCGTATTCGTGAAGAGTTGAAAAATGGCGAGACAATACAGGGGGCTATTCACTCCGGTTACGACCGCGCCTTTGTCTCTATTGTCGACGCCAACGTCACGACCCTGATTGTTGCCGTTATTCTCTACGCCGTCGGCTCTGGCCCGGTACAGGGTTTTGCAGTGACATTATCGCTGGGTATTTTAACCTCTATGTTTACCGCGATTATGGGTACACGGGCACTGGCCAATCTGGTCTATGGTGGCCGCAATGTTGAGAAGCTCTGGATTTAATCCCCTCGGTAAAAAGAGAGCTGGGCTGTTAGTAATTAAGACAACTGGAACGCGATTATGAGCGAACAGGTTATTTACGATTTTATGGGACGCCGCCGTCTGGCAGCGATAGCTTCGGTAGTACTGCTGATTGTGGCTATCGGCTCACTGGCCACCAAGGGTTTGGTACTTGGCCTCGACTTTACCGGGGGCACGCAAATAGAAGTGGGTTATCAGCAGGCTGCTGAGTTAAGGCAAGTGCGATCGGCGCTGGAGCAGGGTGGTTTTAAAAACCCGGTGGTGGTGCACTTTGGTACTGAGAGCGATGTGCTAATTCGCCTGCAGGGTCAGCCCGAAGCCGGTTTGTCGGATCAGGTGATGACCGTACTTAGGGTGGCCAACCCAGCCGTTGAGCTGCGCCGCATTGAATTCGTCGGCCCACAAATTGGTGAAGAATTACGCGATGACGGTGGTCTGGGTATGCTTGCAGCACTAGCTGTAGTGATGCTTTATGTGGCGATTCGTTTTCAGTATAAATTCTCCATCGCCGCTGTTTGCGCCCTGGTTCACGACGTCATTATTACCCTGGGTTTCTTTTCGTTGTTCAATGTTGAATTTGACCTCACCGTACTGGCAGCGGTATTGGCGGTCATTGGTTATTCATTGAACGATACGATTGTTGTGTCGGATCGCATTCGTGAGAACTTCCGCCTTTTACGGGTAGATGAGGCCAGTGAAGTGATTAATGAATCGCTGACCCAAACCCTGGACGACTCTGTTGGTGCTACTGGCCTTATTCTTTATTGGCGGCGAGCTGATCCACAACTTTTCAATTGCCTTAATTGTTGGTGTGGTGGTCGGTACTTATTCTTCGATTTATGTGGCGGCGAATATACTGCTGGCGATGGATATTAGCCGTGAAGACCTAATGCCGACGGAGAAAGAAGGCGTGGAGTTTGATGGTTTGCCCTGAGCATTCACTGTTCTTCAGCCATAAAAAAACCCGCTACTACAGCGGGTTTTTTTATGGGCAAAGTACTCATCGCTTTAGGGGGCAGGAGCCGGGCAAATCTCACCTGCAAAGACCATGTCGATAGAGCCAAGACAGTTGATGTCACCTTCTATGGTGATCTCGCCTTCAGATACGCCGGTAAAAATACCGCGGCCTGTGTTGGCCACAGGAATTGAGCTCTCAACGAATGAGCCAAATATTCCAGCCGATGGGTCTGTGCCATTACAGAAGCCGGCAAAGGTGATTTCACCCTCGGTATCCAGACTTAGCTGAGAGTGGGCTGCCATGCCATAGATCTCAACACTGTCGTCACAGCTCAGTGTATGAATAAAGCCGACGGGAATAAATTGGTCGTAGGGATTGGGGTCTGTAATAGGATCGATATTGACGCCAATAATGCCACACTTCATGCGGCTAACGGGGCCAGGTTTTTGTCCCATTTTCATGGCAACTACGCCTAAGGTGCTGACCGTGCCGGCCTCACCACTACTGGGCTGTCCGTTATTGGTGATTTTTCCGCTGACGGGTATGGGGTCGGCTCCATCGGTGCACATTACGTCGGCATAGGCAGTGGCGCCCAAAAGTAGTGATGAACCTACGATGGCATGGGTAATTTTTTTAACAATAGTTTGCTTCATTAGTCATCCTCTATGATTGACTGTGGTGATAGATATTAAGTTTTTTACTTACAGTAATTAATCCCTGTTTTTATTTTAATATCATCCCTGACTACCAGATTCTAACCCGCTGTTCGGGGGATAGATACATGCCGTCACCTTCTTTGACATCGAAGGCTGAATAGAAGGCATTAATATTCGGCACCACACCATTGACGCGATATTCGGGCGGCGAGTGGGGGTCGGTTTTGATCAGGCGTTCGATCATCTCCGGGCGACGCTTCACGCGCCAGGCCTGAGCCCAGCCGAGAAAGACTCGCTGTTGCCCGGTGAACTTACCCATCGTCGGTGCGGGTTTACCCTTTAGCGATAGCTCGTAGGCTTTAAGGGCGATGCTCAGTCCGCCCAGGTCACCGATGTTTTCGCCGAGGGTTAATTCGCCATTAATCGGCAGGCCGGGGAGGGGCTCGAAGGCGGCGTATTGAGCGATTAAGCTTTGGGTGCGTTGCTCGAAATTTTTCCGGTCTTCATCCGTCCACCAGTTTTCAAGATTACCTTCGCCGGTGTATTTGCTGCCCTGGTCGTCAAAGCCGTGGCCGATTTCGTGGCCGATGACACCGCCGATGCCGCCATAATTAACCGCGTCGTCGGCATTAATGTCGAAAAATGGCGGCTGTAAAATAGCGGCGGGAAAGACAATTTCGTTCATGCCCGGGTTGTAGTAAGCGTTGACCTTTTGTGGGGCCATAAACCATTCGCTGCGGTCGACGGCTTTGCCGAGCTTCGAATATTGCCGATCAGTTCGTCGGCCTTTATTTCAAGGCTGGAATAGTCCTTCCACTTATCGGGATAACCAATTTTTGGCGTGAAGCTGGCGAGTTTTTCCAGGGCTTTGGTGCGCGTTGCGGGGCTCATCCATTCCAGTTCGTTAATTGAAACGCGATAGGCGGCGATTAACTGATCGACCAGTTCAACCATGCGCGCCTTGGCCTCGGGGGGGAAGTGTCTGGCAACATAGAGCTGGCCGAGTAGTTCGCCCATGTTGGCATTAATGCTATTCACGGCGCGCTTCCAGCGGGGTTGTTGCTGAGGTTGACCGCTCAAGGTGTGCTGATAAAAATCAAAGTCCAGCTGTACGTAGGCTTCGGGTAAATAGGCTGCATAGGCGCTGAGGACTTTAAAACGCAGATAATCCTGCCATTGCTCGACGCTGGTTGCGGTGAATATCTGGTTCAGAGCCTGAGCATAGGTGGGTTGTCGAACAATCACCTCGCTTTGCTCACCAATGCCCAGGCCGTCGAGAAAGGGTTTGAGGTGGTAGTCGGGCAGTAAGGCTTGCAGGGCTGTGGCACTGAGTTTGTTATAGGTAAGGTCGCTGTCGCGATTGTCGACGCGCGTCCACTGCTCTTTAGCCAGCGCGGTTTCAATCGCAATAATATTGTCGACAGTTTTATCGCTGACTTCGGCTTTGGCCAGTGCCATTAACTGCTCGATATAGCGGCGGTACTTTGCCAGTATTTCCTGCCCGCGCTCCGTTTCATCGAAATAATATTCACGGTCGGGTAGACCCAGGCCCGACTGGGTGAAGTAGGCAATATATTGCGTCGAATCCTTGGCGTCCTGATCGATCCAGAAATTCAGCGGCGAGTCGATACCGATGGCGTTGCTGCGGCCAAAGAAGGTGGCGACATCGAGGTGGGTGTCCATCACTTCGATAAGCACCAACTCGGTGGCCAGGGGTGCCAGGTCGAGTTCGTTGATGGCCTCGGTGTCGAGAAAGGCTTTGTAGTAGTTGCCAATACGCTGCTGGGCCTCATCGTCAGTCTCGTTTTCGGCCGCCTCCTGAATAATCACCTGCAACTGGTCGAGGCTTTTTTCATGGAGAATGCTGAAAGAGCCCCAGGATGATTTGTCCTCGGGTATTGTCGTTTCAGCCATCCAGCGGCCATTGGCGTAGGCGAAAAAGTCATCCTGGGGGCGAACGTTAGTATCCATGCCTTGCAGGGCGAGGCCGGAGGGATTGCGCTTTTCATCCGCCGTTTTGCTATCACAGCCACTGAGTAATAAGAGACAAAGTAGGCTGCTCAATAAGGTGGTGCTTAGGGTGCGTAGCTGTTTATTCATTAATGATTCCCTGGGCTTTTTTTGATGGTCTTTCACAGAGTGATTGTTAATGTCCGTTTCGGTAAAAGCTATGCACGGCATACTACCATTGCAGGCAGGACGAATGGGCGTCAATAAAAACGGGCTGAAAAAAGGGGAGAGATGCTTTGTTTAGAATTGGTGATAGCGCTTGGCTATTACCGCCGCTGGTGGCGTGGGGGACTTAAAAAGTCGTAAAAATCTGTAGCCAGCGGGGCTTCGTAGCCCCGCCGAGAGCGATGATAATAGGAGGGTGTGTTGCTTAAATTAATGGCTTGAACGTATTACTTAAATTTAGAAGCCTTGAGACTAAATTTGCCCGACCCGAGGCCGGTCATGCACAACAGACCGCCAATAATGGCCATGTTTTTCATAAACATGTGCTGCTGGGTCATCATCTGCTGAGCATCTTCGATATTCCAGTAGCCGTGGAAAATCACCGTCACCGGTATCAGAAAGAGGGCGATGGTCAGTGCCGCCAGGCGGGCATGCCAGCCCAGTAGCAGCATAATACCGCCACCCAGCTCAATAATAATGGTCAGCACCAAAAGCACATCGGCCATGGGTAAACCCTTGCTGGTCATATAGCCAAGGACGGTTGAAAAGCCCATTATTTTATGGACACCGGCGGGAATAAAAAGCGCAGCAAACAACATGCGCCCAAGAATAGGGCCGAAGCGCTGGGCAATAATATTTGAATTGGTCAGAAAGGTAGTCATAGCTTACTCCAGTATTTTTATTGTTGATGGTGGCCTTATTCCTGACTTTTAACGGGCTTGTCAGTAATGGCCCGTTAAAAGTCAGGAATAAAAAAGTCGGCCGGTATTAACTGAAATCTTCGGGCTTGGGTGCGTGGGGCTGGCGCGATGGTTTTTTGTCACCGCGCTTTTTGACAGCACCTTCAATTTTGGGGCGTTTTTTATTGGTGCGTTTGAGTTCAAGCTTGCCGCGGCTTTTATCGCCGAGGCCACTGACCTGTTCGATCTTCATCGCCTGCTGACGCACTCTGACGCGCTTAAGGTGCTGAAAGATTTCCTTCGGCATTCCGTCGGGCAAGTCGACGGTGCTGTGTTCGTCCTGCATATCGATGTGGCCAATAAACTCACTTTCAATACCGGCTTCATTAATCATCGCGCCGACAATATCACCGGGCGATGCGCCGTGGCTGCTACCCACTTCAATGCGATAGCGCACCAACTCAACATCGGGATGCTGGCGCAATTGGGAGATGGGTTTGTCGCTACCACCTTTGGGGTTTGGCTTGCGCGGGGCCTTGTCGCGGCGCGGCGCATCGTGACTGGCGTTTGAGGTATCACGTTGGGGGCGTTTGTTTTTCTCGGTATTTTTTAAACGGCCCTTATGTTTCTCTGCCGGGGGCGCGAAGGCTTTCATTGACGGGTAGAGCGGTGTTTTCTGCTGGGCCTGCCAGGCGAGGGCGGCGGCGATATCGGCAATGTCTAGCTCGTTATCGTGAGACATTTTTGCCAGTAATTCACGGAAGCTACTGAGATCCTGTTTTTTAAGGGCCTCGAGAATGGTGTTTTGAAAGCGTTCGATACGCTGCCCGCTAATTTCTTCACCGCTGGGTATTTCCATTGATGTTAATGGCTGGCGGGTCGTTTTCTCAATGGAGCGCAGCAGACGGCGCTCTTTGGGGGCGACAAACAATATCGCCTTGCCTTCGCGTCCGGCCCGGCCAGTACGGCCGATGCGGTGCACGTAGGATTCGTTGTCGTTGGGAATGTCGTAGTTGATGACATGGCTGATACGTTGGACATCGAGGCCCCGCGCCGCTACGTCGGTGGCGACAATAATGTCGAGCACCCCTTTTTTTAGTTTGCTAATGGTCTGTTCGCGCAAGGCCTGGTTGAGGTCTCCGTTCAAGGCCGAGGCGGCATAGCCTCTGGCCTGGAGTTTTTCAGCCAGATCCACCGTCGACGATTTGGTACGCACAAACATAATGATGCCGTCAAAGTTCTCAACTTCGAGAATACGGGTCAGGGCATCGAGTTTTTGGTGGCTGTTGACGATCAGGTATTTCTGCTCAATTTTCTCAACCGTGCTGGTTTTATTGGCAATGCGCACCACTGCGGCATCGCCAATATAAGTATTGGCAACGCGGCGAATGGGCGGCGGCATGGTGGCTGAAAATAGCGCGCGCTGGGCGTTGTCTGGTGTTTTGCTGAGAATCTTTTCAATATCGTCAATAAAGCCCATGCGCAGCATTTCATCGGCTTCGTCCAGCACCACCGCTTTGAGTTCGCTCAGGTCGAGGCTGCGACGGTTAATATGATCAATTAAACGCCCGGGGGTGCCGACGACAACATCGACGCCACGACGCAGGGCGCGGAGTTGGCCGCTGATATCCTGACCACCGTAAACCGGCAATACGTGAAAGCCCTTCATGTAGCGGGCGTAGGTTTGAAAGGCCTCGGCGACCTGAATCGCCAGCTCGCGAGTGGGTGCCAGCACTAGAATTTGCGGCTTTTTCTGGCTGGTTTTCAACTTGCTGAGCAGCGGCAGTGCAAAAGCAGCCGTCTTGCCCGTGCCCGTTTGCGCCGTACCCAGCAGGTTGCCATCGCCCAACAACAAAGGAATAGCCTGAGCCTGAATGGCGGAGGGTTGCTCGTAACCCAGCTCGTTGACGGCTTTTAAAACCGGCGCGGACAAGTTGAGCGAGGCGAAGGTGACCTCCTCAGGCTTATTCGCGCTATCATCAGAACTGGCGTCCTGACTGGCTGTTGATTTGGCGTCTGGCTTTGCATCGGATGCTGACATAAGAATGTGCCCAAGAGTTGGCGCAAGAGGGGGCGAAAGCATGCGCCGCCCCACAGGGGCGCGAAATTATACGCAGGTCAAGGGCTTTAGTCTATGTGTTATCGGCACTG
>MAAC01015404.1_pt1 | contig 30797 bp, 27 predicted proteins | sample 1115981 | NCBI WGS metagenome assembly MAAC01 (sample SAMN04961126, study PRJNA320927) | seawater metagenome | isolation source: sample BD02T64 sea water enriched with oil for 64 days | place: USA:Gulf of Mexico | collected 2013-07-27 | reverse complement strand
TCAGCATCAGAAGGTTGACGTTTAGTGACAACTTTTAAGTCATCACTTGTTACGCGACCCTGATCGGTATCTTGAACTAATAAACCACCGTTAACGCGTTTAAAATCAAAACCTGTCGTTTTAGTATCCCATTGTCCACATTCTAATAAACGTAGGTTAGGTTTAGCGGCAACAATTTGAGCGGCAACATCAGATACTTTTGGTGCAATAATCACTTCAACAAATTGACGAGAAACTATGGCTTCAGCCGTATCGGCATCTAACTCACGGTTAAAAGCGATAATGCCACCAAAAGCAGAAGTAGGATCCGTTCTATAAGCGCCTTCATAAGCCGCTAAAATATCATCACCAATAGCCACACCACATGGGTTGGCATGCTTAACAATAACGCACGCTGGTTCAATAAATTCTTTAACACACTCTAATGCGGCATCTGTATCAGCGATGTTATTATAAGATAATGCCTTGCCTTGTAATTGCGTTGCAGTAGAAACTGATGCTTCTTCAGGATTCGCTTCTTTATAAAAAGCGGCATCTTGATGAGAATTCTCACCGTAACGTAAATCTTGTGTTTTAATAAACTGGCTATTAAAAGTACGTGGGAATTTAGCCTTTTCGTTAGTTAAAGCGTCCGTAGCTTCTTTTTCGCCGTAGGCTGGTAACATTTTGCCAAAGTAGTTAGCAATCATGCCGTCGTAACTTGCCGTATGCTCATAAGCAGCAATCGCTAAATCAAAACGTGTTTTATACGTTAATGAATCATTGTTATTATCTAACTCAGATAAAACACGATCATAATCACTGGCGTTAACAATAATAGTAACGTCTTTGTGGTTTTTAGCCGCGGCGCGTACCATTGTTGGTCCGCCAATATCGATGTTTTCAATGGCATTTTCTAAGCTACAGTTTTCATCACTAACCGCATTTGCAAACGGATATAAGTTAACCACAACCATATCAATCGCACTGATACCGTTTTCAATCATTACGGCTTCATCAGTGCCACGACGCGCTAAAATTCCGCCATGTACTTTAGGGTGTAAGGTTTTAACACGACCATCCATAATTTCAGGGTGTCCAGTGTAATCAGAGACTTCTGTTACTGGAATACCATTTTTAGCTAATAATTTTGCTGTGCCACCCGTTGAAAGAAGATCAACACCTTTTTCGCTTAAGCGACGAGCAAAATCAACAATACCGTTTTTATCTGAAACACTTAATAGTGCGCGTTTAATTGGACGTGGAGTATCCATCTATATATTTACCTTTTTAGTTGTAACGTACTGCTAGACTATTACCATTAGCTATTAGCGCTAACTTGCAAAGTTACATGAAAAATTTGAATGTTTAAAAACAATAAAAGCACCCAAGGGTGCTTTTATTAATGGATGAATCTTAGTTCATACCGTATTTTTTTAATTTCTTACGTAATGTACCACGATTGATACCTAGTAAGTTTGCAGCTCTTGTTTGATTGCCGCGCGTATACATCATAACTTCTTCTAACATTGGCGCTTCAATTTCACTTAGTACAAGGTCGTACATATCATCAACATCATTACCATTTAACTGCTTTAAGTAATTGTTGATAGCTATTTTAGCTTGCGTACGTAAAGGAGACGTTTTAGTTTGCGTTTGAATATCACCAGTGATAAACGGAGAAGAAATATTTTGTTCGAACATAATGTACAACTCTTTCTATTAATAAAAATTAAACAACCAACTGTTCACTAATGAACAAGTTGATCAAAACAAAAATTTAACGTCTCAAGTTGTTCACTTGTAGACGATAAACCATTAAAAGTAGCTCTAAAAGCTTTGCCTTGTTCTCCTGCAAATTTAGCAGTAAAACGTTCACCCAACTCTTCACTTGACTCTTCGCCTAGTAAAGCAAGGGAATGAACATACCAAGACACATGTTTACGAGCGATTCTCACGCCCATGTAGTCACCATAAAACTGATGTAATTCCTTTACGTGTCCAAGTAATATTGAACGCACCTCATTCACTGAGGGAGCAGTCATTCTAGTGCCTGTTTTCAAAAAATGATTAATTTCTCGAAAAATCCAAGGTCGCCCTTGGGCACCTCGACCAATCATTATTGCATCGGCTCCGGTGTAGCTTAATACTTGCTCGGCTTTCTCTACCGAGGTTATATCGCCATTTGCCACAACAGGAATTGAAACCGCTTGTTTAATTGCCTTTATCGTGTCGTATTCCGCATTGCCTTTATAAAAGTCATTTCGGGTTCGACCATGTACTGCAAGCGAAGCAATACCGTTATCTTGAGCAATTTTAGCTATTTCAATACCATTACGGCTATTTTCACACCACCCTGTGCGAATTTTCAACGTAACCGGTATATTTACCGAGTTCACCACAGCTTTCACTATTTGCTCAACCTGTGCTGGCTCTTTTAATAAAGCAGAGCCCGCTAATTTTTTATTTACCTTTTTTGCTGGGCAGCCCATATTGATGTCAATAATCTGCGCGCCATTTTCAGCATTAACCTGAGCAGCAAAAGCTAATTCATCAGGACAACTACCTGCAATTTGTACACTGCGAATACCTGCCTCTAAACTATGAACCATTCTCAATTTAGACTTTTCGGTATTCCATACCTTAGGGTTTGACGAAACCATTTCTGAAACCGCCAAACCAGCACCTAACCGACAACACAATTCTCGAAAAGGTTGATCGGTAATTCCTGCCATAGGAGCAAGAAAAACGTTACTGTTAAATTGATATGAGCCGATTTTCAAACCATCACCTTAAGATCACTTTTTAAGCTGACTGTTTTTTAATCACTGTCGCAAAAGGGCGCTAAGTTTACGTGTTTTTTTCCTAATTGCAAAGCATAAAATTTGAACAAAATTTGTTTTTTTTCGTGTTTTTGATATTGACTTTTGCCAAACTATTGATGTGACCAGTTTTTGTACAATGCGTTAACATTTTTCGTGACAAAAATCACCTGTTGCCCTACTCCTGTTTGACCCTTTTGGAAAAAATAGGGTCTGTTGATCTTTTGTTGCTTACATCGGATAGAAACAAACCTCTTACTAGAACAGCAAAAAATGTATTTAAAAATAGTTACTCTTTACAGATAAATTAAAGATAAGGAATACTTGCGCTATTGTATATAGCATTTTGGTAACCCTATCGTAATCAGAATGCCAAGTTAGCTTTAAGCCTATGTAAAGAAAAATCAAAGGTATTTCTGTATCCTTTCATATTATAAATACGGACAGTGCGATGCATAAGCGCTAAAAGCTCTTCCCTTCGAGCATCTACTAACATTGTTCTTGGCATAGTGACTTAGTGCTGTTAGTTTTTAACGAAAGGAATTATATTAAACTGCTTATAAAAAAGATCACAAAAGATCAACACTCCCTAATATCGGTTATGGTTACTACCATCAAAAAGTTATCAAATAAAAAGGGATAAACACCATGAAAACTATCAATACTGTCTTAATAGCTACCTGTATTTTTTTACTTTACTGCACAGTAGCGGATGCAAGAGATTTTAGTAAGGTTGAAATTAAGGTCACTAAAGCCAATGCAAATGTTTACATGTTACAAGGCGCTGGCGGTAATATTGGCGTATTGGCAACAGAAACAGGCTTGTTATTAGTAGACGATCAATTCGCACCACTGGCCGAGCGTATTGAAAGCGCAATGAAAAGCATTGTGAATAAAGAACTGAAATATATTGTCAATACGCATTTCCATGGTGATCATACTGGCAGTAATAATTACTTTGCCAATAAAGCGCCTATTTTTGCTCATAAAAATGTTCGAGAAAGATTGAACAACCAAGAAGAAAATCAAGTTGCCCTACCCGTTATTACTTATGAAAAAGGGGTTAATATTTATTTAGCTGATGAACAAATCACCTTAAGCCATTTTCCAAACGCGCATACCGACGGCGATACCATAGTGTATTTCAATAAGGCTAATGTGCTGCATACGGGCGATTTGTTTTTTGAAATTGGCTTCCCTTATATTGACTTAAACCATGGCGGCAGCGTAAAAGGCTATTTAGCTGCAGTGGAAAAAATAATTGCCCAAATGCCCGACGATGTAGTGATTATTCCCGGTCATGGCGAACTAACCAATAAAGCAAGCTATAAAGCGTTTGCTAAAATGATCAGCTTCAGCATAAAGCACGTGAGTGAGCTCTTAGCGGCAGGTAAAAACGAACAAGAAATATTGGCAATAGGCATTGGTGAAAAATATCAACATTTATCATGGTATTTTATCACCGAAGAAAAGTGGTTAAAAACCTTGATTATTGATTTGAAATAATACTGATTTAAAAGCTGATTCAACATAATAAGAGATAACATGCATATTAATGCCAAGCACTGTTTTACCACAGAGAGATTATTAATAAGGCCGTTAATTGAACAGGATAGAGACTTGTACTTAAGCCTATATTGTAATGAAAAAATAATGCTGCATATTGGCAAAGCATTTAGCCAGCAAGAGGCTGAAAATGCGTTTATTCGCACTTTAACAGCAATGCAAAAAGAAAAACCACCTGTAATAACGTGGGCAATTGTTACTTTAGACAATAATGAGTGCATTGGTATACAAGCCCTAAATTGGCAAACATCCAAATTGATGCATAAGCCAAATACTGCCAATATCAATCAAGCAGAAATTGGCATAATGTTAACCGCTGAATCTCAGGGACAGCGTTTTCCTGAGGAGTCGATGACCGCGTTAATTGACTATGCCTTTAATGCGCTAGGACTAGATAAGATAAATGCTTTTTATGCTAAGAAAAATCTAAAGTCAAAACGTGTTTTTGACAAACTTGGCTTTATTTTTGATACTGAACAAAAACAGCAACAACCTGAAAACACGAATGATTCTTATCAATATGTCGATAAAGTTTCGATAAAAAAAAGTGACTGCAAAACTTAATAGGCCAAGTACAGTAAAATATTTACAGTGCATTAACATAAGGGTTAAAAAATATGGAAAACTGTTGTAAAAAGACCAACGCTTCTGATAGTTTAGTTACCAAGAGAGACGCAATATAATCTCGTTTAATACCATAATAAGCAATAACCAAAATAAGTAATAATAAAAAGGTAACCTAAATGTCAGGTAGTTTAGTGTGTGTCGGTACAGGCATGCTCTTAGGTGGGCATATCAGCCCCATCTCAACAAGTTATATTGCACAAGCTGACGTGGTTTTTTCATTGATGTCTACCGGCATTTCTGAGCGTTGGGTTGAAGAAATGCATACTGATGTTCGGAGTTTACAGCCTTATTATCAAGAAGGTAAAAACCGTAATATTACCTATAACGAAATGGTTGAAGCGATATTAACCGAAGTACGTTCAGGCCAAAAAGTCGTTGCGGTATTCTATGGTCACCCCGGTGTTTTTGCTTGTGTTAGCCATAGGGCGATTAAAAAGGCTAAAAATGAAGAATACCCTGCTCATATAGAACCTGGAATATCAGCAGAAGATTGTTTATATGCAGATTTAAGCTTAGACCCCGGCAAAAACGGCTGTATAAATTATGAAGCCAGTCAATTTATGTTTTATCAACGTAACATTGACCCTGCGGCGCTGCTTGTACTTTGGCAAGTAGGCTTCGCTGGCGATAAATCATTAGCTAAATATTCCACTGGCAGCGCTTATCGACAAGTATTGGTAGATTTATTGCTAGAAACTTACCCTAGCGATCATCAAGTGATTTTGTATCAAGCGAAAGTATTACCTATAGATACCATGCGCGCTGAGCATATTGCTTTAGCAGACTTAGTTGATGCTGAGCTATTCATGCACACAACCTTGGTTATTCCACCCAGTGAAAAAATGCGACCAAATAAAGCAGTTTTAGATAAGTTAGCCAGAATAGATCAACAAAAACCACAAAAAAAACATAGACCTAAGTTAAGTCTAGTGTTATAAAAAAGTGCACAAATAATAACATTCACAACCATATTCCCAATAATAAAAATGGAGTACAAAGTATGTCAAACGTTATTCAAGTATTAGAGCAAATGGGCAACGATGCCAATGTGCAAAGTGAAGACGCTATCAACAGTTTATTAGTAGCAACTGAACTTGAGTCTGAAATTACTGAATCTATCATCAACAAAGATGTAACCTCACTTGAGCGTCAATTAGATGTTCGCCTTGATATGGTGTGCGGCATTGTGCCTGCTGAAGATGATGAAGATGAAAGCGAAGGTGAAGATTCAACTGAAGAAGCCAGCAATCGTGTTATTGGTTTCTATTAAAAGTTTAACCGAGTGAAAGTTAATAAACTCACTACAGTTCTTGTTAACGTTGCCGTTAGCTTAGCTTTCATATTTACTTTTTTCATTAGCTCACCTTTGTGGGCTGATGAAAAGAGTAGCTTTGATGAACAACTGGCACACGCTGATAACATTAGAAGCAGTCAACCTAAGTTGTTCTTAGTATTAATTAATGAGCTAAATCAACACACTAACAACCTGTCTAATTCACAACAGCACTATCTCGATTACTTAAACCTTTACCTGTTAATGTATCAAGGCAACTTTACTGAAGCCATCGCCTCATCTAAAACATTGCTCAGCACTAATGCCGACACATTGCTAAAATTTAGAGCTAAACTTGGTTTAGTTAATATTTTTGCACTTAACCAAAACTGGAGTGAAGGTTTATCTACGTTATCGAAGATATTAACTGAATTACCCTTAATACAGGATAAGAAAACATACCACAACGGATTACTCGTTACAGCATTATTTTATAATCACCTTGGGCAATATAATTTAAGCCTCTCATACGCTAAACAAGTTGAATTAAGCAGTAGCCAAGGCAGAGACAACTGTCTTGCAAAGTCATATATAATAGAATCATCTTTTAAATTAAAACAGTTAACACCGTCAGATCCAAAAATTCAACACGCCATCAGCTTATGTCGAATAAATAAGGAGCACCTTTATATCAGCCTTATCAACTCTTATGTGGCAAGAATCTATATTGACAATCAACAACAAGATAAAGCATTGGAGTTATTAAGCTCAACCTTGCAAAATGCCCTAAACTCTAAATATACGCATATCATTGCTGAATATTATTCCTTATTAGCCCAAGGACATTGGTTAAATAACAACACAGATTTAACCAAGCAATTCGCTTTACAAGCGCTAAAACACGAAAATATTGAAAGTACAATCTTGGCAAAGGTATTGTCTTATAAAATACTGTTTGAAGTTTTCCAAACAGAAGGAAATCATGAGTTAGCACTACTTTATCATCAAAAATACGCCATTGCTGACAAGCTTTATTATGATGAAACACAGGCAAAACATATAGCTTTCCAAGTTGCAGAACATCAATCTATTGAGCAAGAAAATAGAATCAGTTTGTTACATGAGAAAAATGCCTTATTAAGCTCTGAAAAAGCCCTGCTAACGGCTGAACAAGCATTAGTTAAGGCCAATGCTGAAAATACGCGTTTCATTATGATTATATTATTAATGACACTGACGGTATTAATATTTTGGGGTGTTCGTTTATTAAAAGCCCATAAACGTATTAAACAATTAGCCGAATATGATTCGCTGACAAGGGTATTTAACCGTGGTCACTTTACCCAAGTAGCAAACAATGCCATTAGCTATTGTAAAAATGCCGAACAAGAAGTAAGTATTATCGTTTTCGATTTAGATAATTTTAAAAGCGTCAATGACAATTATGGTCACGCTTGTGGTGACTGGGCATTAAAGAAATCGGTTGAGGTATGTAAAACTATTGGCCGTCAAAACGACATCTTTTCCCGTTTAGGTGGTGAAGAGTTCTGCTTATTACTCACCAGTTGTAATAATCAAGCGGCGCAATTAAGAGCTGAGGCTTGCAGAAAGGCAATCGCTGAAATAAACACGGCGGAATCTGGTTTTGAATTTACCTTTACCGCTAGTTTTGGTGTTACCGATGCTAAAACCAGCGGTTATGATTTAGAGAAACTATTAGCCGATGCTGATAGCGCTGCGTATACGTCTAAACATGCAGGACGAAATCAAGTGACTGTTTTTCAGGCAGAGCAAACTGACGGCTCAAGCAAAGGAAAACCATTAGACAATTCTTGGGACATAATGTCTTAAACTTCCTATTTATGAGGTAAACAAAGTCGTGCTCCCTTCGACAAGCTCAGGGCAAACGGATTTTCACGCTCATCCTGAGCGCGAAGCAGTCGAAGGGCGACAAGCTCAGGACAAACGGATTTTCACGCTCATCCTGAGCGCGAAGCAGTCGAAGGGCGACAAGCTCAGGACAAACGGATATTCACGCTCATCCTGAGCGCGAAGCAGTCGAAGGGCGACAAGCTCAGGGCAAACGGATTTTCACGCTCATCCTGAGCGCGAAGCAGTCGAAGGGCGACAAGCTCAGGACAAACGGATATCACCGCTCACCCTGAGCGCGAAGCAGTCGAAGGGCGACAAACTCAAGACATACGGGTTGGAAAATTATGTTTGCTATTTCCGTTGTCCATTTAAGCGCACCCATTCGTCTTGCACAGTAACAGGCTCCATGTCACACCATTGACCATAAATACCTTGCAGTGTTTGAGCCTGTTCTTCTAATACACCTGATAAGGCTAATAAACCCTTGTCGCCAACATATTCTATAATAGTAGGCGCTAACTCACGCAATGGCCCAGCTAAAATATTGGCTACCACTACATCGGCTTTGAATTCGGGTTGGTCTTTAGGTAGGTACAATTCTAGCCTGTCATCAACATTATTACGCTTAGCATTGGCAAGGCTTGCTTGTAGTGCTTGTGGGTCAATATCAATACCGATAACTTTTTTAGCGCCCAATTTTAATGCCGCTAATGATAATATGCCTGAGCCACACCCAAAATCTACTACGGTTTTACCTTGTAGGTCTAAACCGTCAAGCCAGGTTAAACAAAGGGCTGTGGTTGGGTGTGTACCTGTGCCAAAAGCTAAGCCAGGATCTAACATAACGTTAACTGCTTCAGGCTCTGGCACATCACACCAGCTAGGACAAATCCATAAACGTTTACCAAATTTCATGGGATGGAAATTGTCCATCCATTCACGTTCCCAGTCTTTGTCTTCTAACTGCTCTAACTTGTATTGCATTTGTTCTTTATCAGGATGAATACCTTGTAAGTAACTGATCACTTTATCCATGTCGTGACTGGCATCAAATAAACCCATGACCACGGTATTTGACCAATAAAGAACTTCATCACCCGGTAGTGGTTCATAAATGGGGGTGTCTTTGGCGTCAATAAAGGTAACTGCTTGTGAGCCACTAGCAACAAGCCAATCACTGTATTTCTCTGCGGTTTCTTCGTTGGCGCTTAATCTAAGTTGTATCCAAGGCATCTTTTTGTTCCGGTAATATATTCATCATAATTCAGCTTAATGGTAGTTTATCATTCATTGGTGCTAGAGTAGGAACAAATTCACTTGATACTGAGTAAAATGACTATGTTAGACGTACCTTATGACTTGCTTCCCGATTTATTCGATCTTTATCCTGAACAATTACAACTAGCCCAGCCACTGTTTAATGATTTTGGTGGCAAGGTTATTTTTTCAGGCGAAATTGTGACTGTGGATTGTTTTAACGATAATTCAAAAGTGAAAGAGTTAGTGGCAACCGATGGTACTGGCAAAGTGATGGTAGTGGATGGCAAAGCTAGCACAACCCGCGCTTTATTAGGCGACATGTTAGCTGAGAAAGCGGTTGATAATGGTTGGCAGGGAATTGTTATTAATGGCTGTATCCGTGATGCTGGCACTATTGCAACGCTGCCTCTTGGCGTGAAAGCACTTGGTTGTAACCCGATTAAAACTGAAAAGTTGGGTGTTGGAGATATCAACATTGATATTACTTTTGCAGGCGTTAATTTTAAGGCGGGTCACTTTATTTATGGTGATGCTAATGGTTTAGCCATTAGTAAAAATCGATTAGCATTAAGCTAGAGTTAAGTTAGAACAAGATTTTATCTACTGGCTTATGATAAAGTTTACTTATTAAAAATTAAGAAGACTTTTCTCTAGGCCATATTATGAAGTATTTTCCTGTTTTTCTCGATGCTAGAAATATATCCGCCATGGTAGTTGGCGGTGGTGAAGTCGCGACGCGTAAAATTGAATTATTACTAAAATCGACCACCAATATCACGGTAATGAGTGAAAGTGTCTGCGCTAGTGTTGAGCGTTTGGTTAACCTGAATCAATTAACTTGGTTACAACATAATTATCAAGCAGGGCATTTAGTGGATATCAATTTAGTGATAGCTGCCACTGATAATATGTCAATTAATAAAGCTATTTACCAAGAAGCAACACCATTAAATATATTAACCAATGTTGTTGACCAACCTGAACTATGTACCTATATAACGCCTGCCATTATTGACAGAAGCCCAATGATTATAGCCTTATCAAGCTCGGGTAGCTCTCCTATTCTCATTCGTATGCTGCGCGAACAAATTGAAAAAACATTACCGCAAGCCTATGGCAAGCTAGCTGATTTTTCGCATAAATTTCGCGATCATGTGAAAGTGCGAGTTAAAGGTTTACGTAATAGGCGCAGTTTTTGGGAAAGCACCCTTAGAGGTCCAATAGGGCACGCCGTACTTGATGGTAAGCAACAACAAGCCGAACAGCAATTAATTGCCAGTATTAAACAAGAAATAGCGCCACCGTGTGGTGAAATTATTTTTATTCACACTAAAGACGGTAACCCAGATAACTTAACGTTAAGCGCCCATCGCGCTATGCAATTTGCCGATGCCGTTTTTTATGATGATGAAGTTAACGTTGAACTCATTGAGTATGCGCGCCGTGATGCTGAAAAGTTACCACAAGCTATCAGCTCAGGTATATTGATTAATTATCAACATGCCATTGAGTTAGCCAAGCAAGGACAAAAAGTTATTTATTTATTGGCAGGCAATGAAGCCTTACCTCAAAATGAAGCTTTACAAATTAGCGGCATTACCACCCAAGAAATTATCAGTGGCGCTTAAAGCGCCACTGATAATTATAACCTAATAAAAACTGCTTGATACGGTAAAGGGCTTCACACCTAGCACTTTATATAACTCGTCAGGTTTATAGAAATGATTACCTTTTACCACCAGAGATATTTTACGAATATCATTCATATTGGTTAATGGGTCACCATCAACTAAAATAACATCAGCAAACTTACCTTCACTCACTGAGCCAAGCTCATAAGCTGCGCCCACTAGTTTTGCTGAATTAATGGTGGCAATTTTGATTACCTCAATATTAGGAATACCGGCTTGTGCGTATAACTCTAACTCTCTATGCAGTGTAAAGCCGGCTATATTATCTGTGCCAGCAACTAATGGAACACCATTGTCGTACAGTTTTTTCACCAAATTCGACATCGCCTTTGCACCTGCATGATAATTGTCTAGCATGTCAGGGGCTACGTCCATTTCAGCTCCTTTTAATTGCCGCAGTACATTTGGCGGTAAATGTTTAGCAACAGAGTTAAATTCAGGGTCGATCTTTTTACGCTCTTTAAGCAATAAACTTCTAAAGGTCGATACCGTTGGGTCGATAACAATTTGTTTGTCGGCAAGCAGCTTAATTAAATCATTAAACTCTTTGCTGTTTATATCTAAATCGCCAGCGTGTTCGCCAATTAAGGTAAAGCGTAATTGTTGTCGAGTATCTAGCTCGGTACCGGCAAGAAAATTTAAAAATAACATATTAATGTGCTGAATTTCATCATAGCCAGCACGAACAGCTTGTTCAGCGGTCATGAAGGCAGGAATGTGACCACTTAAACGCATACCTCGGCGGTGTACATGATCAGCAATAGAAGGAACCCATTTGGGATCTATCGAACTATATAACTTGATTTGTATATAACCATTATCCGCAAACCAGTCTATTTTCTCATGTGCTTCGGCAAGTGAATTAACCGATAATCCCGCAGAGTATTCACTCATTTGATCAAAGAAACCTGCACGAAAAACTCGATTACCAATTAAGGTATTACTGTTAAATAGCTGTTCAATTTCCATAATATTCTTATGATTATTACCAACATCTCTAACACTAGTGACACCCGCAGCAATATTTAACAAACCATCGTTTTTACCCAAATGACCATGCATATCCCATAAACCTGGCATCAAGGTTTTTCCTTTGCCATCAACAGTAACCACTGACTTTTCAAGTTGAATATTTTTGGCTACTTTCTCAATTTTGCCATTATTTAACAGTACATCAGTATTTTTTATACTGGTGCTATTTATTACATCAACTACTTGCACATTTTTGATTAGCAGTGTTGAATATTTGTGGCTTAACTTGTTATTTATGCCTTCTAAGTATTTTTGTTCTGCTGCATTTTGAATAGTTTGTAGCGTGGTAAAATCATCTAAAGAGTAACCTTCTCGAATAATTCGAAGAAAACCAGAAATATCTTTAGCAAAAAAATTACCCTTACTGTCGTACCAACTAAAATCAGGAGAAAAACCTAGCCCGTTAATAGCGTATAAGCTCACTTCACTTGAGCCAGAACTATTGCTTACGGTCGTTGTTTTCAACTTGGTTAAGTGGGCACGACCAGAGGGTAACAAATCAACAGAATTGTCTAAGGATTTGAGCATAGCTTGCACCATTAAATTATCAACAACAATGGCACTATTCGCAGGTAAATAAACAGAGTCTTTTGTTAACTTTATTTGACCATCATCTTTGCTACTTTCCCATGTGGCAATTCCGTCTTGCCAATGAAAACTTTCTTTGATCGGTGCGCCAAAAGGAGATACGCCGGTCGATTCATAGGCAGTTGGTGTGCCATCAGCATTTACGGTAACTTTTTCATCCACTTTGAAAATTCGATTGTTCCACCTAACATCTAAACTGCCCAGATATTGAGTGTCAGAGACTGTGGTCATGATTTGCTTGCCAGCCAAACCTTTTTCAGTATAGATAAGGTTTGTCACCACTTTATCGTTAGCATCAACCAACTCAGAAAGCAGTATTGAGCAAAGTAATATAATAAAAAGTACAATGTTTTTCATGTGTTTAAACATCCATTTCAATTTTATCTGATGATAAGTGTAGTTGATGAACGAAAAAACGTGAGTTAAGAAGGAGAAATGGATAATTAACGAGCTAATGTTTACTATAAATAGCTCGTTATTTTAAGTGGTTTTAGTATTAATAGTGCTTACAGCGACATAACAAAAGCAATTAACGACTGGCGTTCAGCTTGTGCTAAAGCCATATAATCATTTTTACTTTGCTCAGCTTCACCGCCATGCCATAAAATAGCTTCTTCAACGGTTGCCGCTCTACCATCATGTAACAAACCGGCGGCAGGGTTAACTGTTTTAGTTAAGCCTATGCCCCACAAGGGTCTAGTTTTCCATTCTCTACCACTTGCGGTAAAGTCACGACGGTTATCGGCTAATTCTTCGCCTAAGTCATGTAATAGCATATCGGTGAATGGGTAAATATGTTGGCCTTTTAATGCTTCAGGCGCCGCTAAACCGCCAATCAATAGTTCTCCTGTTGCCGTGCTAAAATCAGGTTGATGACAGCCTGTGCAATTTACTTGAGTAAATAATTGCGCGCCTGCAATTACTGATTCATCTTCAATATTACGCCTAGCAGGTACCGCTAAGGTTTCAGCATAAAAAACCACATCATCTGAAAACTGTTGAGTCGCTTCGGTATTGCCTTGTTCATCAACCCCTGTGTCAACAAACCCTGTACGAGCAAGGTAGCTTTCATGTAACTGTGTATTGGCAATGCTTTCTTCTGGGAACAAAGGATTCGTTATGCCCATATCACCACGTAAAGCACCAAGAGATTGTACGCGCACACTAGGAGTACTCGCTTTCCAGCCAAAACGACCTAATGAAACAGGGATAGGATCGTCATTTCGTGCTTTCACTGGATCAAAAACCCAATTAGGACGACCTGAGATACCATCACCATCTGCATCATTTTCATCGGCAAGTGCTAGAATGTCAGCTTCGCTAATGAGTTCGAGTAAACCTAAGCCAAAAACAGGCATACCATTTCTGGGGCTGTATCGAACATCTGCTTGTAAAATGGCGCTATTCAATCGGTTCTCAGCGGTTACATCATAGGGTTGTTCAATTGTAAACACAGGTTTTTTAAGTTCAACGGAGCTACCATCAACATAACTAACAGTGGAATACTCGTAAGCAAGATAAACATCCGCTTGACCAATAAAAGGGTTTTCTTGCCAATCATCTCGGGCTTTTAATACGCCTCGATGAAAGAGTTGTGTACCAAAGCCATCAACACCAACATTTTTGCAGTAATTGTTTTCTATCGATGGCTTTGAACATTCTCCATCATCAATACTCATCCGCAAGAAAATTCCAGCCTCTGGCCCTAATAATACACGCTCTTGCCCTTGCGCTAAGGTAATTGTTGATGACCGCCCATCTCGTTGATGACATGAATTACAGTCTTGATTATTAAATACTGGACCTAAACCATCTAACTCTGGGTGTTCACTATTTGGCGCTGTGGTAAAGGCTGTTTCAAAAAAAGCGTCACCCGTTAAATGTTTATCTAACTCTTGTTCAGTTAAATTAGGCATAGGTGTTGAAAAACCATGACCTGAATCACTGGCATCTACGGCGGTTGCATCACCCCCTAACTTACTTACATGAGTATAGGCAACTTGAACTGTTTCTTTATCTGTTTCATCTGAGCTGCTTGAGTTACAGCCAGAAATAATTATTGAACTTGCAATAATGATGACCAAATTTGACCACTTGGCTTGCCTTAGTTTACTTAAATTTGTCATTGAGAATACTTCCAGAACACTCTTTTAAATGGGCGTGCATCCTTGCACAACAGCCTTCCTTAAAAAAAGGCTAGTAATATATAGCTAAATTACTGTTGCCAATCTTGTAGTTTGGTTAATACGTCATTTTCAAGTGAAGTTTGCAGTGTTGTTAAGGCGTCTATCGCAGCTTGAATTCTTACCCTTGCATCCGCATCGTTAATGGCTTGCCTAAAAGGCAAATCTGTATTTCCGGCAATCGCTTTTATTGCTGCGATAGAATCGGCTATTTCAGTGTCTACTCTACTGGCAATATCAGCATCGGCAGCATTAATAAAATCTATAATGCCGGCTTTATCTGCTTGTTCTGCAAATTCACCGCGATAGACATTTTGCACGCCACGAATGTTATCGGTGAAATCAGCTAGGGAATTCCAACTATATTGTGATTCAACTTTTGTAGTGTCAATGTTATCGATACTACTACCAAAAGGTTCCGCAATTTTCCCGTTACCCACTTCATCAACAATACCGATCATACCGTTAATTAATTCTTCTACTACACCTAACTGAGAGGCATAAACATCATTGTTTGCTGTCAATAATAAGTCTTTATATGCAGGAGAGTTTGTATCATTAGGATCATTAGCTACCGACCATGCATCAAATAACGTTTGGGTATAAGTTTTGAAAACTTCTGCTGCTGCTGATAAATATTCACGTTCAAGGATTGTCATTTCCCCAATGCTCTTGTCGTTATCTGCAACACCGTCACCAAACAATAAAAATTCCATGGTATGGAATCCTTGCACATCGTCATTAAAGGTTTTCAGTTCATCTGCACTAAAGCCAATTTGAGAATCTAGTAATGCTTGTAAGTCACTCGTATTTAATGGCCAAGTATCTAAATGCGGGTCGATAGAAAGCGCATCAACTGGCCCAAAAATATGCGATTCACCTTGCTCCCACGGTACACGAACATCTTTCCAAGCTTGCTGTGCGGCCGCTAAGTTTTCTTCGGTAGGAGTATTTACCAAATTTTGAGTTGCTAATAAGAAATCAGCCGCTTCATCATTAAGATTTTGATAACCTGCAACAATCACATCGTTGGTTAAATTGGTGATCATTTCTGTCGCCGTAAAACTAAAGCCTGTTGGTTCAACTACAATCACTTCTTCTTTTGATGAACTACTACCACAACCCGTAAGTACTAGAGCTGAGATGGCGACGGCTAATAAAGATTTCTTAAATATCATGTTGTGTCCCTTTTTTTAATTCAATTAATTTTGTTATATAGAAAAGAAGTAACCCATCGACAAACTAAAGCTAGCACTGTCGTCTAAGTTTTTTTGTGCATGCATTTGCTGTGCGGCTTGAGCTTTTAAAACAATATTGTCGATAGGATAATAATTTATGCCAAAGGCTATCGATTGTTTGTTAAAGCGGTCAGTAGCAATTCCTTGCTCAACCTTTTTGATTGGATTTGCATATTCATAAGTTGTGTATAAATAAAGTGGCTTGCTTAAGTTAAAAAGGTTTTGGCTGTTATACGCCAGCTCTACAAATGAAGATTCTGCTTCGCTGCCCAGCTGTGAGAAGTTTCCTGGTTTGAGACCTGGCGTGGTTTTGTTAGCATTGGTTATTGCTTGGCTATCATCTAAAGTACCAAATAGGTATTGACCACGAACTAGCCAGCTTTCAAAGCGATAAGCACCATGAAGCCCGAATATTGTGAGATTACCGTCGCCATTAACTTTAGTATTATTGTTACGATTGCCTGAGGTATTCCCAGTGTAGAAGCTAACGCCAATGCCTTTACCCGCCTTTATGTCACCGTAATCTACCCGCAGCGTTAATGCTAAGTCATCAGCATTCACTTTTTCAAAACGTTTTTGATGCCCCGTCGCGACCCAATTATAAGTTCGAAAATACTCTGAATTAAGCCCTGTGGTTATTAACGTTTGTGCGGTAAATCCCTGCCATTTACTGATTAAGTTCACACCCGTTTCATGCCAAACCTGTGGAATGAGCGTTGCTTCACTCCAATGACGTTGCGTTGAAAAATATTGAGTTGGTTTATGTAAATCTGTGCCTAATCCTACAGGTACAAAAATATGTCCCATTTTAACGGTGAAATTTTCATTGGCGCTATATTTAGCTTGTAGCTTTTCAACAATAATTTCGCCGCCCGCTTCAATCTCCGTTTCAAATTCACCAAACTCTTCAAAGCCATCATATTCCAGCGACGCACCTGTGCCACCATGTTCATATTCGAGCTCTATTTCTACTTGCCATTTAGCATCAAAGTCATAGACAAACTCTAATACTACACGCTCTAAGTCTGTAGTAGCTCGACGCTCAGGACTTGTATCTTGAATATTACGATAAACATCTTCACTTTTAAAAAGTACATTACCGTATGAATTAATTTGCCAATTTTTATTCTTAACACTGTTATGACTTGTGTCAGTTTGTTGGTCTTCACCCGCTGCAATGGATGCCACTTTCAACTCAGTTAATTGCTTTTCAATTAACTGTAACTGTTTCTGTTGTTTTTCTAGCGCGGCTTGTAGCTCAACTTGAGTCGCAGCAATACTATAATTATTAAGAGAAAACAGGCCGTAAACCACTATAGATATTAAAAACTTTTTCATTAAATCAACCAAACGCAAATGAGAATTAATATTATTTGCAGGCATGATAGTTACACTTACTTACAATTGCAAGTGATAATCATTGTTATTCGTAATCAACATTGATTTAGTGTCGATTTCGCTATGTATAAATTATGTCTTGATTGATGAACTGACTTATTTGCAAAAGATCTGACGAATTTTAAAATGAGTCACAGTTTTGTCATTTAAACTTAGATGCGAATATCACTCTGTTATAGATTCTAACCAAGTGAATAATTTTGGAGTATATACATGCCATCTATAACAAAAAAATCGACAGTTATTTCATTGCCTCCCCATGTTTGGAAAGTTGCACAAATACTATTATGGTTGATTGGCGTACTCATTGTCGCTCTACTGTTATTTAAAGAAGAGATTGGCATTATGGTTTTTTGGAATTTTCTAATTCCTGTAGCCCCAGCGATTTTAGTAGTTTTCCCCGGCGTTTGGCGAAACATTTGCCCGATGTCTTCCACTGCGCTATTGCCGAAGAAACTCAAACTTGCGAAGGTGAAAAAAATTTCATTGAAAAGCCAAGGAAGCTTATATTTGCTGGGTGTTATTGCTTTGCTGGCCATTGTACCGCTAAGACACTTACAGCTTAATATTAATGGTCCTGCAACAGCGGTTATGTTGTTAGCTGCTGCGCTTATCGCTATTATTATGGGTATGTTTGTTGAATGGCGAAGTGGTTGGTGCGCAAGCGCTTGCCCTATTCACTCGGTTGAACGCTTATATGGTAGTACGCCTTTATTTACTACCGACAACGCACATTGTTCAAGTTGTGAACAATGTGTTTCAGTTTGTCCTGATGCTACTAAACAAATGACTTCAGCGCTTACTCGTAATATTGCCACAGAGCGATTAGCGGGTCTGGTGATGACAGGAGGTTTTTTCGGTTTTATCTGGGGTTGGTATCAGGTGCCTGATTATCGAGGTGAGTTAGATTTAACTATCATTATTTCTGCCTATGCATGGCCGCTGACTTGTGCTTTGGTGTCATTGTTTGTTTATCTACTTATTAAAGTGCAGTTAAACACCAAGCAAACTCAGTTTTTAAATCGACTTTTTGCCACCGCCTCAGTCGCTTGTTATTACTGGTATAGAATTCCATCATTATTTGGAGTGGGGATTTATCCAACCGATGGCGTGTTAATTGATTTATCAGCTTCCTTACCATTTTGGTTTCCACTGGCTTCGCAGTTAATATCGGCGAGCTTCTTTGTTTGGTTCATGATGATTAGACCCTACAAGAAAGCCAAGAAAAGTTGGAGTATTCGCCCCGCTTACGCCATTGATGTGAAAAACATTTAGCACATTTTTGGATAAGAATATTGCTAATAAAGACCGAGATAGACTGTTAACAAATAATGGAACGAAGACAGAATTGTTTTATTTCTTCAACGAGTTGATCTTCACTACAAACATTTGAAGATTGGGTTAAAGGTCTAATAAGCACTTCGGCAATGATACCAACAATGGCAGTGGAAGCTAAATAAGTTGACTGCTCAATAAACTCTTTGTTAGTGATACCGTCTTTGATAATCTTTTCAAAAATCAGCGCGTATCTTTTTCGATATTTTAATCGTTCCTTTTCAACTACAGGGTTAACGGGTTCAAAGATAAGAGAAAATGCTTGTTGCTGAGAATGAATAGCACGGCGAGAAAACGTTGTAATAGCTTTATCTAATCGCTTATGTGCTGTGCCATTACCCAAAGCGATATCGTTGATGATTGACACTTCTTTTTCTGTGGCCACTTTGAAAACCTCAAGACAAAGTGATGCTTTAGAATCAAAATATTTATATACAGTGCCAACGGCTATACCCGCTGATTGAGCTAATAACTCCATTGTTAAGCTATCAAATCCACCTGATTTTACTTGAGAAATAGCTGCATTTAACAACACTAATCGTCGAGCTTCTTTGCGTGCTTTCGTTTTCTCCGTCACTTTATATACCATTAACTTTCAAACTAGCCTATTTCATAATTTTACTAAATATACCATAGAAACTTCAAAGTATTCAGCAAACCTGCTAAGGTGTGAATCAAGATTCACTTTTTAACATTTCAGGTATCGCATGTCCAAAAATAGAATTAATCCATTACATAATGCTGAAACACATGAAGTGTTCAATCAGCCTAGCACCCTTGAAAATTATAACCTTTACAAACAAGATATTGCTCTACAAGAAGCGGTACTACGTGAAGGTGCTGATTGGTCAGAAAATGAATTATTAGCTTTCGGCGAAATATCCGGCACAAAAGAAGCCATTGAACTTGGTTTTCAAGCAAATGAAAATAAACCTCAATTCTTTAGCCACGACTCACATGGTCATCGTATAGACGAAATTCGTTTTCATCCGGCTTATCATCAGCTAATGAAGACTTCAATTGAACATGGTATTCACTCTTCTCATTGGGCAACACCTCAAAAAGGGGCGCATGTAGCTCGTGCAGCAAAATTTTATTTACAAACTCAAGTTGAAGCAGCACATATGTGCCCTATTACAATGACATCAGCGGCTATTCCTGCGCTTATAAATCAGCCTGAGATTTTAAAACTTTATGGCCCACAAATAATGGCCAAGCATTATGATCCAAGAAATATTCCTCTGGAGAAAAAGAAAGGAATTACCATTGGGATGGCCATGACAGAAAAGCAAGGAGGCTCTGATGTTCGGGCAAATACCACTGTTGCCACACCTATAGAAGACGCTGGTTCAGGTCAACCTTATAGCTTAGTTGGGCATAAATACTTTGTATCGGCTCCAATGTCAGACGCATTTTTAGTGCTTGCTAAAACAAACATAGGATTATCTTGCTTCTTATTGCCAAGATGGAAGCCAGATGGCAGTAAAAATCCTATGCAAATTCAACAATTAAAATTGAAAATGGGTAATGTAGCGAATGCTTCAAGTGAAACTGAATTACGCGGCGCATATGCATTAATGATTGGTGAAGACGGAAGAGGAGTTAGCACAATTTTAAACATGGTTGCCATGACTCGATTTGACTGCATGATTGGCTCATCAGCAGGAATGCGACAAGCTGTAGTTCAGGCAGTTCATCATTGCAGTCATCGTTCAGCCTTTGGCGCTGCTTTAATTGACCAACCTCTAATGCAGAATGTACTTGCAGATTTGATTATAGAAAGTGAAGCATCTTTAGCAATGTCAATGCGAATTGCACGAGCGATGGATAATAAAGACACCTCAAAAAATGAAGAACAACTCGTTCGCATTGGGACATCTATCGGGAAATATTGGATTTGCAAGCGTCAACCTGAGCATGCGTTTGAAGCAATGGAGTGTATAGGTGGCAGTGGTGTCATGGAAAATACTATTATGCCAAGACTGTTTAGAGAATCTCCAATAAATTCAATTTGGGAGGGCAGTGGTAATGTACAATGCTTAGATATGTTACGCACTCTACATAAGATGCCAGAATCTATTACAATCTTTATCAATGAGCTGAAATTAAGCCAAGGGAGGCATGCTAATTTAGATGCTGCTATCGCTAAGTTAAGTAGTGAATTATCTGATCTTAGAGAAATCGAATATCGAGCGAGAAGCATTGTTGAGCTAATGGCACTCACTTTTCAAGGGGCTCTACTCATGCAAGCTGGTGATGATGAAATAGCCAAAGCATTTTGTGAGTCTCGCCTTGCTGCCAATACCTTTGGATTGGTTTATGGTAATTTACCAACGGGAATTGATTGCGCGCATATTATAGCCCGTGCAAACGTAAACAGCAGTAAACTTAACAATGATCAAGAATGATGCAAGATCTTTATTCGTCATTTTGACTTAGTCATACTGTCATTAGCATAATGCACAACAGTATTTCTGAACTAAAGAAACACCAATGGCCGTCGTTGACCAAGATGCTTTTCATTCGGCCTCACAGTTAATATCGGCGAACTTCTTTGTTGGGTTTAGATGATGCGACCCTACAAAAAAGCCAAGAACAGTTGGGCTATTCGCTCCGCTCACCCGATTGAGGTGAAAACATTTAATCACAACATAACGCTTTTGATATAAGGCTTTCTCATACTTACAAATTTATTTGAGCAATAACCAAAAAATATTTATATAATAAACAGTACCTACTGCATCTTTAACAATTTGCCTAAATGGATTTTTCGAAAGAGCGTTTATGAAATATCAACACTTGTTAGCTTTAGCATCATTGTTTTTCTGTGCTGAAATTTTAAGTAATGAGCATTCTGTTCTACAAGTAAGAACTATTGCAATTTCGCCCTATGGTATTGAATCGCAGGATCAACAAAGTGGCATTTATTATGACTTAGCTAACTTATTACTCAAAAGAACAAATCTTGACAGTGAACACTATATTTATCCCTACGCTCGAATTATTCATGAGCTTAAAGTAGGCATAACTGACTTAACCATTATGTTTAAGTATGAAGAGTTAGTGCCATATGTAGAGTACATTTATCCCCTACCAACACTAAAAAATATCGTTGTAGGTCGTAAAGGCCAAGACTTTACTTCAATAGAAAGCCTGCATGGATTGACCATTGGCTATTTGCGCGGCGCTAAATTCAGTGATGCCATTGATAATGATAATGCAATTCACAAACAAACCATAACCGATATTAGCCAAGGTGTAACTATGCTTTCATTAGATAGAGTGGATGCGATAATTGGTCCATCTGCGCCAATTTTTAGTGCCGCTAACGACTTAAACCTAGCGGATGACTTTTTTGGTAAGCCTTTAGTTGTTTCAGAACGCACTCCTTGGTTACAGCTTTCAAAGAAGAGCTCACACAAGGTATCACAAAAACAATTAAAAGCAGTTTTTTCTGAAATAATGGCTCAAGGTGAACTTGAAAAAATTCAAAGAAAGTATCAGTAAAATAAAGATGTTATCTTGCTGTATTGGTAAAATGTCAGCTATGAGTCAACATGACTGTGATTAGCTGACATTAATGCAAAATTAATGTTTTGTTGAGGAGTACAGACTATTACTTGAGCACTTTGCCAACGTTCTAAACGCTTTCAACAACGCTTTACCTTTTTCGGTTTCCTCCATTACATTCTCACCTACTGCCCAAGACTGCATATTGGCATATACATCAACAAAGAGAAATCAGTCTTGGTTGCCAACTCTATTCAAATTATTATTGTAGGATTAAATCATTGAAAATTATTCGATAATAATAGATGTACCTCTACTATGTTTACCGGCTTCTGACGCCGCTTGAAGTTTGCCATTTTTTCGGATGATAAGCTGCACATCTCCAAATGACCTTTCTACTGTTTTATAGCCTAAAACGTGTAAAGACTTTAAAACTTCAGGTTCAATACCTTGATAATGTTTAATTTCATTTTTTGGCCAAAGTTGATGATGAAATTTCGGTGAATTAACTGCTTTATCAGCATCCATTTGAAATTCAATCGCATTGAGTATTGACTGATATACCGAGCTAATAATAGTTGTACCGCCCGGAGAGCCAGTAACCAAACTTACTCTTTCATTATTCAACAAAATTGTTGGAGACATTGAAGAAAGCATTCGTTTATTCGGTTGAATTTCATTTGCTGAACCACCTATCGCGCCAAATACATTTGCCACACCCGCCTTTGCGCTAAAGTCATCCATTTCATCATTCAAAATAAAACCAGCTCCTTCAACGATAACGCCACTGCCAAAGGTATAATTAATTGTGGTTGTGTTTGATACAGCATTACCCCATTTATCAACAATTGAGAAATGCGTTGTATCGCTACTTTCTTTTAAACCTGGGGCTATGTCCTTTGTGACGGATATTTGATTAAGTGAAATGTCTTCCGTTCTAGTAACTAAATAATCTCGCTTTAATAATGGCTCAACTGGTACGTCAATAAAATCAGGATCACCTAAATACTCAGCTCTATCTGCAAAAACTCGTTTACCTATTTCTGATAATATGTGGATATAATCTTTAGAATTGTGATCGACCACATTATTTCCTTTTATAAGGTCATACATGGTTAACCATTGTAATATTGCTAATCCTCCAGAACTTGGCGGTGGTGCCGTAATGACGGTGTAACCTCGCCACTGTTGAACAAGTGGTTTACGCCATTTAGCTTGGTAATTAGCGAGGTCTTCCTCATTGATAATGCCACCATTTTTCGCCATAAACTGACTAATAATTTTCGCTGTTTTTCCCTTATAAAAACCATCTCTACCAAATTTTGATATGCGCGTTAATGTTTCAGCTAGTTCAGGTTGTTTAAAAACAGTACCTGCCTTTGCATGAGCAAAATATTCAGAAAAATTAACCTTTATTCCTTTTTTCTTAAAACTATTTATACGCCATTCTATTGTGTCTTGCATAACAGGGTGAACAATATAACCTTCTGCTGCCAACGTTATGGCTGGTTTTAGCAATTCATGCCATTTTTTACTGCCATATTTTTTGTGCGCTTTCCACATTCCGTCAACAGTTCCGGGAACACCCGATGATAGTATTCCGTATAAAGATAAGTAAGGTATCACTTCGCCATTTTCATCTAAGTACATATCCCTATGTGCTCTTGTCGGTGCTACTTCACGATAATCGAGAAAGTCAGACTTTTTATCTTTATAAATAGTCATAAATCCACCGCCACCAATATTACCGGCTTCAGGTAGAGTCACTGCTAATACAAATTGAGCGGCTATGGCAGCGTCAACAGCATTACCATTTTGTTCAAGTATTTTTTTAACGGCTTCTGCACTATAACTATCTGGCATTGCCAATGCTGCACTTTGATTTGCATTCGTTGTAGCAGTAAAGAGAAAAAGGCAAGTGACAATTAACAGTAATATTTTATGGTTCATTCTATTTTTCCTTATGAGAATAAATCACTATAAAAGAGTAATGATTTTAAAGCAATTTACAAAATGCTAAGCCTGTAAAATAAAAGGCCTGTAATATATAAACTTGAACACTGGTAAGACCACGTATAGAATGATTTAACTTTTTAAAAAACTTAAGCTAATTATGAGTAACATGAGCCCTACTGATATTAAAATAACTTGCGATGATAAATTGCAGCTTACAGCAACAAGCTTTACTCCTTCGCAAGAAATAAAAGGTGCGATATTGATTGCACCAGCTACAGGTATAAAAAGGCAATTTTATGCCAACTTCGCAGCTCATTTAGCAAAACATGGCTATGGCGTAGTTACCTTTGACAATAGAGGAATTGGCGAGTCGTTAATAGGAACAATTAAAAATTGTAAAGCAAGCTTACAATGCTGGGGCGAAAAAGATTTACCTGCCGCTTTTGAACAACTTAAACATAGCTTTCCTAATACGCGTTATCATTTAATTGGGCATAGTGCTGGGGGACAACTAGTAGGGTTAATGCCAAATGCTGGTGAATTAAGTTCTATCTTTAATTATGGCTGTTCTTCTGGGAGCATGAGAAATATGCCCTTCCCGCATCAATTAAAAGCCCACTTTTTTATGAATATTTTTATCCCTATTAGTAATGCTTTATTTGGATATACTAAATCTCACTGGATAGATATGGGAGAACCTTTACCAAAAAATGTTGCCAAGCAATGGCAAAAATGGTGTAACGGCAGTGGTTACGTAAAAATGGCCTTTGGGAAAACAATCCACAAACATTGCTATAATGAGCTAGAAACTCCTTCTATGTGGGTAAATGCTTCTGATGATTATATTGCCAATAATAAAAATACAGATGATATGATTTCAATTTTTAAAAAGCTTCCTGTCAATAAACTAACAATATCTGCTAAGGAACATGATTTAGATGAAATAGGTCATATGAAATTCTTTAGTAGAAAATCAGAAACATTATGGGCATATGCATTAAATTGGATTGCTGATAATTAATGGGATCGATGCTTGATTTGTCACACTAGTGCTTCAGCAACTCGGTCAAACTCGGTTCTTTTGACAATAAAACCTTGGTACCAAACGCTAGTCTGTGGGTTCCGTGGCATCGGGCGCAAGCCAGTACTGCCAAAGTGCCCAGATCCCTTCCTTGCTCTTTAAGCGTACCCGTTTTCAAGCTATTTTCCAGACTTAACAAGGTTTTGTTCATCTGATCGTTCGGGTAATCTTTTCTATCTTTTTTATGGCAATCAGTACATACCTGACCAAGTTTTTGCATGCCCTGTTTGAGGTTGGCTAAAGAAGATATGGCAAGATCTGGCATATTATCTTTTGATGCTATCTTAATCTGGTTGACGTGTTTAGTTAATGCTTTCATATGTGAGTTAATAGATACCGAAGGTTCGATCTCTACTGTTGAAAAATCTGGTGCTCGGTATGCCAGTGCAGTGATCGCCTGATAGTCGCTGTGACAAGAATCACAATTCTTTTGCAGAGTGTTTACCTCAACTAAAACACCGGCATAATTTTGATCAACTACATGACCTTGTAAACGTGAAAGTGTCGTTAACGCTAGCTTTTTATTCCAGCTAGGCACCATTTCACCTATTTTACGGTAATGTTCATTTAATTCTAAAGCCCACTCTTTAAGATGTTCATGGTCATTCTCTTCAGCATAAAATTGTACAGCCTGCATTTCCCTACGCAGCTTAAACATATTATGCAGCCACACTTGACGCTTGTTTTCCGGCTTGTACCACTGGGCTAGCTCTGCTGGCGGTGTTTTGATAATGGTCGCCTTATCCCTATGTTTATAGATAATTCCAGATATAACTAGAACAAGAATAAATTGAAGTACAATAAAGTAAGTCCATCTCATAGTGTTTGCTATTCCAACGCCAAATAAAAATAAGCGCATAAATAAATGTAAAGGAGCAGTGATTATATACCAATGGAGTATATAATCAGTTGATTAAGCGCAAAAAATTTCAACTTCATTTATGTAAGTTTATAAAATGATAACAACCAGCTAACACCATAAAAATGTTGTTTTTAAATTTGCTTTTATGGTATTACTTTATGAATTAGTTAACTCTTCCAGTAAGTTATGAATCTCAGCTTTTAATTCTTTATCAATAATTTTATTACAACTGATTTTAGCTTTTTCTAAATGCTCAATGGCCCCTGTTTTATCACCTAACTCGACTTGTAGAGTCGCAATTGAAAAACCAATTGATGAACGGAAATCTTTAGAATTAATAGCTTCAGCCTTAACTAAAGCTTGTTGATAAATTGTAATTGCTAATGCTAAGTCATCGGTAAAATCAGCAAGGGTTTCCCATTGTACCGGATGGTCTTTGTCCGTAGTTTCATAATACTCACAGAGTTGTTTTAATTCTAAATAAAAACCATCAAATCTCGCCTGATTTTGTTGTTGAGCAGCCGACATTAAGCTATCCGTGAGTGAAAGCACTTTTTTGTATATTTTGGTATTCATATTGTGGCCTTATCAATTATGGTTATCGAAGAATCAAGCTGTAATTATAATGCTTTTACAGCAACTAAACAGAAACTTTATACCATCGATGATTCGAGAGGCCGCGTTTATTTGGTTTTCGCAAAGTTACATCAGTTGAATTTTTGCCAAATCGTTATAGCCTGTTAATTGTAAATTTTGTTGAAATGCTTCTCTGCAAGCAATAGAGCGATTTTGAGATAACTTAAACTTGCTCTTAACCTTGATTATTTCTAGCGTAAATACCGTGATTGCTGACAACATCTGTTGCACCATTTTAGTATTACCAGCGTGGTTAAAATTGCTAAAGTTCCATTGAGGATCAAAGTTGTGACTGATCCTTTCCATCGCCTTTAATTTATCGTTACTATTTTCAATAATATTTAGACGACAAGTCATTGATACAGTTGCATAGTTCCAAGTGGGGACTACTTGCTCCTTGTGCCATCGAGGAGATATGTAACCATGAGGTCCGCTAATTATCACCTTGACCGTAGGGTTAATTTTTGCTGCTTTTATCAATGGATTATTTGCTGTTAAGTGCCCTAGTAGTAAGTTGTTCTCTATTAGTTGTAGAGGGCAGTAAACCAGTTCAGCAAAGCCAGAATCACTTACTTGTGATGATAGTATTTGTGCAAAAGCATGAGATTCAATGATTGTTTGTTCTTCGACAGTTAAGTTAATCATGCGCTAACTCCATTTTTTGTTGAAGATTTTGTTTTACTGCTTGCCATTCATTGTCAATGACTGAAAAAATAGCTGTATTACGATAACTACCATCAGGTAAAATTCGTTGGTTACGTAAGACTCCTTCGAATTTTGCGCCCAACCTTGCAATAGCATTACGTGACTTAGTATTTTGTTCATGGGTTTTAAATTCCACTCTTATGGCATTAAGGTTTTCAAAAGCATGTTTCAACAAACAATACTTAGCATGAGTATTGATATAGCTACGTTGAAATTGTGGAGTAATAAAAGTAAAGCCGATTTCTAAACTGCTATCCTCTGTATTTATGGTGCAATAACGTGTGCTACCAACAAATTTTCCACTATTGTTATCAAAAATAGCAAAGGGCACATGTAAGCCTTGCTCAGCCATTTGTTCGGAGTACTGTAACCAGTGTTTGGTTGCTTCAATCGATGTACATTTGTCAGGTAGTGACCAAGTCCAAATTTCAGGAAAAGCCCCCGCGGAGAAAAAATCAGATAAATGCTCCAGAGTTAAAGGGCGTAATGTAACTTTGTTGGTACTTAGTGTGATTGCAGTTGGTTTTATCATTGTCAGACTCCATTAAATTAATAGCGGTTATTCTGCCTACTTGTGGTATAAACAAAACAACCAGATTAATAATTTTACATACACCAACAAAAATCTAATGAAAACGTTAAATATCGTTATTGAAAACACGCAGTCAAAACTCTACTTGAAAATTGCTGATGCAATTCGTAGTGCAATTAAAGACGGTGCAGTAATGCCTGCAGAAAAATTACCTTCAACCCGTACTTTGGCTGATCAATTATCAGTTAATCGTCATACCATTATGGCGGCTTATAATGAACTAATTGCTCAGGGTTGGGTTGAAACAAAACAGAGGCAAGGTTATACCGTTGCACATACGTTACCCATATACAGCTCACTCGCTAATAAATCAAAACAAGTAATGCAAGGTGAAAAGCACTGTTGGAGAGTAATAAAGCCAACGGTAGATTCATTTGTCCGCCCTGCCCCTGATTATCCATTTAACTTTGCTGGCGGAAATCCAGATATTGAATTATTTCCCTTTAACGAATTTCGAGGCTTTATTAATGAGGCACTAAATCGTCCATCTATAAAAGAATTAAATTATGGTGAGAACAGCGGCTTTAAACCGTTTATTAAAGAGGTAAGTACCTACTTACGCAGGGTAAGATCAATAATAAATAAAGAAATAATTGTCGTTAATGGCACACAAGAAGCTTTGTATATTATTTCGCAAGTCTTATTAAAAGCAGGTGATAAAGTCGCGGTTGAAAATTTAGGTTATCGCCCTGCGTGGGCAGCATTAAAAAATGCAGGCGCAGAATTAGTTGGCATAAAACAAACAGATCAAGGCATTGATGTTGAAGATTTTGAATCTTTAATTAAAAAAGATAAAATCCGATTATTGTATTTAACACCTTTGCACCAGTACCCAACGACAACAACGCTATCAGGCGCAAAGCGAGTACAAATTTATCAACTAGCGCAGCAATACAATATCCCCATAATTGAAGACGACTATGATCATGAATTCCATTATAGCAGCCAACCTTTACCACCTATGGCAGCCAATGATCCATCAGGGTTGGTTATTTACCTGTCGAGCTTTTCTAAAATCATGTTTCCAGGAATTCGTCTTGGCATTATTGCGGTAGATAAGTCATTAGCTGCGCATATTGTAAGTTATCGTACGCTTATGAATCATAAAGCCAATGTATTACTACAAGATGCCGTGGCAAGGTGGATGAAAGATGGTGGCTTTGAACGACATTTACGAAAATCTACACGCCTATATCAAAAAAGAAGAAAGTGCATGGTTGATCTACTGAACGGTTTTATTGAAGAAGGGCTCAACATAACATTTACTATGCCAAAAGGCGGTATGGCGCTGTGGATCAATGTTGGCAACAATGCACAAGAAATTGCTTGTTTAGCGAAAAGCCAAGGCATATTTATACTTGCCGAAAATGCCTTTCATTTAAACGCTCAAAACAATAAAAATAAGTTTATTCGTTTAGGTTTTGCCGGACAAAGTGAAGAAAAAATTAAACAAGGGCTGTTATTACTTAAACCTTTGATAGCTGGAATGAATTAATAAAAAAACCACAGAGCACTATTAAAATGTCTGTGGTTAATAAACTACTCAGGGAAGTTATCATCTCTGTAAAGTAATTTATTTAAGCTCAACAACCATTTGCCGTTGCGTTCCAAGTCCTTCAATACCTAAGTTAATTCTATCCCCTGGCTTCAAGTATAAAGGGGGTTTTTGACCTAAACCAACACCAGGAGGAGTACCTGTTGAAATTACATCGCCAGGTTGCAAACTCATAAATTGGCTTAAGTAACTAACAATATACGCAGGCTTAAATATCATCGTTTTAGTATTACCATTTTGATAAATTTTACCGTTAACTTCTAACCACATAGAGAGGTTGTTATCATCTTCTATTTCATCACGGGTGACTAACCAAGGGCCAATAGGACCAAAGGTATCACAACCTTTTCCTTTATCCCACTGACTACCTTTTTCCAATTGAAATGTACGTTCAGAAACGTCGTTACAAACACAATAGCCAGCTATGTAATTGTGGGCGTTTTCTTCGCTTACATAAGAAGCATGTTTTCCTATAACAATTGCCAACTCTACCTCCCAATCAAGTTTATCGCTATTTCTTGGTTGAACGATGTCATCATTTGGACCTGATATTGCGCTGGTTGCTTTAGTAAATACCTCAGGCTCGCTAGGAATTGGCATACCAGACTCTTCGGCATGATCGGCATAGTTAAGACCAATGCAAATAAACTTACCAACATTACCAATACACGCACCTAAACGAACATCAGATTCAACAACAGGTAAGCTTGAAATGTCTACTGCTTCTAGGCGTTGTAAATTATCTTCAGAAAGCGTAGTACCATTGATGTCACCAACTATACCGACAAGACTGCGAATGTTTCCTTCTAAATCAAGGATACCTGGCTTTTCATGACCCAACGGGCCGAAACGAAGTAATTTCATTTTATAAATTCTCTTTTAATAGTGATGATTAATTATTTAAAGTGACAAAGCCACCGTCGATAGGAAAGTTACTACCCGTGATAAAGGCGGCATCTTCAGAGCAGAGGTAATCGACTAGTGCCGCTATTTCATCAGGTTGCCCCATTCTTCCTATCGGTTGGCTTTTTGATAA
>MAAC01018068.1_pt1 | contig 30814 bp, 29 predicted proteins | sample 1115981 | NCBI WGS metagenome assembly MAAC01 (sample SAMN04961126, study PRJNA320927) | seawater metagenome | isolation source: sample BD02T64 sea water enriched with oil for 64 days | place: USA:Gulf of Mexico | collected 2013-07-27 | reverse complement strand
CAAGAGCAACTTTCATGATTTCCTGTGTGATGGAAGTGATTTTGATATCCATCTGCAGCGCAGTAATACCTTTTTCAGTACCAGCAACCTTAAAGTCCATATCGCCGAGATGATCTTCATCACCCAGGATATCTGAAAGAACGGCATAATCTTCGCCTTCTTTGATCAGGCCCATAGCGATACCAGCAACTGGCGCACTAAGAGGTACACCAGCATCCATCAATGCCAGGGAAGAACCACAAACGGTTGCCATGGATGATGAGCCGTTTGATTCTGTGATCTCAGAAACAACCCGCATTGTGTAAGGGAAGTCTTCTTTCGTAGGAAGCAAAGGACGGATCGCACGCCATGCAAGTTTACCATGGCCAATTTCACGACGGCCAGGACCGCGAAGGAAGCCAGCTTCACCAACAGAGTATGGAGGGAAGTTATAGTGCAGCAAGAAGTGCTCACGGTAGCTGCCGTCAAGCTGATCAACGATCTGCTCATCTTGCCCGGTACCAAGAGTAGTTGTTACAAGCGCCTGAGTTTCACCACGGGTGAAAAGTGCAGAACCGTGTGTCAGTGGGAGCTTGCCAACTTCAGCAACGATTGGACGAACCTGTTTGGTGTTACGACCATCGATACGCGTGCTGGTTTTCAGGATGGAACCACGAACAACTTCGGCTTCCAGTTTCTTGAACAATCCACCAGCAAGAGCAGCTTCGTCGGCTTCCAGACCTTCAACCGCAGCAGATTTAACAGCAGCAATATTAGCCTGACGCTGGAGTTTTTCTTGCTCGCCGTATGCTTCAGCAAGCTTATCGAGGATACCACCCGCGATCAGCTTTTCTTTAACAACAGCAACAGCTGGATCAGCAGCAGGGATCTCGCGTGGATCTTTTGCACACTGTTCAGCCAGTTCGATGATCGCATTAATTACAGGCATCATCTGCTCATGACCATAAGCAACAGCACCCAGCATAACTTCTTCAGAAAGTTCCTGAGCTTCTGATTCAACCATCAACACACCTTCGTGTGTACCGGCCAGAACAAGATCAAGGTCCATTTCCGGATAGTCTGGCATCAATGGATTCAAGAGGTATTCGCCATCTTTGTAACCAACACGACAACCGCCGATTGGGCCAAGGAAAGGCAGGCCTGAAATGGTCAGAGCAGCAGATGCACCGATCATTGCGATGATATCAGGATCATTTTCCAGATCATGACTGACAACAGTACAAATAACCTGAGTTTCGTTTAGATATCCAGAAGCAAACAGCGGGCGTAACGGACGGTCGATCAGACGAGAAACCAATGTTTCTTTTTCTGATGGACGTGCTTCACGTTTGAAAAAACCGCCTGGAATTTTACCGGCGGCGTATGTTTTCTCTTGATAGTTAACTGTCAGCGGGAAGAAGTCCTGACCAGGTTTCATGCTTTTGGCACCAACCGCAGTACAAAGAACAACAGTATCGCCATAAGTGGCGAGTACCGCACCATCAGCTTGGCGTGCAATCTGACCTGTTTCCAGCTTAAGGGTACGACCACCCCATTCGATTTCTTTAGTATGGATGTTAAACATCAGTTTTCCTTAAAATAACGGGCCGGTTACATTTTACCGGGCCTACGAAAACTGTCTGTTGCTAGACAGCTTTCGCAGGACCGGCTCTGACTTGATATTGCCCCGACCCCCGAAACAATATCAAAAAATTATTCACTTATCCCAGATGCAGGCACCCGGTATGTGAATGAAAGTACACCCGACCTACAGGAATGATATTCGCTGCGGACCGGGTGTCACATGAAACTTCCTTATGCCTTTAGCGGCGAAGGCCGAGACGTTTGATCAGAGCTTCATAGCGGCTCTGATTTTTCTTCTTGGTGTAGTCCAGAAGACGACGACGCAGACCAACCATGCCCAAGAGACCACGACGGGAATGGAAATCCTTTTTGTGATCTTTGAGGTGCTCAGTCAGGTTGTTGATACGTTCAGATAGAATAGCTACCTGTACTTCCGGGGAACCTGTATCACCTTCGATAGTAGCGAACTCTTTGACGAGTTCTTGCTTACGCTCAGCCGTAATCGACATCGCTTTTCCTTCTTTAAAAGCTATCCAGGACTAATCCTGGAGATTTAAAACACGTACCGATCTCACCTCACCCTTTTCAAATCGGGCCAAGGCAACGGGTATTTCATTTTCTGTTGCCAGAAAAACGTCCCCGTTAACAAGGTCGCCGATCCGCTCCAGATCATGCCGTGCTATCATTGATAGCGGTTGACCGTGTCGCAGGCGGGTTGCTTCGATTTCTGATAAGGCCAGCGCCGAGATGTCGTCCAGCGCGGTCTCTACCGGGAGCAAGAGCTCTTCGGCAGCGGGACTATGCCCGATCTCTTCAAGAGATTCCAGTGAAATCGCATGCGCTAAAGTGAAGGGTCCCACGCGTGTACGGCGTAGCTCCGTCACATGCGCACAGGTTCCGAGAGCTTTGGCAATATCACGTCCAAGAGAACGGACATAAGTTCCCTTACCGCAATCGACTTCAAATACGGCTTCGTTCTCGTTGCATATCTCTACCAACTCAAACCGGTCAATGCGCACAGTACGGGACTTCATCTCAAACTCTTCGTTGCCGTTACGCGCGAGATCATAAGCCCTTTTACCATCAATCTTAATGGCTGAATAGCGTGGTGGTACTTGACTTATGTCGCCTTGAAATTGAGCAAGAGCTTGAATTATTTCATCTTTTGTTGGCCGATGATCACTTGTCTCGATAACATCGCCTTCAAGGTCTTCTGTCGAAGTCGCCTCACCCCATTTAACAGCAAAGCGATAGCTTTTCCGACCGTCCATTGCATAAGAGACAGTCTTGGTTGCCTCACCAAAAGCAAGTGGAAGAAGACCGGAGGCCAGAGGGTCAAGCGTTCCGCCATGACCAACTTTCTGAGCGTTGAGAAGTCTGCGTACCTTACCGACAATTTGCGTCGAGGTAATACCAAGCGGCTTGTCGATGACCAGCCACCCGTGTATGGGAAGGCCTTTTTTCTTACGGGCCATTACGCGTCCGTTTCGCCATCCTTGTGGTGCGACTCGATATCCTGAGAATCATCCAACACAGGTTCATCATCGCGATGAAGATCTTGCTGAACATTTTCACCTTGAAGGATTGTGTTAATTTTCGCTGCTTCATCAAAAGATTTATCAGCTTCAAATCCGATACGCGGACAACTGCGCATGCGCAGCATGTGACTTAGCTCACGGCGAAAATAACTAGACGCTTTATTCAATGACTTGGTCACGTCATCCAGATCAGCACCCCCCAAAGGAACGACAAACGCGGTCGCATTTTTCAGGTCAGGGCTAATCCGGACTTCGGAAATGGTAATAATGACCCCATCAAGATGAGGATCATTAAAACTTGAGCGGTTGAGGACCTGTGACATGCCGTGGCGAATTTCTTCACCCACGCGCAATTGTCGCTGGCTCCTCGGTGTACCGCTGCGGTTTTTAGAATTGGCACTCAACAGTAATCATCCCTTCATCGCTGACGAGAGCTTAATCAAGCTCTCGTGCGATTTCTTCGATGATGTAACACTCAATCTGGTCATTCACCTGAATATCAGAGTAGTTTTCAAAGGCCATACCACATTCATAACCATCTTTAACCTCTTTCACTTCATCTTTGAAGCGACGCAAGGTTTTGAGAGTGCCATCGTGGATCACAACGTTATCTCTAAGCAGGCGGACTTTAGAACCACGCTGAACCAGGCCTTCAGTAATCATGCAACCCGCAATTTTACCCGTTTTGGTAATATTGAAGATCTCACGAATCTGAGCGTAACCAAGGAATTTCTCACGCTGTTCAGGCTCGAGCATTCCGCTCAGTGCCGCTTTCACATCATCGACAACGTTATAGATGATCGAATAATAACGGATATCAACATTATCGCGGCGAGACATCTCACGCGCTTGTGGATTGGCACGAACATTAAACGCGATAACAAAGGCCCCAGTAGATTGAGCCAGCGTAATATCGGATTCGTTGATCGCCCCCACACCAGTGTGAAGAATGTTCACCTTCACTTCATTGGTGTTCATTTTCTGCAAGCTTGTCGCGATAGCTTCCATAGAACCGTGAACATCAGCCTTGATAATGATAGGCAGCTCTTCAGCTTGTCCTTCTTTAAGCTTTGCAAGCATCTGTTCCAGAGAACCACGACCAGCAGCTGCTGCCGCAAGATCTTTTCTCTTCTGCTCACGATATTCAGCAATTTCGCGGGCTTTTGCATCAGTTTCAACGACCACGAAATCATCCCCGGCACTAGGTGTGCCGTTCAGACCGAGAACTTCGACAGGAAGAGCTGGACCAGCCTGTTTAACCTGTTGTCCACGTTCGTTCGTCAAGGCACGAACACGCCCCCACTCACAACCCGTAACAAAAATATCACCAATATTAAGCGTACCCTTTTGAACCAGAACAGTCGCAACTGACCCCCGTCCTTTATCAAGTTTGGCTTCGATCACGGCACCAATAGCGCTACGATCAGAATTGGCTTTAAGTTCAAGCAATTCAGCCTGAAGCATAATAGCTTCTTCAAGCTTATCCAGACCCATTTTGGTCTTCGCTGAAACTTCAACTGTCTGAATGTCTCCACCCATATCTTCAACAACGAGTTCATGCTGAAGCAGTTCTTGTTTCACACGATCAGGATTAGCCCCGGCTTTATCCATCTTGTTGATCGCAACAATGATTGGAACTCCAGACGACTTTGCATGGTTAATCGCTTCGATAGTTTGTTCCATGATGCCGTCATCCGCAGCAACAACAAGAACAACAATATCGGTTACAGTTGCACCACGCAGACGCATTTCTGTGAAAGCTGCGTGTCCAGGCGTGTCAAGGAAAGTAATCTTGTTACCGGATTCGAGGTTTACCTGATATGCACCGATGTGTTGGGTAATACCGCCAGCTTCACCACGAACCACATCCGCAGAACGGATCGCATCAAGCAAAGAAGTCTTACCGTGATCGACGTGCCCCATGATCGTAACAACCGGAGAACGTGTTTCCAGGTTTTCAGCATTATCAAGATCAACACCAAGAATACCTTGTTCAACATCCGCGTCTGTCACACGCTTGAAGGTATGTCCAAGTTCTTGAACAACCAACTCAGCTGTATCGGCGTCAATCGTCTGATTGATCGTCGCCATGACACCAAGCTTCATCAGCTCTTTGATAACATCAGTAGCCCGTTCGGCCATTCTGTTACCCAGTTCTTGAACCGTGATGGTTTCAGGTAAGACAATTTCATGTAAAACCTTAGCCGGAGCCGCACGATTACTACCGCGTTCCTGCTGAAGTTTTTTCTGACGACGACGTTTAACAGATGCCAATGAACGTTGACGCCCATCATTGTCTGATGTCGCACTGGAAATCGTCAACTTGCCTTTATTACGACGATTTGGAGCAGCGGTATTTTTGTCCGTAGCCTGTTTTGGTGTAAAGGTTGGTTTGTTACCCTGTTTCACGCGCCCGCCAAGTTCCTGCGCAATCGCATCACCAACAGATGTTGGCGCAGCAGCTGGCTTTTTAGGCTTAGGCTTCGGTCGGTCAGCACGGACATTACGTTTATCCGGCGCACGTTCTGCAGCTTCACGTTTTTTACGAGCTTCCGTTGTTGCCCGCGCAGCAACTTTTGCTTCGTCTTCAGCTTTCTCCATTGAGCTTTTAGTATTCTCAATATGAGCGGCGGCGGCTTCTTGTTTTAGTCTTTCAGCTTCATCCACCTTTAACCGGGCATCATCTTCAGCTTTGATCTCCGCTTTACGAAGCGCATCTTCTTCCAGACGCACACGTTCGACCTCTGCAGCCTGACGTTTAGCCTCGTCAGCTTCGCGCGCTGCGGTCAGAACCTGCATACGCTTGGCTTTTTCAGCGTTGGTCAGGTTATCCTGAGCAGCTTTTGGCTTAAAAGCCTTCTTCACTGCAGGAGCTTTTTTGACTGGCGTCGGAGCTTTACTCACTGGGGCCGGCGTTTCATTAAGCTGAGGTTCAGGAGTTGTTACTTCGGCCATCCGGCCACTCTCACCACGCTCAAAAGTACGGCTGCGCTTGACTTCCACGGTAACGGACTTCGACCGCCCATGGCTAAAGCTCTGCTTGACCTGTCCGGTCTCTACAGTTTTTTTCAACTCAAGCGTATTTGGCCGACTCAATGTCAGCGGCTTTTTGCTCTGCTTGGTGTCTTTGCTCGAGGTCATGTCTTTCAGGCGTCCACTTACTCTTTGGCGGGATGTCCCGCAATTCCTCTTACAGCTAACAGCCGCGTCGTGTCTACGACGAACCTATCAGCGATTCCACTTGGCCTAAGCGCTATATGAACCCAGGTATCCCGGCCCAACGCTTGCCCTAGTTCGTGCGCGGTAAAGGTTTCGTTAATCAGTAAACCAGGGTCAACAGCCCTCGCCAAAGCACGAATTTTACCACGACCATCTTCTGCCGCATCAGCGGCCTGAACCAGCACCTTGACTTTTCCAGAGGAAAGCCAAGCTTTAGTTTTTTCAAACCCTGCTACCAAATGTCCTGCACGTTTTGCCAGACCTAAGGCATCAAGGCAACGTTTCGTTAGCTGCGTGTCAATTTGATCAATAAGATCATCTGCTATTTTGACCTTCGCTTTAGCCGAACGAGCGAATAATTGTTTTTTACACGCCTTCTCTAGCATATCCCGGCTTGGAGACAACCAGATTCCGCGTCCAGGCAGTTTTCCAGACAGATCCGGAACAATAAAACCATCCGGACCAACGACAAAACGAAGAAGGCCCGATTGAGGAAAAAGGTCTCCAGAAGCAATGCAACGCCTTTCGGGATCGCTCTTATGCCTCTTTCTAACCTTCTTCTTCACTCCGAATTTCGAACTCGACACAGACTTTACCAAAGTTTCAATCCTCTGGATTATGCCTTCTCAACATCTTCAGAGGTTTTCTCTTCAGAAGGAGTAGCTTTGGTGTCTGCTGTTTCAGAGTCTACTGTTTCAGAATCTGCTGTTTCAGAATCTCCAGTTTCATCTTCAAACCAATGAGCACGTGCCGCCATAATAACAACATTTGCGGCATCTTCAGTAATTGATAGCTCTTCGCCAAGCATTTCAACCAATTCGTCACCGGCAAGATCCGCAAGATCGTCAAGGGTTTTAACGCCCTGTTCACCCAAATGAACCAACTGTTCAGACGTCAATCCTTCAGCGGACATAAGCTCGTCACTTACACCAAGACTTTGACGGGATTCTTCCAGCTCTTTTTCATGAACTTCAAGATGAACTCTCGCCCGATTACGTAATTCCTCCGCGATATCCTCGTCGAAACCTTGAATAGCGGCCAGTTCATCAACGGGAACGAAACCAACCTGCTCAACACTCTCGAAGCCTTCGGCCACAAGAAGGTGCGCGATAACATCGTCTACGTCCAATGCATCGATAAAGTTTTGTGAACGCTGTTTTGTTTCGTCCTGACGACGACGAGACTCTTCTTCGTCTGTCATGATATCAATATCCCAACCTGTCAGGATAGATGCCAGACGAACATTTTGCCCACGACGACCAATTGCCAGAGAGAGTTGATCATCAGGCACAACCACTTCGATACGCTTGGTATCTTCGTCTAAAACAACCTTTGACACCTCTGCAGGTGCAAGAGCGTTCACGACAAAAGTCGCAACATCAGGAGACCAGGGAATGATGTCAATTTTCTCACCCTGAAGCTCTGTGACAATGGCCTGAACACGGCTACCACGCAAACCAACACATGCGCCAACAGGATCAATCGATGAATCCTGTGATTCAACAGAAATTTTAGCGCGACTTCCGGGATCACGCGCAACTGCTTTAATTTCAATTACGCCATCGTAAATCTCGGGAACTTCCTGAGAAAAGAGTTTGGCCATAAATTGTGGATGCGAACGCGACACAAAAATCTGTGGCCCACGAGGCTCTTCCCGAACATCATAGATATAGGCACGGACACGATCACCATTGCGGAAGTTTTCGCGCGGCAAGGTTTCGTCCCGACGCATGATAGCTTCCGCTTTGCCAAGATCCACAGTCACATTGCCGAATTCGTTTCGCTTCACAACGCCATTGATAACGTCACCAACGCGATCTTTGTATTCACGGAATTGACGGGCACGTTCAGCATCACGAACTTTCTGAACAATAACCTGCTTGGCAGTCTGTGCAGCAATACGCCCCAGATCGATCGGCGGTAATTCGTCGTAGAAAAATTCGCCAATTTCAATATCGTCCTGACGAACGCGTGCGTCTTTCAAAGTTGTTTGAGTAAGTTCGTTTTCAACTTCCTCAACGACTTCAGTGTAACGACGCAGTTTAACTTCGCCAGTTTTACGATCAATCTCGGCACGAATATCGCGCTCGTGACCATACTTGGCGCGCCCGGCTTTAGAAATAGCCTGCTCCATAGCATCAATGACTTCATCGCATTCGATGCTTTTTTCCCGCGCAACAGCAGCGGCAACTTGAAGGAGTTCAGTCCTGTAAAGAGCAGTCGTTTCCATTTGCCCTCAAATCCTTAATCTACACCGACACCAGTTAATTAAGTTAAATTCTGGTCAGTCAGTTCACTATGTTCATCCTAAGCAAGGTCAATTGCACCAAGCTACGACACATTCTCTACAGGCGGTGATTATCCACCAGCCTGCGCTGCTGCGATCAATTCATCAGTCAACAAGAGCTTGGCTCGTGACATGTCCTGAAACCGCAAATAAACTTCTGCTTCTTCTTCTTCCAGATCCAGATGAATAGCTTCACCTTCGACACCCAGAAGTTTGCCCTTGAATCGCCTGCGACCATCAATATTAATCGACATCTCAATCCTGGCATCGAACCCGACAAACCGCGCAAAATCGGCTAACCTTGTCAAAGGACGATCAATACCCGGCGAGCTCACTTCCAGACGAAAAGCGCCAGCGATAGGATCCTCAACTTCAAGCATTGCCTCTATTGCTCGGCTAATGTCCGAACAATTTTCCACAGTCATGGTCTCTTTGAGATCACTGTGTTCGGCCATCACCTGTAACGTTTTTCGCTCTTCGCCACCCGTAACCGTAACACGAACGATATCAAAGCCCATAGATGCCAGAGTCGGAGCGATAATTTGCTCTATTTGAGCAGCCTTACCGTCACTCGTTTTGGCAAGAAGAGGTATTGAACCTCCTGAAGCATCTGACAACAACTCATCTCCGTTTGTGTAAGCGCTAGCTCGTCCCTTAGACACAAGGGCATAGAAACTATATAGGCACGCTGATTTCAGGTACAAAAAATGGGCCTTAAGGCCCGCTGTCAAAACTTCGATGTAGCGGGCTACAACTAAGTGTGTCCCGCGCGCACTGTACCCTCAGCACATTTCCAGCGCAAGGGGTTTTCTAAACAAGCTCACAATCCTTGATTTATCTATCTTACAAGAGCTGCCGTCCTAGAAATCAGCGATCTTAAGAGGACTATACTCTGGGAATCCTGTTAAACCGAAGGTATCCAGGCTTACAGCCCTTTTTTATCCCTTTTTCTTCATACCTCGTCTTAGGCCAATCTGCAGTACGCTGATTCCAGTCCCGTTTAGAAGTCGCTTTCCATTTGAATTCCGGATGAGGGGCCATTCTTTCCAACATCCATTGCAGATACCCCATATCATCCGTTGCCATGCGCAACTCACCACCGTCAACCAGCAGTTCTGCCAAACGATCCAGTGTTTCACGCTGTATGATACGACGTTTGTTATGACGCGTCTTGTGCCAGGGATCAGGAAAAAGAATAAAAATTTTGGATAGAGAATTATCAGGGATGAAAGGCATCATATCCCGGACATCACCACGATAAATACGGACATTTTCAGCCCCATTATCATCGAGATGCCCCAGTAAGCTTGCGACTCCGTTTATAAAGTACTCAGCCCCGAGTAAATTTACATCCGGATTATGCTCAGCCTGCCAGGCAAGATGCTCACCGCCACCAAAACCTATTTCCAGCCAGGTTTCTCGAGCAGTATTACCAAACAACTCATTTAAATCGATAGGCTCTACATCATCCAGGTTTCCAAGTGGGACCAAGATTTTTGGCAGAACAGTCTCAATAAGCTCAGTGGCTTTTTTCCGTAGAGGACGACCCTGCCGGCGGCCATAAAAAATACTACGCTTAACAGGATCGCTCATAATTCAAACTCTACAGGTAACAGCTTTTACAGATTAAAAGCTGATTTAAGACCACCAGCAAGATCCAGACGCTCCCATGAGAAGCCTCCATCATCTTCTGGCTGACGACCGAAGTGTCCATACGCAGCAGTGCGCGCATAAATCGGCTTATTCAAACTCAGGTGCTCACGGATACCGCGCGGAGAAAGATCCATGATATCCATAAGAATGCCAGGAAGTTTTTGCTCGTCCACCTGACCAGTACCATGCGTATCAACAAACAAGGACAACGGCTTGGAAACACCGATAGCGTATGAAACCTGAATAGTACAACGCTCGGCCAGACCGGCACCGACAACATTCTTTGCAAGATAGCGCGCCGCATAAGCAGCTGAACGGTCAACCTTGGTCGGATCTTTACCAGAGAAAGCCCCGCCACCGTGAGGTGCGGCACCACCATAGGTATCAACGATGATCTTGCGCCCAGTAAGTCCCGCATCACCATCAGGACCGCCGATGACAAACCGGCCCGTTGGGTTAACGTAAAATTCCTCTTCCGGGCACATCCAGCCTTCAGGGATTTCTTTGACAACGTGTCGACGGACGATCTCACGAATTTCTTCAGGAGAAACACCTTCAGCGTGCTGTGTCGAAACCACAATAGAACTCGCCCGAACAGGTTGCCCGTCTACATACTCAAGGGTAACCTGGCTCTTGGCATCCGGTCCCAAACCGGGCTCTTCACCGGAATGACGGACGTCAGCGAGTGAGCGTAAAATATTGTGAGACAAATAGATCGGCGCCGGCATAAAGCCTTCGGTTTCCTTACAGGCATAACCGAACATTATGCCCTGATCTCCTGCGCCTTCGTCTTTATTGCCTGCGGCATCGACGCCTTGAGCGATATCGACTGACTGCTCATGGATGTAGTTTTGAACATCCATGTTTTGCCAATGAAAACCTTCTTGCTCATACCCGATATCGCGAACAGCCTGACGGGCCACTTCTTCGATGACTTCAGGAGTCACTTCAGTCGGGCCACGCACTTCACCGGCGAGAACAATACGGTTTGTCGTTGCCAATGTTTCGACTGCAATACGCGATTGCGGGTCGTGAGATAGGTAAAGATCTACAATTGAATCTGATACGAGATCACAAACTTTGTCAGGGTGTCCTTCAGACACGGACTCGCTTGTGAAAAGATAGTTGCCAAGTCGCACGACAACCCCTTTCTATAAAAATTATGGAAAGCTTGATCAGGACACCGGATTAAAACGATATGCGACCCATGCCTGATCAATTGCATTACAAAATGCAAAAAGCGCGATCAGCAATGCCCGATCGCGCTCCATTATGCAATGGCTAAAACGTCAGTTTTCAAGAAAAGTGACAAAAACCATCTATATAATTCTACTTAAAAGAATTTATTCCGCCGCAGTATCACTGGTTGCGGCTTCAGCCGCAGTACCAAGTGCCTTGGTCATCTCAAAGAGACGTTTCCGCACGTGGGGATCAACGATTTTGTAGTACGCTCTTACCAACTCAAGAGTTTCCCGCTTCGCCATAGGGTCCGCTTCGTGAACAAAAGTTTGAACTTTTTCTTCACTCATCTCACGTAAACGCACAGGTGACTGGGAAGCGACTTCATCTGGCATATCAGCAAAAAAGTAACCAACTGGCACCTCTAGCACACGTGCAAGATCATAAAGTCGGCTGGCGCCAACACGGTTTGCACCACGTTCATACTTCTGAACCTGTTGAAATGTTAAGCCAATAGCTTCACCAAGCTTTTCCTGACTCATACCAAGAAGAGTCCGGCGCAACCTTACGCGACTACCAACATGAACATCTACTGGATTAGGTTTACCTTTACCACGAACTGGTACGTTTTCTTGTACTTGACCCATAATACACTCTTTCTAAATTCTCACACACAAGCAACCATCTATACGAGTATATTTATGCATACTATCGTATGTCGTCAACTTATTTTTGTAAAAAAAGTGTATTTATTTAAGTTTTACACGAATCCTAGATCTAAATACCAGTGGTAGCAACATCACAAGCAGGAGGAAAAGGACCGAATAATTACCAATCCCAGAAAACACAGTCGCTAAGGGTATTTTTTTCGGAAGCCTTGTATCCAGAACCCCGGCCACGCCCAATCCAACACTTTCAACCACTCTTCCATATGCATCTATGGAAGCAGATATCCCGGTGTTAGCAACACGAATGACAGGAATTCCTTCTTCAACAGCCCTGAGTTGTGCCATTCCAAAGTGCTGATGAGGTCCGCTCGTTATACCAAACCATCCATCATTTGTGACATTGAGTATCCAGTCAGGACGATTAGCAGAATCAACCACAGCACCCGGAAAGATGATTTCATAACAAATCAGAGCACTTACCGGCGGTAGCCCCGGCAAAGACAAGGTTTGAGGTCCAGGACCAGGGGAAAAGTCGGAACTTCCGGCCGTTAACTTTTCTATAAACGGAAACCAGTCGCGTAGCGGTGCATACTCACCGAATGGAACAAGATGAAATTTGTCATACGTCCCGACAATATCGCCACGCCTGTTCATAACATGTACCGAATTTTTAAACTTACGTTCCACCTTTTGACCATCGCCATCACCACTGTCAGGGATGGCGACTTCTTCTACCCTTGGAGCTCCGGTAATTAAAAACCCGGAAGGGGGTACAATTCGGGAGATGGAAGATCGTAACTCACGATTAGAGGCTAGAATATACGGGACGGCAGTTTCCGGCCAAATGACATGGGTTATATCCTTAAAACCCTTACTGGCACTCATGTTTATTTGCTTAACAACATGGTCGCCTCGTAACTTTGGCTTCCATTTATCCGCTTGTCGAATATTTGGCTGAACTAGTCTTAAGTTTACATTTTCGACAAAGCCCTCATCCTCTGATGTCAATGCACCCAGACGCAGCGCACCGCCGGACCACACGATCAGAGGAAGCAAAAAAGCGGCAAAAACAAACGACACACGCCGTTTCATCTCTGAAAGGTTGAGGTCATTTTCTTCGAACAGAACAGCTGGAGCTGCCGCAAAAAAGAGAGTAACGACGCTTAATCCCCAAACTCCTGTCACACTTGCCAGTTGAAGCATCGAATCAGAAAATGTCCAGACAGCTCCGATTAAATTCCAGGGAAAACCGGTAAAAATCCAGGAGCGAAGCCATTCGACAAACAACCAGATTGCAACAAAAGCAATCAGGCGGTCTATACCGCGATATTTCAATCGCGCCAGTGTGTATCCGACCAAACAGTGAAAAAGACCCATCCCCACTGCAAGGCCAAGAACAGCAAAGGGCATCATCCAGGCATGTTTGGTACTATGGACAAGAAAGGCTGCCCCTACCCAGTAAAGGCCAACGGCAAAATGGCCTACCCCAAATGCCCACCCGATCAAGGCGGCTTTCTTCGGGCTCTCTGCACCTTGAAAAAGCCAAAGTAATCCCGTGAAAGCAGGCACCAGGAGTGGGATAAGAAACATGGGCGCAAAGGCCGTTGCGGAAATAGCACCAAGAGATGAAGCCGCTGCATAACGCTGCCAACCGCTTAATGCTCGTAGCCTGACACTTAGACCATATAAGCCAGCAAGCCCCCGCCCAATAATCATTACGAGTTAGTCCTCAGTTTTTTCTCCGGCCTTGACGGCCCCGCTTTTCCATATGCGTAAACGCTTGATTCGCCTTGGGTCCGCTTCGAGTATCTCAAAAGTGATCCCCGTATCTTCATGTTTAATCAACTCACCCCGCGCAGGCACCCGATCAGCAATACTGAAGACAACCCCTCCAAGAGTATCGATGTCTTCTTCACGTTCATCTTCGGTTAAAATTTCGCCAATTTTTGCTTCAAGCTCTTCTACCGGGCAACGAGCATCAGCAATAAAAGATCCATCTGGCCTTGGGTAGAGCTGCGGCCCTTCATCGGTGTCGTGTTCGTCTTCGATTTCACCGACAATCTCTTCCACGAGATCTTCAATCGTCACGAGGCCGTCAATACCACCAAATTCATCGACAACGAGTGCCATATGAACCCGGGACATGCGCATTTCCAGTAGTAAATCAATCGCCCGCATGGAAGGGGCTATAATCAGGACACGCCTTACAATACTGGAAAGGTTAGGATTCCGGGACCCTTTCGAATACTCCAGAACGTCCTTGATATGAACCATACCAACGACATCATCCAGAGTTTCACGGAAAACCGGGAGCCGCGAATGTCCGGCTCCGCTCATCATATCAATAAGGTCACCAATCGAAGTATCCATATCAACGGCAACAATATCTGCCCTGGGAACCATCACATCCGAACAGGCTAGGTGACGAAGCTTGAGGATATTCCCCAACATCATTCTTTCATCGGCACCAATAGGCGTAGAGGATTCAACTTCGTCCTCATTCCCTTCGATTTCATCAATGATCTCTTCCATTGTTTCTCGAAGAGTTGAATCACCGTTTTTAAACCCCAGGGTACGTATCATCCAGTTCCAAATTCCGCCGCGTGACGATGCTTCATCACCTTGGTCACGCAGCGTTTTACTATCGCCAGATACTTCACTCATCAATAGCTCCATCCAGGAGTCTATCGCCCTCTAACTCATAAGGGTTTTTCACACCGAGCCTGTTCAAGATTTCGACCTCTAGACCTTCCATTTCCAACGCTTCATCTTCAGACAAATGATCGTAGCCCAACAAGTGTAAAACACCATGCACCAAAAGATGGGTAAAATGATCTTCCAGTCTTTTAGATTGCTCTTTTGCCTCGCGGATCAAGGTCTCGCGAGATAAAACAATATCCCCGAGCGATAAAACACCGCGTTGAAGGGCCAATTTTTCTTCTGCGGGATCATCCAATGTCGAAAAAGATAACACATTGGTTGGTTTGTCTTTTCCTCTGTATTCACTGTTAAGTGCTTGAACGTCTTGATCGTTTGAAAGCACAATAGACAATTCCGTCTCCGAAATTAACGTACTTTTAACACTCGAGGCTTCGGAAGAAAGCCCGCCAAAAACATACGCAGATATGACTGAGCGATGGATCAAGGCGCGGAAATGGGGCAGATTCTCACCCCACAAAACATCTCTGGTCTCTACAGCGATTTCGAGTCCCAGAGCTGAAAAAGCTTTGCTATCCAAGTCGAGAGAGTGGTCCATTGCCTCTGTCATAATTAGATCAGACACTGGAAGATCTCACTAATTGGGTCAAATGTGGCGTATCAGCCATCAAAGAAATCTCTTTCTTTGGCTTGGCCTTTGTATGTCCGACTGTCATAGGCACGAACAATCTTTGTCACCAGCTCATGACGCACGATATCAGCATGTGCAAACTGTACAAACCCAACCTCGTCGAGCTTTGCGAGTGTCTCAGAGGCATCGCGCAATCCCGAAGGTTGCCCGTTAGGAAGATCCACCTGAGATAAATCACCGGTAACAACCATCCGGCTACGCTCTCCAAGCCGGGTTAAAAACATCTTCATTTGAACAGGAGTGGTGTTCTGGGCCTCATCAAGGATGACAAAGGCATTTGAAAGCGTACGACCACGCATAAACGCCAAGGGCGCTATTTCAATTTCACCATTTTCCAAACGACCAAGCACCTGATCGGATGGAAGCATGTCATGCAGGGCATCATATAAAGGGCGCAGATAAGGATCGACTTTATCTTTCATGTCCCCGGGAAGGAACCCAAGTCTTTCACCAGCCTCCACAGCCGGACGGGAAAGAATTATGCGTTCGACCTCTCCGTTCAAGAGCAGAGAGACACCATAGGCAACAGCCATGTATGTTTTACCCGTACCGGCAGGGCCGACACCAAAAACCAGCTCATGCTGCTGCATTGCCTTAATATAATCAGCCTGACCTGGGGACCTGGGATTCAAGCGGCGCTTGCGGGTGACAATTGCAAGCTCATCTCCATGAGTAGATTCTACCGCCTTCTCCGTTTCCTCGAAATCCGGAGTGACCTGAGCCATGCGGACAACAGCATCAACTTCGCCATGCCCGACATCCAGGCCTTTTTGCAAGCGCTCGTATAATGCCTTTAAGACAACTTTTGCTGTCGCAACGGAGTCTTTATTACCGCTGATAGAAACCTGATTTCCTCGCGATGCGAGATCTACCCCAAGGTGCTGTTCCAGCCGAACAAGATGTTCGTCGTGCTCACCATAAAGCATGGGGAGAAGACTGTTATCATCAAATTCGATTAATTTATTTTGCCGTGCACCACGGGTGGCTTGTCCGTTGCGAGCTCTGGCTGTCAAATGCGTGCCTCCATTTCGGTTTTTGCTTCATCAACAGTATGCGCGTTCAAAACATCAAAGTCACCTGTTACAACAGATCCTATCAATGAGTTTGGCTTTGCTGATTCGATTTTGACATCAACTATTTGTCCCATCAAGCGCTCAGGTGCCTGAACAAACACAGACTGCATATAAGGGCTGCGCCCGCCCAATTGACCTTCCTCACGCCCCTTGCGCTCAATCAGCACGGAAAGTGTTTTACCAACCATACTCTGATTAAACGACATTTGCTGGGCGTTCAGGAGTTCTTGCAGCATCGCCAGACGCTTGGATTTAATATCTTCGGGAACCTGTGCATCTATCCCTGCCGCTGGCGTACCTGGACGCGGACTGTACTTGAAGGAATAGGCTTGGGCATAATTAATATCGGTTACAAGGCGAATCGTATCAGCAAAATCGCGATCCGTCTCACCAGGAAAACCAATAATAAAGTCAGAAGAAAGCGCTACTTCAGGACAGGTATCACGAAGCTTATCGATTATTCTTCGATAATCATCTGCTGTATGCTTTCTGTTCATCATCTCCAACACGCGATCCGATCCACTTTGGATTGGCAGGTGGAGATAAGGCATCAGCGCGGAAAGCTCCTGATGGGTCCTTATCAATTCATCGTCCATATCATTCGGATGCGATGTGATGTAGCGGAGGCGATCAAGACCATCAACTTCTGCAAGCTCGCGAAGCAACCGCCCTAACTTCCAGCTCTTCCCGTCTGGAGCTTCTCCGTGGAAACCGTTAACATTCTGACCTAGCAAGGTAATTTCACGCGTTCCATTGGAAACCAGGCGCTTTGCTTCTTCGACAATATCCTTAACCGGGCGCGAAAATTCAGCCCCCCGTGTGTAGGGGACAACGCAGAAGGTGCAAAACTTGTCACACCCTTCTTGAACCGACAGGAATGCTGACGCCCCTTGAGGCAAACTCTCTTCGGGTAAAAAGTCAAATTTAGACTCAACTGGAAAATCAGTATTTGAGATGCCTCGTCCCGTTGTATTCCCCAGCGCCTGAGTAACCATTTCAGGTAACTTATGATAAGTTTGTGGCCCAAATACCAGGTCGACCTGTTTCGCCCGGCGCAGGATTTCTTCTCCTTCGGCCTGAGCGACACATCCCGCAACACCAATAAGCATTTTTTCACCCTTGGATTCGCGACGCTCTTTCATGCGACTAAGCTGTCCAAGCTCAGAAAAAACCTTCTCTGATGCCTTTTCCCTGATGTGACAGGTATTGAGAATAACCATGTCCGCCCCTTCGGGGTGATCGATGGTTTCGTATCCTAAAGGAACCAATACATCTGTCATCCGAACTGTGTCATACACATTCATCTGACAGCCATAAGTCTTGATATAGAGCTTTTTAGCCAACGCGATTACCAATTCAGCCTAACATTGTGGGCCCGGAGAATACAATTGCCACAACATCTTGTTAAATTACCATTTGTTTGGATCAGAAGCTACTTGTAACTGACAGCCCGACAAGGCGTTAGAGACACCCCTTGCGACCAAACCATGACAATGCGTCGCCATAACTTTTCGATTAGCAAGAGTGCTCGCTTCTACTGGCTCCAGAAACTCGACCTCAACAGTCAAAATTCCCATTGCCAGCGCATGCCACAAATGACCAGGCAATTCCATGTCTCCATACCAGGCATAGAAAGGGCGCCACAAACGGCCCATAGGCATACCATCCAATCGGGTGTATGTAATAGAGATTGGCTGAACCATCAAGGGGCTATCCCCTTCGGCTACCTGAGCGACGGAAAAGAGGGCTGACTTAAAAGGTAAAACACGGGTTCCGTCACTTGATGTACCTTCGGGAAAAAGAATAAGATCCCGCCCATCACCAAGACGACGCGCCATATTTTCACGGCTCTCATTCGATTTATGCCGACGGCGTTGTATAAAAACAGTCCCCGATAGCTTAGCCAATACACCAAAAAGAGGCCAGCTACCCACCTCTGATTTAGCGACAAAGTGACCGTCAATCAAACTACCCAAGACAGATATATCAAGGTACGACACATGATTGGAGACAAATAGAGTTGGCTGCTGAACACTACGTTTCCCACGTGTTACAACCTTGATCCCCATAAGAAAACACGTCGCACCATGATACCAGAGCGGAAGCCTGTAACGCCCGGGTAATCTCAACAAAAGCAGCAACATCTGTAAGGGGATTAGACTTAGTGTAAGTGTTAAATATACGAGAAGCCTGCACAGCGCTCTAAAATTTGATCCCAAACCCGAAGCGACAGCAATGTCAGACATATCAAGCCACCTGCTTCGTAACTGAATCCACTTCACGCTTGTAGTGTTTTAGGTACTTATCCGTCACCCGGCTGGTTTCGACAATGACACAAACATCCGTCGTACCGAATTGTTCATCAACAACTGCACCATTACCAATCACACCTCCCAATCGAAGATACCCCTTGATCAGAGGAGGTAGCTCTTTAACGGCGGCACGTGGATCAATACTGTCTGGTGCCATCAAATCCATAGAGCTGTACCTTCCCGGAAGAGCCTTAGGACATATCTCTGAGCTCGCCAGGTGATTGTGGTATAGATAAGACAAAGGTACTTTTAATTTTTCAGGATCAGTACCCTGTAAGCTGGCACAGCCAAACATATACTTGATGTCATAATGGAACACATACTGGGCAATCCCACGCCATAGAAGCTGCATAGTGGAGCCTCGACGATAATTCGCATTGATACAAGAGCGCCCAAGCTCAAGGATTTCACCCTTGAAATCGAGTAATTTATCGATATCAAATTCATCAACGGAATAAAATTGCCCACGGGCCTTGGCACCTTCTCGCCGCATCACCCGATAAGTGCCAACGACGGCTTCTGGCCCATCGCCAAGCTCGTTATCAAAAACCAGAAGATGATCACAGAAGGAATCAAAACTGTCGAAATCCCGACCTTTGGATTCCATTTCTGGCGTAGGTTTAGCTGAATTTTCACGATAGAAAATATCGTATCGCAAGGTTTGTGCCGCGAGAAGTTCCTGCTCGGTCTCAGCCAATCTTATGGTCAGAGAACCAGCCGTTACATCAACGGGTCGCTTTGTACCCTCAATCATGCTCAGCATGTTCCTTGAAATTAAACATGGCGAGGACTTTGCCAGATAATTGTGTCTATTTTATTGCACTGCAGCCTTCACGAACAGCATAAATTTCCAAACGATGATCCACTAAACGATACCCAAGCTTTTCTGCCATCTTAGCCAAAAGCGAATGAATTTCGGCATCCGTAAATTCAAGAACTTCACCTGAATTAACATCAATCAGATGATCATGCGCCTGCTCGGTAGCCTCTTCATAACGAGAACGCCCATCACCAAAGTCATGACGCTCAAGTATTTCGGCTTCTTCGAATAACTTTACAGTCCGATACACTGTTGCGATAGAAATTTTTGAATCAAGTTTAGACGCCCGATGATATACTTGCTCTACATCGGGGTGATCGATTGCCTCGGAAAGAACGCGCGCGATTACGCGGCGCTGTTCTGTCATTTTCAGACCTCTTTCGGCACAAAGAATTTCCAATTTTGATGGCATGACTATCCTGGAATCGTAGTTAGTTTAATGAGAATTCACTTTTGAATAATTCTAATGTACACAAAAATACGCTACGGAGCAAACACCCACAAGGTATCTTCACCAATTAAGTCAGATCAATATTCTTAAACCGTTATTTGGACCTGTTTGCACGCGTACCAAGCCCAATTTGTTTTGCAAGAGAACTGCGCTGCTTTGCATAATTAGGTGCCACCATTGGATAATCCTGAGGAAGATTCCAACGCTCCCGATATTCTTCGGGGGTCATATTGTAGGCAGTCTTCAAATGCCTCTTTAGCATCTTCAGCTTCTTGCCATCTTCCAGGCAAATAATGAACTCAGGCGTAATCGATTTTTTAATCGACACGACAGGTATTGGACGTTCGGGTTCTTTTTTCTCTTCCTGACCTAGTGTAGAAAGGGTCCCGTAAACCTCACGAATCAGCTGCGGAAGGTCAACCATGGCGACAGAGTTGTTTGCAACATGCGCTGATACGAGGCGTGTCGTTAGATCCACGAGTTCCAATGAGGATTTTTCTTCAGACATGTGCGACTGTTCTTTCCAAATATAAGGTTGTCTTCGACTTCAAAGAATTACTGTTTATTTTATACATACTACAAATCGAATTAAAGTCATTTTCATTCGTTTACAAGGAGAAAATACGATAAATAACTATTATTACAGTTATCTTTTAGGTTAAATTTAAGTTTTTATAATATCTAGCCCCATTACCAGTGCATCAACTAATGTACCATCTTCTTTCTGATAATATTTTCTTCGCCACCCTATTTTTTCAAACCCTGCATTTAAATAAAGATTAATTGCAGGCGAATTATCTTCAGCCACTTCCAAAAAAAGCTTACTTACTTGATCTTGACTTAAAAAACGACAGAGCTCGACAATCAAAAGACGAGAATATCCTTTTCTTCTCCACTTGGGGTCAATGCAGATTGTCGTAATCTCGGCTTCATCGATGACGCTTTGCCACAAAACAAAGCCAACAGGAGTACTTCCAACACAGTAAATAAGACAATCATACGGCTCTTGAACAAGTATTCGCGAGATTGACTTTGCATCCCATGGAGAATGAGGAAAACAGCGAGCGTGTAACTCGGCTAATACAACAGAATGTTCAACACCGGCAGAAACAATAGAATCATCTTCAAGCTCGACTTTCGACATCGCCCTAACCAACAGGTGATCGGGTTTTAGGCAAAGACACGTCAGGAGCACGCAGATAAAGAGGACTTATTCGCCCTTGTTCTTGTTCGAATAATTTTCTCTCTACCACAATATTTAATAAATGCTGGGCGTTTGCTCGAGGATTAGCACCAGAAATTTGAATGTCCTTACCTGCCGCCTTCAATGTTGAAGTAACCTGATCAACACCATCACCAACTAACAATAACTTTCCCTCGGGCAACCGCGTTACAATTTGTTCCGGCGTGGCGGCGAAAGGCTCCGAATAGGTCTGCAGTTTTGAATTAAAGCACTGAACAAAAACATCCGCTCTTTTTGCGTCAATCAAAACCGTTACCACTTGATCAGACGACTTTTCAACAGCAGGAACGGCTCGGGCCAAAACTTCAAAATTACTCACCCCGACAAGCGGCTTTTCACAAGCAAGCGAAAAACCCTGTGCCGCCGCTAGGCCAATACGCACCCCAGTAAATCCGCCAGGTCCTGTCGTAACGACAAAGCCGTCCATCTCCAAAAGCTCCAGGCCTGCATCGTCCATCACATCATGAACCAGTGGCAAAAGACGTTCCGATTGCCCACGACGCATCTCTTCCAAGCGGACAGCGACCACCTCACCACGTCTCATCACAGCGACAGAACACGACGATCCAGCCGTATCCAGCCCTAGTAACGTTGGTTCATCAGAAATTTTCATTGCCACTCATTCGACCTTCTTTAAACACCCAAGCACCCCAATACCCCATCCAACCTTGGGGTAGAGATCCTCACAACAACCTGTGCCCGGATCTGGTAAAATATAATATCTTAATTTGGCGAAATTAACCTTCTAAGATTTTTTGGCAAGTTAGTTAATCTATAATCGAGCCTAATACTTTTTCACAAAGTGACGAAACCTGAGCAAAATATCGTAAAGGAGCGTATATTTTAGAACAGAAATTTTTGAGCCGTGAATATTGTTCATGACTGCACGATTACCCTCAACAATAAAGAAGCTCTGCTAGCTTCTTTTCTTCAGCACCTTTTGCCGCTAGAAGACTGTTTATCGCGAGAAGACTGCAAATTTAAATAACCGAACAGATACAGCCATGCCCAATTATTCTCTTTCAACATTGATCATGACAGTTATTGCGAGCTGGCTTTATATTGGCTTTTCACTTGCTGCCCCCCTTGCAGATGAGCCATCCATCAATAATGGTGCTGTCGTGATCATGTATCACAGGTTTGATGAAAGAAAATATTCTGCGACCAGCATAAGCCTGGAGACACTCCGTGCTCATATCGAGGAGCTTAAAAGCGGCCCGTACAATGTCCTTCCTTTGTCAGAAATTGTTGATGCCATCACCAATAACGAGACACTTCCCGATAGAACTGTCGGCATCAGTATTGACGATGCTTTTCTCTCTTTTTATGAAAAAGCCTGGCCAGAATTCAAGCAAGCCGACTTACCCGTAACGGTATTCACCTCCACAGCTCCGGTTGATCAAAATTTTCCCGACTACATGACCTGGTCACAATTGAGAGAAATATCCACAAATCCCCTGATTGATATTGGAAATCACGCCCATCAACATACACACATCATAGAACTTGATGCTCAAGCTCAAACCGCAGCGATCGACAAAGCCAACCAACTGTTTAGGCGTGCTCTTGGCAAACAACCCAATCTATTTGCCTACCCCTACGGTGAAATTAGCCAACAATTAAGCGATGTTCTCCGTGCAAAAGGTTTCAAAGCTGCCTTTGGTCAAAATTCAGGCGCGATATCACGACAAACCGATATTATGCACCTCCCTCGCTTTCCCTTTAATGACCGCTTTGGAGTTCCTGACCGCTTCAAACTTGCCATTAACAGCCTTCCTCTACCGGTTTCGGCAATCTTGCCGGAGGATTTGATGCTGAATAAAACCACAAATCCGCCCTCCCTTGGCTTCACAATTTCGCAAGATATCAAAACAAGAGATGACGGCTCTTATCGTGGCTTGAATTGTTACAGCTCACAAAACGAGCTGTCGCTTCTTCAACTTGGCGGCGGTCGTGTAGAGGTACGCATTTCAGCACCCTACACTTCTGGACGGGCAAGAATTAATTGTACGATGTTAGGCCCGGGTGGGCGTTGGCGATGGTTCGGTCAACAGTATTACATTCCAGAATAAGCCCCTAATCAGCCTGTTCTTAGGAACAGTCCGCCCTAAGAGCTCAAATCCTGACGATTCTGGATGGGGGACAGTTTTGCCCCGTCAAAATCTTGTAATTGGTTAGATTTCATAACCGCCTGAATAGCTGCGATATAGCTCTCTGCTTCTTCAGAATACGCCAGAAGTGTCCCGGTGAGGACATAACCACTTAAAGGGCGGCGATCGCTTCTCATTGCCTTACGACGCGCCCTGAAATATTTGTACGAGCGATTCGTATTCAAATTGTGGACATAGGCTTCAATTGAATCAATTAATCCGGGGAAACTTTTAACCTTGAACGCCTGCTCTTCCCCTCTGGCAGTTGGAACCATCCCTTTGCTTCCAGTTGACCATGTTCTTTGACCAAAAAGAGCATTGCCATTAAGCGCAAATCTCGACGTTCCCCAACCACTTTCCTGAATGGATTGAGCAAGTGCCAGACTTACAGGGATTGTATCCAGACGAAGCAGTAATTTATCCGGGTCGTTATATGAAAATCCATAGCTTTCAGAAAGCGAAGAAAGCCAGGTTATCTCATGCTTTGCAATGGCGACATCTTCCGCCATTTTACTCAACAGAGAGATCACTCTTCTTCTGTCATCCAGTATTTTTTCATTCACCCTTAAAACAAGGGGAAGAATTATTTGGATAAACAAATTCTTTTTACTTTGAATATTTTGCTCTTCGATTAAGTCTTTAGGCAACCCATCCACAAACAAGCGAGGAACTTCTTGTTTCTGCTGCCTCACAGCCGAGAGTAAATAATCGTTTTCCCGAAATAACCGCTCGAGTTCTTGCCGAGATTCTGAAGGCAAAAATCTGGCTGTCGGCTGTCCAGTGGACAATCGATCAGACACGAGATCGGGAGCAACATCGCGCGGCATTAAGCCATAGGCCAACAAGACAGGCAGCACTACGGCCATAGCCCAAGCTAGCGCTTGAGCAAACACACCAAGAGAGAGAAATGTCTTAGGCGGACTTAAACTCATTTTAGGATCAGTAAAGTGAGATTTTATGCGCTCGCCCGAACTTCAGTAACTTCCGGGATATAGTGCCTCAACATGTTTTCGATCCCCATCTTCAACGTGGCTGTTGAACTTGGGCAGCCAGCACAGGCACCTTGCATATGAAGATAAACAACGCCGTTTTCAAATCCGTGAAAAACGATGTCGCCGCCATCCTGGGCAACTGCCGGGCGAACCCGGGTATCCAGGAGTTCTTTGATCTGGGAAACAATTTCATCATCATCTTCATCAGCGGCGTCAGCATGACCAGATATGTTCTCAGCGCCATCAACCATCACCGGGCGACCAGCGGTGAAGTGTTCCATAATCGTTCCAAGAATGGAGGGCTTCAGAATATACCACTCTTTATCTTCTGATTTGGTGATCGTGATAAAGTCGGCACCAAAAAAGACTCCAGTGATCCCTTCAACATCAAACAATCGCTGAGCAAGCGGTGAATTACTCGCAGCTTCCCTGGCTTCAAAGAAGGCGGTTCCACTATCCAATACAGGGCATCCCGGAAGGAACTTTAAAGTAGCGGGATTAGGGGTCTGTTCTGTTTGAATAAACATGTCTTGCTCATTTATGTCTAAGAGTGGGTATGGTTCTTATATGTAATCTTGCCGTGAACATTCAAGCCCCAACTCGCAAGTGGTACAGATCCATATGAATTTATTAACTGATTTCATCTATCTCAGCAGGCTCGAGATTATCTGGAACAACTGTGATCGGAACCCTTAATCTGCCAATATGTTTTCCCATCAAGGCCGTAAGCAGCGGACCTGGACCACCAGATCCAGAGCTTGCGCCCAATACCAGAATCGAGATCTGATCGTCTTCGTTCACGAGCTTAACCAATTCGTCTCGACGATCTCCTTCCCGCATATAGAGCACGGGAATTTGACCAGAGTATTCAAGAACGTCTTCGCCCAGTTTCTGCATAAGTAGCTCAGCTTCCGCCCGAGCTTCTTCTTTCATCAAGTCACCAACCGCAGCCCAATGATTAAACTCAGCAGGTTCGATAACATAAAGCAGAGCCACACGGCCCCCTGTGTGCAAAGCCCGGCGACAGGCAAACCGCATTGCCTGAAGCATTTCTTCACTATCATCGACGACAACAAGAAAAATACGATCTTTTGCCCCGTGATCCCTACACTTCTTTTCTTCAGTTATCTGATCTGTCGCATCAGTATCACTCAATGTATTATCCTTTACGGAAAGCAAGATGACCGATCCAGCCGGATATCAGTGCAATAAAAACAGCAATGACACCATACATCGCTCCATGAAGATGTGCATAGTCATAAATTTCAGCTTCTATACCAATCTTGGAAACGGAAAGAGGTGTTGTCCGCGCGTCGATGATCTGTCCATTGCGCAAATGATAGACACTTACAAAGTAAGTACCCGTCGGTACGTTGGACGGTAGTTCAAACTCGGTTTTAAATAAATGCTCACCTAGAAAAATAACTTCAGCGCTCTCTAATTGATAATTTCCAGAGCGCATCAGGCTTCTTATCAGAGAATCTTTCCATTCCTTGGCCAGAGAGCCTGCTGCTTTGGTTATCGGAAGATCCAGTCCAATATTGTTAAACCCAATACTGTTAAGAGCACGGGTCGCAGAAGATGTGATTTCGTCCAGGGGGCCGGTAGAGGCGATCGCATAAAAGCTTGGGACTCGTTCAAAATCCATGGACGCCGTATTCATCCATATGCCGGCGACCTGACTTTTACGCAACATTTTAAAATCAGTGTCAGGCCCACGCATAACAACAAGCACTTCACCTGGCGTATTGATGCTACCGTACAATTGGATTCGATCACCTGAAAAATCAGCCCTGATTGCAACCAGGTGACTTGAAAGATCAGCTTCAATAGCCTCGGCTTCCTTCTGACTTGTAACAAACAAAAAGAGTGTCGCACACAGAACCAGCGTAAGGCTGGAGAGAAAACGCATTTTGACAGATCTCATTGCGTTACCTCCAGAGAATAGAGGTCAGCAGGGGTCACCAGCAAATCAAGAAAGAGCTTTCCACAGACCATTACAACCATAATACCAAGCAACAACCGGAGCCAGTCGCCCTGCATTTTTGCGCCAATCCGCGTGCCGAGCTGCGCGCCAAGGACAGATCCAACCAGAAGCAAGAGAGCAAGCATAACATCCACGGTCTGATTCTGCGCTGCCTGTAGAAAAGTCACGTTAGCTGCAACAAAGATAATCTGAAAAAGGGATGTCCCGATCACCATAGCCGTTGGCATGCCCAGCATATAAATCATGGCAGGGACAAGAATAAATCCTCCACCAACCCCCATGATGGCAGAGAGAACCCCGACAAAAAAACCAATCCCAAGGGGAAGAAGCGCCGAAATATATAACCGTGATTTACGGAACCGGATTTTTAAAGGCAACCCGTGGAACCAGTTATGTTCATGTAATTTCCCCCGGCTGGCTCCACCAGATCTTCGGCGGCGGAAAACGGCCTTGAGCCCTTCCAGCATCATGAGCAAGCCGATGGTTCCAAGGAAAACGACATAGGATAAATTAATAACGAGATCGATTTGCCCCAGACTTTTCAAAAAAGTAAAAAGTCCGACGCCAATAGTTGAGCCGACAAACCCGCCAATGAGCAAAATCCAGCCCATGAGAAAGTCGACATTTCCTCTGCGCCAATGCGCAAAAACCCCTGAAACAGAGGCGGCAATAACATTATTAGCTTGAGTGGCAACTGCCACAGCCGGAGGTACACCGATAAATATCAAAAGAGGGGTCATAAGAAAACCACCGCCGACGCCAAATATACCTGATAATAAACCGACGCCACCTCCCATCGCGAGCAAGAGCAGGATGTCTACGGATATTTCGGCGATCGGCAGATATACTTGCATCGCCGTCAGTCGTTTTCGTCGGTGTTTTGCATATGGCTCTACCCTGTTTTGGTGGCAAACCTTTTTGTGAATCTATTTTTGTTCACTCGTATAAGAATCTAGCCTGCTAAGCCCAAAAGGAAAAGGGGGCAGTAGCGTCTTTTTTTGTTGTTTTTCAACTTTTTGCTTAAGACTTTTTTAAAATTAGATCATTCTTAAAAGCACCTGCGCCCGCACAATCCCTCATAAGCACATCAAAAAAGGCGCCTAATCAAAGCTAAGCGCCTTTAAAATAACCACCGTTGGTACCAGAATATTTATATTCTGGCTTCCTCCTTTAAGGACGAAGGAACCCGACAGCATCAAATACTTCCTTCATAACCGGGGCAGCAATTGCCGCAGCACGATCAGCACCGTCTTTTAAAACTGAATCCACATAAGACTGGTCATCCATCAAGCGTTTCATTTCTTCGCCCATCGGACCCAGTTTTGAAACAGCAACTTCGGTAAGTGATTTTTTGAAATCAGCAAAGCCCTTACCTTCAAACTCGCCCAAAACATCGGATAGTTCTTTATCCTGGAGCGCTGCATATATGGACAGCAGGTTAAAAGCTTCGGGGCGATCTTTGCGGATGTCGGCGGGAAGAACACCGTTTTCATCCAAAATCTCGGCGCCGGGAATAAGGTGCTGATCACTCGTTGCCTTGCGTACTTTTTTGGCAACTGTATCGGCGTCATCCATCATGGTGATACGGCTGTAGTCAGACGGGTCAGATTTACTCATCTTCTTACTACCATCACGCAAAGACATGATTCTGGTGGCCGCACCAAAAATCAGAGGCTCTGGCACCGGAAAAAGGTCAACATTGAAGTCATTGTTAAACTTGATCGCAATATCACGCGTCAATTCAAGATGCTGCTTCTGATCTTCCCCGACGGGCACGTGTGTGGCTTTATAGGCCAGAATATCCGCTGCCATCAGGTTGGGATAAACATAGAGACCTGTTGAAGCTTTCTCGCGATTCTTGCCAGCCTTGTCCTTGAATTGTGTCATGCGGTTGAGCCAACCAATCCGGGAGACACAATTGAAGATCCAACCAAGTTCCGCGTGTGCTGAGACCTGGGACTGGTTGAAAATTATATGTTTCTTGGGATCAACACCCGCGGCTAGGTACGAGGCAACGACTTCACGTGTATTATCAACCAATTGCTTTGGATCTTGCCAGACAGTAATGGCGTGCATATCCACAACGCAGAATATGCACTCGTAATCATTCTGCAGGCGCACAAAATTGCGAATAGCGCCGAGATAGTTGCCAAGATGTAGGTTCCCTGTGGGCTGCACGCCCGAGAAGATACGCTTCATGGGAAAAGATCCGTTCAATAGCGGTTGTTTACAAAATTAAGAGCAGGCTTTATCGCTCTTCAAAACCCCAGGGTCAAGGGCAGGAGCTAAGGCCAAGAACAAGAGAGGACTGGCAGAGATTTACCAATCAATCCAACCTCTGCCCCAATCTGGAAAACAATTCGTCCTCAATCAAATATACCCTCGGGATCATAAATCGCCTCGCCACCAAGGATGGTGGCCTCGACTTTGGCATCTCCGATCTCGCTTACGGGCACATCAAAGATGTCGCGATCCAGAACAACAAAATCAGTCAACTTCCCCTGCTCAATCGATCCAGTCTTGTTCTCATGATGTAAAAGTTTGGCTACATTAATCGTCATTAGCTCTATAACTGTCCCGATATCGTCGAAACCATCATCTTCTTGGGTTAACACCGCTTCTATCTTCCGAAGCGGAGATAACTCTTCCGCATCCCAGTCACTGCTCAAAACCAACTCAACTCCCGCCTCATGCAACCGTCGTGCAGGCATAAGCTGATTGGCGCGGTCTCCGACAAACCCCTTTAGGTAACGCTTTGTCTCATGGTCGGTTGAACTTGGAGACAGCTGAAAATCCGTAACCACATCCAGCTGCTTAAACCTTGGAATATCGGCATCGGCAACCAGATAGAGATGGGTAATGCGGTGGCGCATGTCATGACGTGAATTTTTATTTTTCGCATGCTGCAACGCATCGAGCGCCAGACCAACGCCTCTATCTCCTGTGGCATGAAAATGCAGCTGAAACCCTTCTTTTTCCAATTCCACAACGTAATCAAGCAAGACTGCTTGATCAAAATAGAGAAAACCTCTTTGTAATTCCGCAGGGAGATCCAAACGTCGTTCATAAGATTCATAAAGCGCGCCCGTAGCTTGAGACAAGATCCCGTCCATATAAATCTTTGCCTGATTAAAACGTAAAAGACTCTCGGGATCATTCATGTAACGACCTCTAAACTCAGACATTTGCACATCAAATGGAACATCCGGATAGAGATAAAGAGCATTACTGGCACGCACTGTCAGTTGATCATTCTGCTCTGCTCGAACCCAGGCTTCTTGATGGCCTCGAGGCCAGTACCCGCCAGCATCACTCACTGTCGTAATGCCGTTTTCAGCAAGGATCTTCAACGCGTTCAGCAAACTATTATAGGCAAAATCAACATTCTCGGGAGTTGGCGGAAGAGCCGCATTTCGCAATTTTTGCTGGGCGTTTTCAAAGACAACCCCTGTTAAGCGTCCGCTAACCTGATCTCTATCAATAATACCGCCGGGAGGATCGGTCTTTAAGCTCATATAACCGACAGCTTGCATGGCTTGCGAATTAGCCCAGGCACCATGGCCTAGGTTATCAAGAATGACAGCAGGGCGATCCGGAATTAATTCATCCAGAAACTCCAGAGGCGACTCAATCGTCTCTAGCAGCGCTGGCATAGATACACCTGCCCCTATAAACCAGCTCGACTGATTTTGCTCATCACGACAGTAGCCGATTTCTTCCCGATAGGTATTTGTTGTCCCCTCTGCCGGCAAGAAGCAGGCGGTTTCATTTATCCCGGCTTCCAGCGCATGAAGATGCGGATCTTGAAATCCAGGTAACAGCATTCGGCCACCAAGATCTATCACCTTATGTTTTTGTTGCGCTTGGCCCAAAAGTTCTCCTTCAGTTCCAACCGCGGTAACCACACCCCTTTCAACCAGAACTGCTTCTGCCCAGGGCATATTTTTATTAACGGTATAAACATTTGCGTTTACAATAAGATAGCTGTCAACAATTGCGTAACCCTGAGAAGACATCCCCAGAGTCATAAGAAAAATCATACCCGCCAGTTTAAGGACATAAGCTGTTTTTGAGCTTCTCAACAAGCTCTGTTTTTTAAGAAAATTCATCAACTCACCACCAATGGAATACGAACTTCGGTTAACAATTCATCTTCGTTCACGTCGATAGGACCATTGTGATATATTTCAATTGCAGGTTGATCAGCGGCCTCACGCCCGGAATCAGGTAACCAGCTTCCGTAGATCCAGTCATACGCCTCATTTAAATCACTATACGCACCAGTAAAGTGAGCAACCGCGAATTGGCCTGCCGCAATTGTTTGTTTTTT
>MAAC01013515.1_pt1 | contig 30816 bp, 13 predicted proteins | sample 1115981 | NCBI WGS metagenome assembly MAAC01 (sample SAMN04961126, study PRJNA320927) | seawater metagenome | isolation source: sample BD02T64 sea water enriched with oil for 64 days | place: USA:Gulf of Mexico | collected 2013-07-27 | reverse complement strand
ACTTTGCCTGTGTTGATTCTTTTTACCATGATTGCTCAATGAAAGAAGCACCGTACTCCCTACGTATCGACAGTGTTGCGATTAGCGCAAACACTCATCATTTCCCATTGATTACAACACTTTAAGCATATCGCCAATTTGGATTATCCAATACCGACTGATAGCCATATAAACAACAATTTCAGTATAGTGGCTTAGCAGTTACATGCCGCTAAGTTTTTCAAATTGTTGTTTATGCAGGTAATCATCCCTTGGGGGTTAGAATCAAAAGGTGGCTTCCACCGACCAGTAATCATGTTTGTTATTTTTATTGTCTTTCTAATGTCTTTCTAATGTCTTTTTATCGTTTTATCAGAAAAAAACGCACGCAAATACGCTCCATCTGGAGGAAATATTGTATAGGAGACAGTGACTTATGCCCAGCCCTAAACCACGGACTGGGCACATTTTTTGAGCTATTACTGAACTACTTGAATTGTCTACAAATTATCAAGATCTTCATCGGACATACCTTCGATTTCAGCTAGTAAAGCAGCCATATCATCGTCGTCATTACCCTCGAGCTCTATCTGCAATAGATGTAAAGCAATCGCTTCGATGGTTGGATCCTCAAACATAGCACTCAATGCTAGCTCCACATCAAAATGCTCTCTAATCCGTGAGACAACTTGGGTTGCGAGTAATGAGTGACCTCCAATATCAAAGAAGTTATCAACCACCCCCACCTTATCAACACCCAATACGCTTGACCAAATATCAACAAGCGCCACTTCTGTTTCATTTCGAGGCTCAATGTATGCAGATGATGCTCCAGTGGCACCCTCCGGTGCAGGCAGCGCATTCTTATTAACCTTCCCATTACCCGTAAGAGGGAATTCATCCATCACTACAAATGCAGAGGGCACCATATAATCTGGCAAAGCCTTTTTAATTGCGGCTTTTAGTGTCACTAAGTCGACATCACCTTCGTTAGCTGCAATATAAGCTACCAACCGCTTATCGCCTGGCTGATCTTCACGGACCAATACAGCTGCCTCACGAACCCCCGCACATTGACTGATTGTTGATTCTATCTCTCCAAGTTCGATTCGATACCCTCGAATCTTCACCTGATCATCGAGTCGGCCCATATACTCTACAGTTCCATCTAGCAGGTAACGTCCAATATCCCCTGTCTTATACAAACGATCATATAAACCGCCCTCCCTTTTAACCGAAACCGGGAATGGATTAACGACAAAACGTTCTTCTGTTAAATCAGCTTGATTAAGGTATCCATGACACAGACCTTGACTACCGACATGCATCTCACCAACAACCCCTATAGGTACCGGGTTGCCATGAACATCTAGAATATACAAATCTAAGTCAGGAATAGGTCGACCAATTAAGCTCTGTCGCTTATCAAGGTCTGCTGTAGTAACACGGTGGTAGGTGACATGTACTGTCGTCTCCGTAATTCCATACATATTAACTAACTGCGGTGAATCTAACCCATGATTCTCATTCCACGTTTGCAAAGCAGCAAAATCAAGCGCCTCTCCACCAAAGATAACAGAGCGTAACGATAAATCACTACCCCCTTTCTCTACAGCATCTGCATCAACTCTAATGAACTGCGTAAATGCACTAGGTGTTTGATTTAACACCGTTACTTTTTCACGCTGAACTAGCCGATAAAAATCTTCCGTCGACTTAGCGACATCCTGAGGCACTATGACTAATCGACCGCCATGCAACAACGCCCCCCAAATCTCCCAAACAGTAAAATCAAAGGCAAATGAATGGAACATCGTCCATACATCATCACTATTAAAGCCATACCACTGATCCGTTGCTGAAAACAAGCGGGCAACATTACTATGGGGAATCAATACGCCTTTAGGGTTACCTGTTGTACCCGATGTATAGATCACGTAAGCACGATTCTCTGGACCACTAATTGCATCTAGATTCGCACTAGATTGAGCGGCAAGGTCAGAAGCAATAAGATCAAGGCAGCAAACCTCATAACTTACGGCTAAATTAGATTCCACTGATAACGAATCTAAAACTGTGCTATCAGTAACCAGTAACTTAGCCGCAGCATCTTTCAAGATGTACTGAATTCGTGCTTCTGGGTTAGTAGGGTCAACCGGAACATACGCACCTCCAGCTTTTAACACTCCCAGTATCGCCACTAACATCGATGATGAACGATGCAAGCTTATTCCCACCAACTGATCAGCCACCACACCTTTGTTTCGTAACCAATGAGCCAATTGATTAGCTTGCTCATTTAACGAACGATAACTCATGCTTTCGCCATTAAATGTTAAAGCCGTAGCATCTGGATTCAATGCCACCTGTTTTTCGAACAAGCCATGAATGCTGTTATTAAACTCAAATTCCGCATCCACGCTATTCCAATCTTCTAGCAATAACTTCGTTTCTGCCTCTGGTAAAATAGGCAAATCAGAAAGTCGTGTATGAGGGTGCTCTACAGCAGCTTCTAGAATAGACTCTAAGTGCCCAACCATGCGGTGCACCGTTGCCGCATCAAATAGATCCGTGTTGTACTCAAGTATCCCATCTAAGCCATCTTCTTTTTCCGTAAGGTTTAATGTTAAATCAAACTTTGCGGTTTTCATAACTGATGGCAACAAGTCAAGCTCTAGGCCTGGCAAACGCAAATCATGATCTGTCGATGCGTTTTGTAAGGTAAACATAACTTGGAATAACGGCGAGTGACTTTTATCACGAGCAACACCTAATTTATCAACCAATCGTTCAAACGGTATATCTTGATGCTCATAAGCAGATAACGTGGTGTCTTGTACCTGCATCATCAAATCAACAAAACGTGGGTTTTCTGACAAATCCGCTCGCAGCGCTAACGTATTCACAAAACAACCAATCAAGCCCTCAAACTCTTCCCGTGCACGATTGGCAACGGGTGTCCCAACACAGACATCTCCCTGCCCAGTGTAGCGATATAACAATGCATAGAACCCAGACAACAATGTCATAAATAACGTAGAGCCCTGACTTTGACTCAGTTCATTTAAACGCTGGGTTAATTCCAATGAAAACTTCACATGCTCATATTCACCAACAAAGGTTTGTAGCGCTGGCCGAGGACGATCCGTTGGCATCTCCAACACTGGAACACCGTCAAGATGCTGCTTCCAAAATGCTAGCTGGTGATCAAATACAGGACCATCCATCCATTCACGTTGCCATTTTGCATAATCAACGTACTGGATTTCCAAGGGTGGTAATTTCGAATCTCGGCTCTGAATGATGGCACCATATAACTCAGCAATCTCCTCAATAATCACCCCCAGCGACCAACCATCAGAAATGATATGGTGCATTGTAAGCAATAACACATGCTCCTGCTCTGCTGATTTTAATAATCGAGAACGCATTAAACGGATTCGTCTCGCTTTATTAATGGGGCCAAGTATTAAATCAAATGAACGTGCAGCTTCATCTTCAGCCAATCGAATTATTTCGGTTTCGCGCTCCTCATACTCAAGATGGCTAATATCTCGAATATCCATAAACCACTCAGAAGGCTCTCGAATAACTTGTGACGCTACCCCATCATCCACTAAGAATGAAGTACGCAATGATTCATGCCGATCAACAAGTGCCTGAAACGCTTTCTTTAACGCATTGGTATTGAGTGGGCCATTAATACGTATAGTGGCAGGCATGTTGTATGAAGTACTGATATTAAACTCTGAATCACCCGTTTCTAACTGATTCAAGAACCATAAACGCTGTTGAGCAAAAGACAGAGGTAACTCTTGCTCCCGATCAACCCGCTCCACTTTAGGTGCCGTTAACCCAGACACCTGCTTACCATCAGCTAACCTAAGCACAAGCTGCTCAATAGTTGGCGCTGAAAACAAGGCCTTTACCGGTAAATCAATATCAAACCCGTCTCGTATCCGAGACATACACTGAGTTGCAAGCAACGAGTGGCCACCCAACTCAAAGAAGTCACTGGTTACACCTATTTTTTCCAACCCCAAGATGGATTTCCATATACCCACCATCTTTTCTTCATCAGCATTACGTGCTTCAACAAATTCACCCAACACCAGCATATCGGCGCTAGGGTTTGGTAACGCTTTACGATCAATTTTACCGTTTGGTGTTAACGGAAATTCATCCAGTAAAATAAAAGCTGCAGGCATCATATAATCTGGCAATTCAACACGAATAGCGTCTCGGATAGCCGGTACAACGGTATCGGATGGTTGGGTGGATACGACATACGCCACCAAAGACTTATGGCCCGCAGCATCATCGCTTGTCACAACCAAACTTTCTTGAACCATATCCACCGAATTGACCGCAGTTTCAATTTCACCCAACTCGATACGGAAGCCGCGCACCTTCACCTGATGATCAATACGTCCGAGATATTCCAGGTTCCCGCTTGGCATATAGCGCGCCAAATCCCCAGTACGATACATACGGACGTATTTATCCGCATGAACATCGTCTCGACCAGCCTCAAGGTGATTGGGCAGGAATTTCTCTGCCGTCATTTCTGGCAGATTCTTATAACCCTGAGTTACGCCCGCTCCAGACAAATACAACTCACCAGCAATACCAGGGGGTACAAGTGCTCCATGCTGGTTTAACAAATACGCCCTTGTATTGCTAATAGGCCGCCCAATAGTTGCCAACGCATCTTTCTGACGCAGTGTATAGGTAGAATAAGTAGTGTCTTCTGAAGGTCCGTATAAATCATAGACTCGCTCAACTGACGTTGTGTCATATAACAAATCGACTAAGCTGGCCGATAACGCCTCTCCTGCCAAATTTATAATTTTCACATTGGCTGGAATTGCATGTTCACGCTGAAGTGCTGCTATTGCCGAGGGCACGGTATTAACCAAGGTAACATCATCCGCTGCCGGTATGTGTGGCAATGCCAACACGTTATCTGCAAGAATGATTGTTCCACCCGCTGACAAGGTTACAAATATTTCCCAAACAGACAAATCAAAACAAATAGACGTTGCAGCTAACACGCCAGCCAAGTCGCTCTGGCTATAAATCGTATGCGCCCAATGCACCATAGCGGTGGAATTCCCATGGGAAATCATCACCCCCTTTGGCTTGCCCGTGGAGCCTGACGTATAGATAACGTAACTTAACTGTGTATTTGGAACATTTAAGCCAAGATTGGAGGTGTCGTATTCGCTCAACACTCCTCTTAGATTATCCAATGGCAAAACCGTAAACCCTGCCGTTAAATCTGTTACTTGTTGATTTTCCGGCAACATAGCTACCAAGCTTTGCTCGGTCAGCACAACAGGGGCGGCAGCATCTTCCAACATATAAGCAACACGGTCTTGCGGATAGTTAGGATCAAGCGGAACATAAGCTGCCCCCGCTTTTAAGATTGCCATCATACCTACTACCATGTCGGCACAACGATGCAAACACACACCCACTAGAGATTCTTGATTCACCCCCAAGGTTTGTAAATGCCTTGCCAAAGCATTCGCACGTTCATTAATTTGTGTGTAGGTTAAGCGATCATTATCAAATACCAGAGCAATATCATTTGGCGTACGCTCAACCTGCTGTTCAAATAAACCATGGAGCGTACTGTCTAGAGGTAGTTCTACGTCTAAATTATTGTAATCTTCTAATAGTAGAGAACGCTCATCAGCAGACAAGATAGTTAACTCGCCCACACTCACTGATGCATCTGTAAGCACAGCATCAACAAGCGTCATATAACGATCAGCAAACGCTTTGATAGTCGACTCGTCATATAAGTCGGTGGCGTATTCTAAATCGCCATGCAACACACCTGATTCTTCACTGAACTGCAACGTCATATCAAATTTTGATGTGCCTGGTGAGGTATGCACACTTCCAACGTTTACACCCGCCAGATTAAACGCCTCATCGATGGTGGAGTTCTGCAAAACAAACATAACCTGAAATATGGGAGAATAACTCATATCTCTCGGTATATTCAGACTCTCCACCACTCGTTCAAAAGGCATATCTTGATTGGCGAAGGCGCCTTGAGTGGTTTTACGAATACGACCCAAGAAGTCAGTAAAACTCGGATTTCCTGAGAAATCAGAACGTAATGCTAATGTGTTCACAAAGAAACCAATCAACTTTTCCAACTCTTCCGTGGAGCGGTTAGCAATTGGCGTTCCCACACAAATATCATCACTTTGCGTATACTGATGTAGCAACACTTTAAACGTCGCAAGTAATGTCATATAAAATGTGACACCCTGAGATCGACTCAGCTGTTTCAGCGCTACTACTTTGCTTTTAGGTATGGAGAAATAATAATTCGCACCTTCAAAACTTTGCTCTGGGGGGCGCGGTCTATCTGTTGGAAGGTCTAATACAGGAACGCCGGCTAAATGCTGCTTCCAATAGGTCAATTGATCATCAATCAACCCACCATCAAACAATTGTTTCTGCCACATGGCAAAATCAACGTATTGAATTGGCATCTCACGTAACTGAGGAGTCTCTTCTCTTACTTCCGCCTCGTACGCTTTGGAAATCTCTTCGGTGATAACACTTAGTGACCAACCATCTGCAGCAATATGGTGAATCGTAATCATCAATAAGTATTGCTCAGCACTTCGCCCCTTTACAGATTCGCTTTCTTCATCTGGCAGCTGGATTAAGTTGGCGCGAATAACCGGGCCATGTTCTAAATCAAATGGCGTACGCGCCTCCAAACGAACCGCATCCTCCACCGAACGACTTAACGCTGGTTCTTGAAGATAGGTCATATCTTTCACATCAAACGCCCATACTTCTGGGGCCTTGATCACCTGTAGCGCGTGACCATCCTGTTCAACATAAACCGTTCGAAATATCTCATGGCGCGTCACCATGCTTTCAAAGGCTTTTGATAATGCATCTACGTCTAACGCACCCTGCATTTTTAATGCAAACGGCAAATTATAGGCGGCGTTTCTTTCATGTAATTTATCAAAAAACCACATACGTTTTTGAGAAAACGACAGTGGCATAAACTCTTCTCGCTCCGAAGCGACTAAAACAGGTAACGTAGAGGCTTTTGTATCAGTAATAGCATCAGCAAGTACGGCAGCCAAGGCTTTAAAGTCTTCAGCGTCAAACAACGCTGGCAACTCCATATGAACATCGAAGCGCTCTTTCATGCGAGTGAAAAGCTGGGTTATCTGCAAGGAATCGATACCCAATGCCATCAAGCTTTGATCCTCCTTAATTTTACTCATTGTTTCGCCAATTTCATTAGCAACCAATGCTTTAAGGTAGGTGATTAAACGTGGTTCTTTCTCTTCTTCACTCAAAATCAACCATTCATCTCGGGTTAACTTCATACCCGATTCAATGGCATCTTTGTTACTGCTACTATTATCTTCCATAGAGCTGATATCAACGACATCATGGGTTTCGTCTATAAACGCCTGCTTATTCCCTCGACGCTGAATTTTCCCGCTCGATGTTTTTAAAATTTTACCTGGACGTAAGTACACAATAGTGTGCACTTGAAGCTCATGATTTTCTGCCACTGCTTGACGTATAGATGCGGAAACAACATCAGTATTAAGGCGTCGACGGAAACGGCGCTCCACTTCCTGAACAACAATTAACCGCTCCTCGCCCTGTACTTCAACTGAAAATGCTGCTCCAGCATCCGCTTTTAACGCAACATTGCTTTTTTGAACCGTATGCTCGATATCTTGAGGGTAATGGTTACCCCCCCGAATAATAATGACGTCTTTCATTCGCCCAGTGATATACAAGTTGCCATCAATCAGACAACCTAAGTCTCCAGTACGCAAGAATGGACCTTTTCCGCATTCCGTAAAACCTTGGAATGTTTCTTGAGAAGCTTGTTCGTTCTTCCAATAACCTTCGGCAATATGACCACCAGAAGCCCAGATTTCTCCAACTTCACATTCCTGTAACTCTGCACAGGTTGACGGGTCAGCAATCACAATGGCCGCATCCAAATATGCACCGCCATTCGAAACAAGCTCCATCGTCTTGCCATCAAAGTCAGAGCCAACAACAATTGCTTTGTTTTGTTCTAAATCGGCAGCACTAACCACTTCATAACGAGGCGTATCACCCTTCGGCGCACATGAAATAACCAGTGTGGATTCAGCCAAGCCATACGTTGGAGTAAAGGAGCCTCGAACAAAACCGGAAGGCTCGTAGGTCTTAATAAACGTCTCAATGGTTTGAGGGCGTACCGCCTCAGCACCAGACAACGCATGACGAATCGTCGAAAGGTCAAGTTCCTCTCGCTGCTCCTCAGAAATTTGTTTAATCGCCAATTCATAAGCAAAATTAGGGGCACATATAACGGTACCTTTATAATCCGTTACTGCTTTAAGCCAACGCATCGGCTTCTGTAGGAATGATGCAGGAGACATAAATACACATTGCACACCCAAATGCATAGGCTGCAGGGTCATCCCAATCAATCCCATATCATGGAACAATGGCACCCAACTAACAAATACTTCAGTATCGTTAAATTCAAAGCCATTTTGAATCTGTGCTTCATTAGCAATTAAGTTACGATGACTAACCATTACCCCTTTTGGGTTACCCGTCGAACCCGACGTGTACTGTAAAAAAGCAATCGTAGGTCTATCGATATTTGGATATGCCCAATCAACAGACTCATGCGCTTCAACCGTATCAACTTCTAGCCATTTCAGGTCAGATAGCCCTTCTGTTTCTTGAAACAACGGTTCAGCTACACGCATAACCTTCGAAGTACACAATACCAATGACGGATCACAGTCATCAATAATTGACTGTAATCGGCCTAAATTCTGATTTCTTCTTGGTGGATAGGCAGGAACGGCAACCATTCCTGCATACAGGCATCCAAAAAAACCGTAGAGGAAATCTAAACTCGAGGGAAACAATAATAAAGCCCTATCCCCTTCTCCACCAAGCGATAACAACCGCTGAGCTACTGCTTTGGCCTGGATATCCAGCTCCCCGAAACTAACATCAATCCCGGCTTCTTCACCGTCAGGTAAAAAAGTGTAGGCTATTTTAGCGGGATGTTTTTCTGCCCGTTCCTGCAAAAGAGCAACAAGGGTGGATTTATCGGTAGGGACGACTTGGTTCAAGCAAACATCGCTGGACATATTTTCTGCTATTCCTAGGGTTTTCTTATTATTTTGATTATTGTTGCATCTATCGACTAAATATCGTTCTAACTTAGCTGAAATTTGGCCGTATAATACTGTTTTCATTCGTATTTTTAACGGATACACGTCTTATTTTCAATATAAAACACGTGCTGCATTTATTATTCTATCAATCACATATGACAATCTGTAGAAGCCGATGTGAAAGTTAAGTCGGCTTACTCTATGCAAAAACGGCGCATTTTTAAAGTAGATAAGACGTTTAGCGCGAAACAAAACTGAGATTTATACCGCTTTTTTACAGATTAAGTTAACTAAATCATAAAAATAACTGTCATAATCTGCATTAAAGTAAGGCATTTCTAAAAATAACGATAATAATTAAGGTCTATAAGACCACGTCGTATCACAAGATGGATCATACAATACTAATGAAGACTCGATTTAGGAAGTTTCAGTCGACACTGCTATTCACCACAAGCATCACCCTCTCAACAACGGTATTTTCAGCCAATTTATTAGAGACCTATCAGTTAGCCTCAAGAAATGACCCTGACTGGGCAGCAAAAAAATCAAAATTCCTAGGGGATAGAGAGGTGGTTAATCAGGCTTTTGGGGCGTTGTTGCCGAGTGCTTCGGTTACGGCTCAATATGGACAACAGGAATATGAAGGTACTAGCAACGAGTCATTCACAAACGCCTTCAACGACTGTAATGCAATAATCACTGCTAGAGAAGCAAATGGCGAAGACCCAACTCTTGGCGAAACCTTCAGCTGCTTAAGTGGCTTTGTAAGCCCGAAGTCGTCTACGCAAAGCACGACAAAACAATCCTATGGCTTTCGTTTAACACAACCTTTATTTCGGGCAGACCGCTGGTATAAGTATAAGGGAGCCCAAAGCTTAGAAAAAAGCCAAGAATCTGAGCTTGCACTTGCTCAACAAGATCTAGTTTTAAAGGTAGCTGAAGCTTATTTTGGTGTCTTACGCGCTCAAGAAGAATACCGGCTAGCCAAAGTAGAGAGAAAAAGCCTGAGAACCCAACTTACAGAAATCAAAAACCGCTACAAACTTGGTTTAGTCCGGGATACTGACCTATTTGAGGTTCAAGGTACCTATGACCTGGCCAAAGCAGCAGAAATGGTCGCCAAAGTTGGCCTGGACAATATAAAAGAAGACTTAGCATTAGTTACAGGGCAAAACGAAGTGATGGTTACCCCTCTCCCGCCCAATATACCTGTTGATGCCCCAAAACCACTCGCAAGAAAGGACTGGGAAGACTTTGCTAAAAGGAATAACTATCAAATCATCGCTGCTCGCTTTGCCGTAGATGCATCACGTAAACAGGTAAAAGAAAAACGTTCAGGACACGCTCCATCTGTCGACTTTGCCATCGACTATTCAAATTCTAAGGGAGCTGGAGGATTTTCTAGTGACACGAAGGTCACAACCATTGGTATTCAAATGAGCTTGCCAATATTCTCCGGCGGTATAGTCACCTCGCAAGAAACTCAAGCGCGCCACCAAGAAAAAGAAGCTGGATACAATCTCAAATTAGCCACACGCAACGCGATCCGTGAAACTCGCCAATATCACAACAAGGTAATGTCTGACGTAAGCACCTTCGAAGCTCGAAAACGTGCTGTAAAATCTAACAACAGCGCCTACAAAGCGATCAAAGCCGGCTACGAATCAGGATTACGCTCTTTATCTGACGTTCTGTCATCGCAGAAAAAAGTATTTACCGCTAAAAAGGAATTAACCACTTCACGCTTTGACTACATTATTAATACATTAAAACTCAAAAAAGCGTCGGGCATTCTTAACCCCAATGACTTAGAAGTGCTTAATGGATGGTTAGATACCAGTACTAGTAATGCATCCTTTACGGCAGAAAACGACGAGTTAACCCTGGAAGAAATCGACGGTATTGAGTTGAATCGAGGCACTCAGCTACGTTCTTTCGATGATGAGAAAAAAGAAAAGAAACCAACTCACAAAAGTTTATTTGATGCCTATAAAGCATGGAAGACGGAAAAATAAACCCAGTGCTTAACAAACCACTTCCACAAGGGGCCGCGCAGGCCCTTTACTCTAAAGTGGTAGTACAAATGCGTAGTATTCTCATAGACTTGAGTTAAATCAAACAGGTTTCAATTTATGTGGTATTCCTGTAATCTAGCGCTCTTGTATAGGTGCCCCCACGGCTTAAATGGGAAGTTAGGTTAAAGTCCTACACTGCCCCCGCAACGGTCTCAGTCCGGAACCACCCTAAACAAAACGTGAGCATTAACAATCTGCGTAAATATCGACTAAACTTAAGAAAAATTGATGTACACGGGTGTGTGTACTGGAGAAAAAAATGCAACAACAAGCCATTTCTACAGAACAAAGTTCTTCCCTAACGTTATCAGCAGCACTTCAAGTTATTAGTGCAATGGCTGTTGGTGCGGCTCTTTTATTTGTGGTTGGGTTTGCACCGATGGATGTAGCACATAATGCTGCACACGATGCACGCCACTCTTTTGCTTTTCCCTGCCACTAAAATACTCGTTCTTGGTAGCAAACACACCATATATTTAGGCGCCATATAAGCAGTATTCTGTTCTTCCACGAACCAGAATAAGTGTGAGCGGCATATCCACAATCCACTTTTTTGGAGGCCACTATGGCTTTCCGTAATATCTTATTGTCCGCCATTGTTGTTGGCATTTTCTCTGGCCTTCTCTACGGCTTATTTCAACACTTTCAAATTAGCCCGATCATTTACGCTGCTGAAGCCTACGAAGTAGAAGACATAGTAGCAACCCCTGCCGCCCATGGACATTCTGGAACCGCAGGACACCACGAACATAACGAAGAAGCATGGGGTCCAAAAGATGGCGCTGAACGGATTGGATATACCATTGGTGCTGACATTGCTATCGGCATCGCTTATGCCTTGTTTATGATCTCCCTGATGGCACTCCACAATCTAAAAGCAAACAAACCAAAGCTTACTATGATGACAGGCGCAGCCTGGGGTATCGCGTCAATGATTATCTTTTTTGCGGCCCCTGCAATGTTTGGACTGCATCCCGAAGTACCCGGCACCGAGGCCGCAACGCTGGAAAACCGTCAAGGCTGGTGGTCTTTATGCGTAGCCCTCACCGCAGCGGGAATCGCTGTATTATATTACGCCCCCGTTAAACTCAAATTGAGCGGACCTATTCTTGCAGCAATCCCCCATATGATGGGCGCTCCAATGCCAGAACACCACGGGTTTGCCAACACCGACCCTCAGGCGATAGAGGCTTTAAGTCAGTTAACGACCCAATTCTACCTATTTACTGCCGTAGGCATGGGGATATTTTTTGTTTTGCTTGGTGCCTTATCCGGGTTAGCAGTTCAACGCTTTGTGAAGCTAAACGCCTAGTTCAAAAACAACCAGACTACAATTAAGGGGGCCTCGGCCTCCTTTTTTATGGGCGATAGACTAATGAACTTTTCAAATCACATCACCCAAGTCTTCATAATGTTCCTTGAACAGGATGAATCATTACTTACAAAACTAGATCAACATGATGCCCTTTATGATCAAGAACAATGGTGCTTTACACTCCCCCAGCTACATAACTTTATGCAATCAACACAAAACCCGCTCTTTTTAATACCTTATCAAGAATTTCGAAAAAGCCTTTTTAATAGTGATATAAACAAGCAGTTACGCATCAACAAAGCCGAAATTGCTATCTTTGATAATCGACAGAACGTCGATACCAGCACTTATGTTTTACAGCGACTCTAACCCTCTCAACACATTATTCGCCACACTGTTGCGTTATGCATGATAGAATCTTTCAAAATAACAAAAACACAGATGACGACCTATGCCCTCCACCAATGCTAGAGACATTTCCATTGATATGATTAAAGGCCTTGGCTGTCTTTGTATCATTCTTGCCCACCTTCCAATCTTTACTCTGACTCTGCCTCAAAACCTGATCATTCAACTCGCTGGCCCCGGAACCGTATTTTTCTTTTCCACTGCAGGTATTACTGCCGCTATTCAGGTAAGACGGTATCCAGCAAAATCATTGCTGCTGTACTTTGGTGTACTATCCATACTGGGAAGCTGCTGGAATATTTTGGTTCACGGTGACATAAAAGCGTTTGCCTCCGTTGAAATCTTTCAGATCATCACCCTAGGCTCTGCACTTATTTGCTGGCTAGAGCGTAACGCGCCCTGCCCCCAGAAAACGCTGTTGCTACTCAGCTGCATATTTGGCGGGTTCAAATACCTATCCCAAGCGATATTCCCAGACTTCGATGGTGGAGGATGGTTACTCGTTGCTAATGATTACATCCCTTATCATGACCCCGACAGCTTAGGTAAACGCTCCTTTCCAGGCTTCCCAATATTCCCTTGGATCAGCGTATTTCCTCTAGGGTTATTCTGTTATCGCGCAACAAAAAGTCAAAATGCCATCGGTATGATACTGATGGTTACCACCTCCGTTGTATCAACCTATATGGGCTCCAACCCCATTGAGAAATGGGACACAAGCATTGCATTTCTGGCACATTGTTATACTTATATCTTTTTGTCATTCTGGATACTCAATGGTGGGAAAACTGAGACTAATCGTATCGGGAATCTGTTTGCATGGACAGGCAAAAACTCCCTAACCTTCTTCTTCTTTCACCCATTAGCGCTTCTCGGCGGACTTATCGTTTACAACTTCAGCAACCTCTATGTAGCGTGGATTTTTGCCGCTGTGATAGCTTACTTTGTTACTAAAGGCGCCATTAAGCTAAAACCCTGGAAGATATTCTCTTCAGCGTGGAGCTGGCTCATTCTAGGCATCATTCTATTCTCAATGCCTATCATGGACACGCTGATAGACACTCCCCTAACAGGTGGAATTTCTCGATTGATGGCATTTATCATCGGCATGGTATTGTGCATTAATGTGCCAAAACTCGCCGAATTAACGAAAAAAGCAGTTAGTTAAACCTCAAAATTGACCGCACTGTCACCCCCACGTGACGGCGAAGCCTATCCCTCCTGAAACTACAATTGTTAACCCTATAAAAAGAAGTGTGTCCTATGGCACACTTCTTTATCTTTATGGCACAATTTAACAAAACATTACCAAAGACTTACTAGTCACTATTGTTGAAGCTATCAAATTCCGTACACTGACCAGAACTTACCGGTCTTTTGGAACTATGTATTCCAAACCGTCAAAAAAACATCAATGAAGAATCTATCGCTTTGGGACGTGTTGGATTCTCGCTAAAACAATAACTAACAAAAAGGGGAATCCGCGTCTTTGCAGCCGTACTTTGGGATCGGCAAGCCACACCGCAAAGATAAGGAGATAATCTGGATGAACAAAATTTCTAAGCGCTCAGCGCCTTCTCGCTTACGTCAACTTTCTGCTCTCAGCCTTGCTGTTGGGGCCGTTGTGTATAGCTCAACGGTAAACGCTCAATTAACGCAGAATATCACTATTGGTAATCCAAAGGCTCTGGGTTTAGCTCACGCGGTAACAGCCGATCCACCGGGGATTGATTCTATTCACTTTAACCCTGCTGGTTTGGCGAAGATCAAGGGTCGTCAGCGTATCGTTAAAGTGCTTGGTGCCCACATGCTAATCGAAGGTGAAATAGGTGAAAACCAAGCGCCTTCAAGCACTAAAACCGCTTTCTGTGGTATTAGTCGCGGAAAGGATGCCGGATGTGAAGATCAATCATTTGCAGACTCAGTCTGGGACCTAGAAGTTGGTAGTGATCAGGGCATTGCGGGTGAAAAATCATCCACATCAACACCTCTTTTAATGTTACCAGGAGGCGGCCTTACTGAAATCCCTTTTATGATAGTCCCCGTAGGCGGCATAGCTATTGAGGACCCGAATTACGGTTGGACATTTGCAACCGCTGCCTATTCTCCAATGGCAATAGGATATCAACGTGATAGCAGTGAGCGCATTGCAATTCTAGACGCAAATGGTAACGATACCGGTGTAGGTAAAAGGGTTGGCGGTGATCCAGGTGAATTACAAGGACAAGACGTCGCGATTGCCAGAATCACGTATTTCTCCCCCTCAATCGGTATTCAAGTAACCGACGAGCTTGCGATCGGCGCCAGTATTGGTTTTTCTTGGCACGGCTTTGGAATAGTTACTGATTTTAGAGCGCCATTAACCACCCTTGCATTTTTAGGAGACCTTGAAGGCGACATCAATCAAACCAACATAGATGCATTAAACGGATTGTTAAGCGTTATTAACCCATTTGATTTTGTGGGAGAGCTGAGCATGGAGATGGAGGATGCTCTTTCACTGAGCTTCAACGTTGGCCTCCTGTGGGAACCCACGGAATGGATATCGTTTGGTGCGGTTTATCAAAGCGAGGCCACCGCTGATATGGAAGGTGACTTCAAAATGGTTAACACCGATGAATTCGTGAACACAACCAGTTCCCTATCTCATTCTAACTTAGACATTTTGGTTGCGCTGACAGGAGACGAACGATTTAACGCCGTCAAAGTAGAAAAAGGAAGCGTTACATCAGAACAGATAGTACCCGCACATATAGCGCTTGGAACGTCAGTCAAAGTCTTTCCTAATTTAAAAGTAAACGTCGATGTCAAATGGACCGAGTACTCCGCATGGGATGAACTAACGTTTAAATTTGATGGAGCAGTTGACTTCTTAACTCTCTCAAGTGTCATCAACGCATTCATTGGAGAAGACAACGCAGATTCCAGAGAGCTAAGAATACCGAGAAATTATGAAGATGTTGTATCTTGGGCAATAGGTGCCGAATATCAATATAATGACAATTTGGTATTACGTATGGGTTATGAACCAAGGGGAAGTGCTATTCCAGACGACGCCGTTGATTTACTTGTCCCTTTAGCCGAAAGCGATTTATATTCCTTCGGATTTGGCTATCAACTAGACAGTTACTCCAGGGTTGATGCATCCATTGCCTACTTGCACTCTGAATTTTCTGCTGGCATAGGGGAATCCAAGAATGCCAATGACACACAAGAAGGCCAAGTAGTTTACAACCCTTATGGCGGGTCAACTCTTTCAGGCTCGGTTGATGCCTATATTTTTGCTCTTTCCTACGAAGAGAAATTCTAATATTCGCATCTTGAATAATAGTTTTGACAGCCCGCTCTCAAAACTATTATTCATTTCCCTCCTTCATTCGCTCTATATGTAAGTAAAAACTACTCATCAAACAAAATACATCAACAACCAATCTGCTATCAACGCTGGCTTCTCATTCCCTTCAATCTCCACCGACAGCTCAACATTAAACAAATATTGACCCGACTTCTTTTCCGTCATTTGTTTTAATGTAGCAACACATCTAACATTTGAATCAACACTCACTGGCGCTAGAAAACGAATTTTATCAAAACCATAATTCATCCCCATCTTTAACCCTTCAGGAACAATCATCTCAGCCATCTTGCTTTGAAAATACGGCAAAAGTGATAAGGTCAAAAAACCATGAGCAATGGTTCCACCAAAAGGGGTGTGCTTAGCTTTTTCAGGGTCTACATGAATGAATTGATGGTCTAAGGTAGCGTCCGCAAATCGATCAATTCTATCCTGATCAATTTGAAACCATTCGGATTGCCCAAGTGATTGCCCGACATAATCCGCAAGTATTTCCGCTTTAACTGTTTTCATGTAGCTCCCCTGTTTAAAATATTTTGGCTAGCGCCTTTTCAACAACACCCCAAGGCACAATAAATGGTTTTTTGGTTACCGTTAACGTGCACTGGTCACCCGAAATTTGATATTTCACAAGAAAACCTTTGCCCTTGGCAAAGCCATGAGAATTATCACCTTCGAAATGAATATCATGCTTTTTAGCGGCTTTTTCGAGCTTTTCAATAAGTACTTCTGGAGACTCAGGCAGAGTCCCCGTAATCGATCTTGACATAAACAACGCTTACCTAATGTGTTAACTCCAAAGAATTAACAAATGTTACCACGCTCTCGGTAAAAACGTCATTTTTGTCACCAGCAATCATATGCCCCGCATCCTTAATATCGACATATTGCGCATTCGGTATACGTTCCAAAAACTCTTCTACAGCTTCTTCCGTGACTAGCTCGCTCATTTGCCCTCTAATGAGCAACATAGGTTGCTGTATCTTAGAGGCAATGGCATACAAGCGATCCGCATGGCCATCCATCGTAGGTCGATTATCACTACTGAGAAACCTAGGGTCCCAATGCCAACGATACCGACCATCATCACCTAAACGCAGGTTTTTAGCTAAACCGTCCAATGATTTTGGTTTTTTCCTGTGAGGCAGGTAAAGCGCTATCGCCTCCGAAGCGTCTTCCAGCGAAGCAAACCCCTGCTCTGCTTTTTCACTCATAAAACCTAAGACTTTTGCCACACCACCCGGCTGCATTCTTGGCGTGATATCAACCAAAATTATGGCATCAAATATATCAGGGGATACCACCTGAGTTGCGGATATTGCACTCAAACCTCCTAGGGATGCCCCCACCGCAATGGGGTTATTCAGTGATTTAGCAATATTACCCATATCATTACCATAGTCCGCCAATCGGTAATCCCCTTCTGGGCTCCACTGGCTATCTCCGTGACCTCTGGAATCGAATGCCACCCCATAAAATCCCTTCTCACCCATCACTTTGGCTGCCTGCCCCCAAGCGTAACGCGTTTGTCCACCACCATGAGCAAATAAAACCGCCTGATTTGTGGGGTCGCCGTAACAATCTGCAAGTATATCCAGACCATTATGACCTTTAAAACATCGAACTTCGTGATTCGGCTGTGTAGTTTTTATCATATCGTTCATACGCTCGTTTTAATGGTACATCAATAAAAGCACGGCGCGGACGAACAGTCACTGGTGAAAAACGACTTTTTTTGGCATTTATTGTGAGGTCTTATTTATGCGAGCCAATCAATCCTGGCTAAAGCCCTAACACTCTTTTAGCGTTATAATTAGTTTGTTGGATGAATTCACCCACCTCCATTCCTCGGATTTCTGCAACCTTCTGTGCAATACGAAATAAGTTTAATGGTGTATTCCGCTCACCTCGAGCAAACGCTGGCGGAATATCTGGAGCATCCGTTTCCAGCACTAACGACTCCAGCGATACCTGACGAATAATCCGTGTTAGTTTTTTTGCTCTGTCGTAGGTTGCCGAACCCCCAATACCCAACATAAAACCCAATTCACAATATTGACTCGCCTGTTGTTCGCTACCCGAAAAAGCATGAACAATACCACCCTTTGGTAACTGCTCCCTTCGCAGACATTTTAATACTTCATCATGGGCTTTTCGTACGTGCAGTAATACTGGCAAATTATGTTTCTTGGCAACGGCTATTTGCATAGTAAACAATGCGTGCTGCTTTTTTCGATTATCTTCAGAGCTATCTATAAAATGGTCTAGCCCGATTTCGCCAACCGCGATTAGACGTCCAGCAACCGCCATCATCGCTTTAGCTTCTTTTGAACTGATTTCTACCTTTTTGACACAGCGTAGAATTGCTTCATTCAATGCGAGCTCTGCTTCATCAACACCAATATGTTGATCTACAAAACAAGGGTGCAAGCCTAGTGCAAAATCCAGTGCGATTGAATTATTCTGCTTACACAAAGCAATCACTCGCGGCCAGTCTTTTTGTACTACAGCGGGAACAACAATACCTTCAAAACCACTTTCTTTTGCTTGTTGAAGTAACAACTGCCTGTCATGATCAAAAACAGGAAAATCCAAATGGCAATGAGTATCAATCATCCTTCAAACCCCATATTCTCCCATTTTACGCCTTCACCTTCAAAAATAGCAATCCTTGTACCACGGAATCTCATTCAATTATCACTATTTTTAAAGGGCAAAAGTTTCTTGGCCTTATTTATATGTTCGACGGTTCTCTCTGCTTCGCTATCAATATAACCCGATATTGCATCACTGAACGCTTCGCTCGCTATCCAATGATTGGAGTATATTTCAACAGGCTCGAAGCCTCTTTGTATTTTATGCTCCCCCTGTGCCCCCGCATCAAAGCGCTTAAGTCCCCTCTCTATACAAAATTGAATCCCCTGGTAATAGCATACTTCAAAGTGCAGAAGCTCAAATTCCTGGGTGCAACCCCAATAGCGACCATAGAGAGTCGTTGAATCAAAGAAGTACAATGCCCCAGCAACATCCTGCCCATTGCGTTTGGCCATAACTAACAGAATATTCTCTGACATCGTTTCATGAATCAAGTCAAAGAATTCCCGTCGTAAATAACCTCCATGCCCGCTACGTTTAGCATACGTGATTTGATAGTAATGATAGAACGTATCCCACATCGACGCGCTAATATCATCGCCAATGTATCTATGTATACTCACTCCCTGCTCTTCTATGCGGCTACGTTCTTTTTTTAGGTTCTTACGTTTTCTCGAAGAAAATCGACTAAGAAAATCATCAAAGTCTTCATAATTTTCGTTAAACCAATGGTACTGATAACTAATTCGCAACTTTAAGTTTCGGGCACCCCAGGCGGTGGATTCATCACAATCAGGAGCCAGAACATGAATGGATGAGCTGTTCGATTTATTAGCATGTGCGACTAATGAATCAGACACAAAGGTGTACACCTGGCTTTTATTGACGCCCTCCTTACAGGTTAACCTCGGGCCTGTTGCTGGAGTAAAAGGAATAGCACTCAGTAACTTGGGGTAGTAGTCCAAGCCATGTCGCTCATATGCCCTCGACCAATCCCAGTCGAAGATGTATTCACCATAAGAATGCAATTTAAGGTACAAGGGCATTACAGCAACAAGGTTTTTTCCATCATAAACCGTTAGATGCTGCGGTTTCCAGCCGCTATCACTACAGGCACTTTTACTCAACTCCATCGCAGCAAGGAATTCATGGCGTAAAAAAGGATAGCTATCATTTACGACGGCATTCCAGTTATCCGGACTTATATCTGTTATCGAATTCAGATAAACACATTTCATGAGCATATTTCAAAAGGTAACGTAATCAGTATATTGGAACTATTTATAGTATAAGTCCAGTGCGTAGCTTGGCAGCATTACGCCCACGATATTTAACCTTTAGATCTGTGCCATTAAAAATCAGGTGTCGCCTCTACTTTTACTGTAGATTTATCCAAAAACACCAATAGCGGTGGTAAGAATAAAAAGTCTAACACTAATGCAAGTGCAATTATCGGCGCAGTCATCATACCTATCGTCTCATTAGGCCCAAATCCAGAAAATGAAATCACGACTAAACCAGAGGTTATCACCAACGTAGTGGTAAATAACGCAGGCCCCACCAATCCCATTGTTTTATTGATAGCGTCTTCTGGCAGCAACCCTTCCTTCCGGTATAACTGATACTTATTGATGATATGCAAGGTGTCATCGACGACAATCCCTAAGCTTATGCAAAACGCAGTCGCAGCAGCAACATCTATTTCACCGACAAACAACCCCCAGCATCCGTATACAGCAAGGGCCGGTAAAACATTGGGAATCATACCAATAAGCCCGTAACGCAGTGACCTCAATCCAATAATCATGATAAATGTAATCGTTAACAGAGCTGTGACGGCTCCAAGTATCATACTTTTAATCACACTTTGCCCCATATGGGCAAACATTAAGCTTCGACCACCTACCTCCACAGTAATTCCGTTTGCTTTTTCTCTTACCCATTGCTTAACAGCAACCTGCATTGCGATCAGCTGTTGATTATTCAATTGATCCGTTAAAACGGTCACCTTCAGTGCGCTTTCATTAAGATCAAGATAGTGATTAATAGCCCCGCCATTTTGTAACGACAATTGATACAGGGTTAATAGATCGTTGGCTTTCATTTCACTGTTAGGTAGCCTATAGAAAACCTCTTGGTCATTATGAACAGAACGGTTAAGTGACTTAAGTATATCCACGTAACTAACAACCTTATTTACACCTGCTTGCACCTTCAGCCACTGCGTCAACTCCTCAATGGTTAACAAAAAATCAGTATCATTAACGCTATCTGTCTCAACGTTTTGTATTGATATATAAAATGACTGAGTGCCACTGAAATTATCTTTGGCGTACTCTATTGATTGATTGATTGCGGATGACTCCGAATAATACCCTACCTCATTATTATTAATTCTGTTTTGCGGTAGAAATAGTAGGCTACTACCAATAATAACCACTGTTGCCGCAACACAAATACGCGACCTACGTAGTGAAAAATCACATATTGATTCGAATATCTTCGGGAAATTTTCATGCAATTTCTTTTTTTTCGTCGGCAACACTGAAAGCACAAAAGGCAGGACTCCTAAAGAAAATAGGAGTGCGAGCATTACGCCCACCGCAGTAACGTTTCCCAATACCACAAAAGGAGGTGAGTCATTAAAGTTTAAACTTAGAAATCCAAGAGCCGTTGTTATACTCGTAAGAAAAACCGGGCGCAAGTTATGCCTAATACTCTCTCGTAAAGCCACCTCTTTTTGCATCCCCAAACCTAAATTCAATAAAAAGTTGGTATTTATATGAACGCAATCTGCAAGACCGATAATAAAAATTAATATTATTGATAACATTGACGTTTGATTAAACTGAGTCCCCCACAACCCACTAATACCTATAGCACCTACGATTGAGAAAACGATAACAACGCCCCCACCTACCAAAGCACCAATGGATCGGCTTAATAGCCACAATATAATGACGCCAAGTAGTCCAATAATCGGTACTAGGTTACGTACATCCTTAGCAAAGGTATCTAATAACGCCTCCTGAAATGCCACTGACCCTAAAAGATGTATTGTTAGGGTTGGCTCTTTGATCTTCTGACTCTCAACGACGTTACGCACATAAGTCATAATTTCCTTAGTTGCATGAACTCTGTCTCCGTTAATGTGTACCGTCAATAAGATAGCTGCGGTTTTATTGTCTTTTGATATATTTAATCCCAACACTCTCGAGTCATCTTTAATAGTATCAAAAATATCCGATATTTTCTTTTGAGTTAAATTCTTGGGTTCTTGCAAGGGATAATCGATGGTAAAAAAATCATTATCTGAACGGCTTATAGGAAGCGATAGAATACTATCAACTTGTAATGCGTAAGGGGTATCCTCTAGTTGCTGACTTAGGGTATCAACAGACACTAACAGTGACTTAGAAACCCTTAAAACCTCATCATCATTATTATTAACAAGCAGTAATACAGAATCCTCATGTTGGTAACGATTCTTTAGTGACAGATAAGTTTTGTACTCTTCATACCCTTCCTTAAAAAAAGAATTAAAATCATTTACGAAATTATTTCCTGAAATAAACCCAGCACTAAGGCTCACTAACAATAAACTAATAATAAAAAATACAACCCGGTATTTAACAATCCAATTTGACACTGACGTTCCCTCTGCGTGGGTAAACAAATTATAGCTTTTTATAACGCATGCTTATATAAAACGTGATTTTAACAAAAAAACAACATAAAAGAAGCGCAAACCTAATTAGAATCGCCTCGACATAATTAATGACCTAACGCTTAATACCTGGGAATGAAGGATCATTTATTGAAACCCAAAGATTTACATTACGGAACAGCTATTCGTTCAATTTTTTTTACTTCCCTCTTGAATTCTTGTGATTTCCACACACAACAGCCGACCCATCAGTCATCAATTGTTTATTTCAAATTTAACGGAAATCCAATCTGTTGGTTTATCCCATTTAAGGACGAAAAATAATGCCCGATACTAATTACCAAAAACTAATGGCGAATGCTTTAGAAGAAATTGCAAAACTTCGAACACAGCTAACAGAGTCAGATCGGGAAAAGAAAGAACCTATTGCCATTGTAGGGATGGGCTGTCGTTTTCCTGGCGGTGTAAATAACGTCGATGACTATTGGAAATTATTATCTGAGGGGCGTAATGGCGTAGCAAGAATGAATAAAGAGCGCTGGGATATGGATGCTGGATTTGACCCTGATCCAGCGGCCCCAGGAAAAATCTCCTCCCGATACATGGGAATGTTAGATAAAGTAGACCAATTTGACGCAGATTTGTTCGGCATTGCTCCAGTGGAGGCGCAGTGCATGGATCCACAGCATCGAATATTCCTAGAAACAACTTGGGAGGCCTTAGAGCATGCTGGTTATGCTCCCGACAGTTTGGCTGGCAGTAAAACGGGGGTTTTTCTGGGAATATCAGGGCAGGATTACGCCCACCTTCAAACCCGAAAAAAACTACTGGATCTCATTTCACCGTATGACGGGACTGGTAACTCAAGTTCCGTAGCGGCAGGCCGCCTCTCTTACTTATTAGGTTTAACGGGCCCTGCCCTTGCGATTGACACTGCGTGCTCCTCTTCACTCGTCGTTATGAACAATGCATGCCAAAGCCTACGTAGCCGAGAAACTAACATGGCTATCGCGGGCGGCTCTCACCTTATTCTTTGCCCCACTAGCTCTATCGTTTTTTCAAAAGCTCGAATGTTAGCGGAAGATGGTCGATGCAAAACCTTCGATGCGGATGCAAACGGTTATGTTCGCGCGGAAGGCTGCGGCGTTGTAATTCTTAAACGCCTATCGGATGCGGTGAAAGATGGAGACAACATACTTGCTCTTATTCGAGGCACAGCCGTCAACCAGGACGGTCGAAGCCAAGGTCTTACAGCACCCAATGAAAGCGCTCAAAAATCAGTTATTTTGGAAGCACTTTCAAATGCAGGTGTCGCAAAGAAACATGTCAGTTATGTAGAAGCCCATGGTACAGGGACTCCTCTAGGCGACCCTATTGAAGTTGATGCGCTAGGCTCAGTCTACAGTGAAAGTCATAGTAAAGAGCAGCCCTTACTTATTGGATCTGCGAAAACCAACCTTGGCCATATGGAAACAGCCGCTGGCATTGGTGGTATTATTAAAGTCGTGCTATCGATGCAACACCGTACCCTTCCTGCCCATCAAAATTACAAAACACCCAACCCACATATCCAATGGGATCAGTACCCGATTGAAGTATGTTCCAAAAAGCGCTCATGGAAAGGTTATGGGAAGGATAGCAGTGACCTTATTGCGGGAGTAAGCTCTTTTGGATTTGGTGGTACAAATGGTCATGTAATACTACAGAGCACGCCCAAATTTCCGCATAAAAAAAACGAACACGAGCCCGATACACACTTAGTAAATCTCAGTGGTAAATCGACAAAAGCGGTAAAGGAACTTGCCGAACGCTACCAGCATTTTCTCGTTGAAAATCCAGAAACATCACTAGCGAATTTTGCTTACACCACCCGTGTAGGAAGAAACCAGTTTAACCACAGGGCTTCTATCGTTGCTAAAAGCGTCAGCCAACTTGGTGAGGCTTTGTCAGACTTTATTGACAATAAGAAAAACGAAAACCTTGTTCTCGGAAACCCTACCACCAATAACAAAAAAATTGCTTTTTTCTTTAGCGGTCAAGGCTCCCAGTATCCGGACATGGGTAAATCGCTTTATGATACCCAACCAAAGTTCCGCAAGACCATGGATCAATGTGCAGCTTTACTTGCTAGCCACTTACCTCAGCCATTGTTCTCCGTTATGTGGGGCGATAAAACGGAACTCCTCTCTCAAACCCAATATACTCAACCCGCACTGTTCGCTATAGAGTATTCCTTGGCGACCCTATGGCGCTCCTGGGGTATACAGCCTGCCAAAATGCTTGGTCACAGTGTCGGTGAATATGCTGCGGCTTGTATCGCAGGAATATTTACCCTTGAAGATGCTTGCAAGCTAATTGCTGCTCGCGGCAGACTTATGACAGAACTAACGACACCTGGCTCAATGATTGTGATACAGGCCCCAGAGATCGCCGTTCAGCAATCGCTTATTGGTCTGGAAGACCTCGTTACTATTGCTGCTATTAATGGACCTTCAAGCGTTGCAGTATCAGGTGATAATAAGACCATTGAGTCCCTAAAGCTTGAGTTTGAATCTCAGGGTATTAAAGTCCAACCCCTTACTGTGTCTCACGCTTTTCATTCACCGTTAATGACACCAATGCTACATGCATTTTCAGACATTGCGCATTCCGTCGAATACCGTAAACCCAAGGTTCGCATAGTTTCGACGCTCATCGGCGAACAAGTGAAAGACGAGATGAGCAATGCAGACTACTGGGTTAAGCATATTGCCGCCCCAGTACGTTTTCATAAAGCGGTTAAATCACTATACGCTAGCGATGCGCCTGCTTCCGTGATTGAAATCGGACCACACACAACATTGGTTGGTTTGGCAAGCACCTTTATTGATGACAACACCCTTTGGATCCCCTCGTTGAGAAAAGGCAAAGGCGATTGGCCAACGCTACTCAACAGCATTGCAAAATTAAGCAATACGGGTCTCAGTATCGACTGGATAAAAGTGGAGAATGGCTATACTCGACAGCGCATTGCCCTTCCCACTTACCCGTTTCAACATAAAACCTTTTGGTTGGATCACATTCCGCTTGGTGGACCACCAGATGACAAAGATCAGGACCGGTTAGACTGGATTTACGATATTGACTGGAAAGAAACCAAGCTTCCCGCTGTAGATACAGTAGAAACATCGGGTAATTTCACCAATAAAAAATGGTTGGTAATGTCTTCTGGAAATACCCTTGCTACTGATGTTTGCCAAAAAATCAGTGACGCTGGTGCAGAAGTTGTAAACGTTCTTTTTTCTGACGAGTGGGAAGTTTCTAGTGCCACGCAATATCAACTAAACCCAACGAAAGAAGACCACTTCGAAAGGCTGCTGTATAAGCTTGATGAACATATACATCTTTTTGAAGGTATTTTGTTTATAGCTGATGATAAGCAGTTAATACCTGTAGCAAATGCTTCGGCTAAAAGTATTTTGTCACAACAAGAGAAGCTTTGTGGTGGTTTACTGTATTTGGTTCAATCAATTACCAATACCATCGCCAACCAACTCCCTAAGCTATGGGTCTGTGGAGATAATACTGAAAACGCCCCCTTAATAAGCCTCTATCAGAGCCCGCTGCTCGGTTTAACCAAGGTCGTTGCGGCTGAATACCATGAACTAAAATGTTCCAGCATCGCAATTAGCGGCCCACTAGCAACACACCAGTTATTACAAGAAATATCTACTGTCACCCGTGAAGACCAAATTTGTTATCACAATGGCACACGCTCAGTCGCCAGGCTAAAGGATGTTGACCAAAATGGAACAACCTTTCCTCACGCGTCAATTAAGAATGATAAAACCTACCTCATAACAGGAGGGCTCGGTGGGCTGGGGTTGCTTTTTGCAGAATGGTTAGTACAACAAGGTGCCACGTCCTTGTCCCTCGCTGGTCGCCGAGGTATCACAACTGAAGACCAAAAAAGTGCCATCGCGGCGTTAGAGGCCACTGGAGCTCGCATTCAGATTGTCCAACTTGATATCAGCGACGCAGCAGCAGTGAACCAACTGGTTTGTCAAATAAATTCCACTGACAAACCATTAATCGGTGTAATACATACCGCCGGTGTTCTGGATGATGGCGTTATTGCACAACAAAAATGGTCACGATTTGAAAAGGTGTTCCAACCCAAGGTTGTTGGTACGTGGAACCTGCACGAAGCGACAAAGGACTTAGCGCTCGATCACTTTATCCTTTTCTCTTCTGTAGCCTCCATTCTTGGATTACCAGGGCAGTCAAATTATTCTGCAGCCAATACCTTCTTAGATTCATTCGCTGAATATCGGCGTCAACTGTCGCAACCCGTACTCACGATTAACTGGGGCCCATGGAGCCAAACTGGAATGGCCAATAAAGCCGTAAGAAACAGGCTTGCGCGAAGTACTGGGATCGGCTCAATACCTTCGGAACAAGGTATCGCCATATTTAATCGACTAATTGATTCTGGTCTACATCAAGTTGCCGTTGTGCCTATGGATTGGAGTCAAATAGGTAGCATGTTTGCTATGGCGGGCACTACCCCACCCTTACTAATCGATCAATTAGCAGCGAAGGCTGGTGGGGGGGGCGATGGGTTGGATCTTAGTGACGATGAACTAAATTCAGGTGGCGAACTAAAACATCAGCTGGGTGATGCTTTACCCGCCGAAAGGAAAAAAATCACGCTGAGCTACGTTAAAGATCAAGTTATCAATGTCATGGGGCTATCGGGTACTGAAGATGGTGACGTGGGCATTGACACCCTTCAACCCCTTCACGAACTAGGGCTTGATAGTCTGATGGCAGTTGAAATACGCAACGTATTAGCCAAAGCCATTTCTATGTCGTTACCAGTAGGCTTATTGTTTGACTACCCCTCAATAAGTGCGCTGGCTGGACATTTAGACGAACAACTTAAGATCGAAAGCGCCAGCCAAGCCAAAGCCAATGCTGTTGAAAACAGCACAGTAACAACAGAAACTCCGAACGATTCCACAGACGATGTAGACAACGATACTGATACAAATATCATGAAACACGAAATAAGCGAAGATACGCCTGAACTTGAAAATGCCGTCGCTATTATTGGAATGGCTTGTCGTTATCCTGGGCATAGTACCAATCCGGCCGCGTTCTGGGATCTGCTTAAAAACGGCGTTGATGGTGTTGAAGATCTTGGTGATAAACGCTGGTCTCTTGATGAATATTACGATCCAGATCCCGCAGCACCCGGTAAAGTATATAGTCGTTGGGGCGGCTTAATCGACGATATCGACTTGTTTGACAATGACTTCTTTGGCATCGCACCGATCGAAGCGACATCAATGGATCCGCAACAACGTTTATTGCTGGAAACAAGCTGGGAAGCCATTGAGTATGCGGGTTATAGTCCCGCTAGTTTTTCCGGTAATTTGGGCGGTGTTTTTGTAGGTGCCGGGCCCAATGAATATGGGCAACAAGCAATGACGCTTGCTGATCCTGCATTAATAAATGCGTATTTAGGTACAGGCAATTCACTCAGTATCGCGGCGGGTAGGATATCCTATGTACTAGGATGGCAGGGACCTTGCGCCGCCGTGGATACAGCGTGCTCTTCATCGCTTGTTTCTGTACACATGGCCTGTCAATCACTGAATCTTGGTGAAAGTGATATTGCCATTGCTGGAGGTGTCAATTTAACACTATCTTCACTGACGAATATAACTCTTTCCCGTGCGCAAATGTTATCAGCAGATGGACGCTGTAAAACATTCGACAAATCAGCCAATGGTTACGTTCGCTCTGAAGGCTGTGGCATCGTACTACTAAAACGTCTAAAAGATGCTATTGCAGACAACGACAATATCCTTGCCGTTGTTCGCGGTAGTGCTATCAACCAGGACGGTCGCAGCCAAGGGCTAACGGCACCTAACGGCCCAGCACAAGAAACTGTCATTAGCACTGCACTAAAACGTGCGAAGGTATCAGCAGCAGATATTGAGTACATTGAAGCGCACGGTACGGGTACTGCGTTAGGTGACCCTATTGAGATGCGTTCTATCAATTCCGTCTACGGAAAAGCAAAGAACCGAACGACGCCATTATCGGTCGGGTCGGTCAAAACCAACCTTGGACATACTGAAGTGGCTGCAGGTGCGGCGGGGTTAATTAAGATCATTCTTTCAATGAAAAATGGCTTCATCCCCCCTCACCTACATCTGCAAGAAATTAGCCCACATCTTGAATTTGATAAACAAAAAATCACTATCCCTACTGTACTAACCCCTTGGAACACCGATAAAAAGAAACGCCTTGCAGCAATCAGTTCTTTCGGATTTAGTGGCACCAATTCTCACGCAGTGATTGAAGAAGGCCCCTTACGGCGGGCAGCGATTAATGATGTTGATCGTACTCATCATATACTTACTTTGTCGGGGAAAAATGAAGAAGCACTAAACGCACAAGTTCGAAACTTTCAACGGTTCCTTCAATCAAACAAAGGACTGGACATCGCTGATATCTGTTACACAGCCAATGTTGGGCGAAATCATTTTTCTCATCGCGCAGCCTTTGTTAGTGATAGCCAGGAAAACTTGCTATCTCAGCTAGAAGCATTTTCATTAGAAAAGCACAGTAAGTTTAAAAAGCTTCAAGGTGATGTGCTCTTTTTATTCAGCGGTCAAGGATCCCAGTATCCAGATATGGGTAAATCACTTTATGAAACCCATCAACAATTCCGCGAGTGGATGGACCTATGTGAGTCGTTGTTAGAACCTCACCTTGACCAGTCTCTACTTTCTGTTTTATGGGGTGAAAACACAGCGCTCCTCAATCAAACTCAATACACGCAACCCGCGCTCTTTGCTATTGAATATTCACTGGCAATGTTATGGCGATCATGGGGGGTATCACCCGATGTATTGATGGGTCATAGTGTTGGCGAGTATGCGGCAGCTTGTATCGCAGGGGTATTCACCCTGCAGGACGGCTTAAAAATGATTGCCGCTCGTGGCCGATTAATGCAACAGCTGCCTGACAATGGCAGTATGATTGCGATTATCGCCGAGATTGAAACAGTAGAAAAAGTCATTGCGCCTTTTGCCTCTCAAGTTTCCATTGCGGCCTACAACGGCCCCAGCCAAATTGCAGTATCGGGTGAAAAAACCGCGCTCGTAAGTATTACCGAAAACCTTAAATCAAATGGTATCGAAGTAATACAGCTTGGCGTATCCCACGCGTTCCATTCAGTACTTATGGAGCCGATGATGCAAGGTTTTGAAAGTGTTGTTCGCAGCGTTAAGTTCAATAAACCTCGGGTTGGCGTGATATCCAATCTCACGGGGAAACGCTCAACAGAGGAACTGTGTAACCCTCAATACTGGGTGGATCATGTCAGGCAGCCAGTATGCTTCCTACAAGGGATGAGAACCGTAGAACGGTTGAAATGCAGCATTCTTATTGAAGTTGGGCCACGACCAACGCTATTGGGGATGGGACGTAACTGCATACCCGATTTAGATGCCACCTGGTTACCTAGCCTTCGTAATGGTCACCCTGAATGGAAACAAATACTGTCTGCTGTGAGTAACATGTATCAGCACGGATTAGATTTTGATTGGACAGCGTTCGAGTCCAGCTACCAACGAAACCGCGTTGTACTGCCAACCTACCCATTTCAGCGCAGTCGATTTTGGATGGGTGGTGGCAAGAGTAGTTCTATCTCACCAATGAAGCGTTACAAGTTTCCAATGCTAGGAGAGCGCTTACGTTTGCCTGGATCAAAACAAGTTCGCTTTGAATCAACTTACACGACATCCTCCCCTGCTTATGTTACCGACCATAAATTATTTGGTTCTGTTGTCGTACCAGGAGCATCGCATATTTCCTTAATGCTTTCCGCAGCCAACGAGGCCTTTGGATCTTCCCAGTGTGAATTGGATGATGTGTGCTTTCTTCAGCCACTTGTTCCCAGTGATGACGAAGCCAGAAACGTCCAACTCATAATAGAGATCAAAGACGAAGGTATTGCCTACTCAGAGTTAATGAGCATTGGTGTTGATGAAGATCCATCAGATCAAAACCGTTGGGTTGTTCATGCGACAGGAAACATACACTACCAAGTTAACTACGATAGCATCGATGGGCAATTACCTTGGGATGAGATTAAGTCTGAATGGTCCCCAACGATTACTGGAGAAGAGTTCTATTCGATTTTCACCGATCTTGGATACAAC
>MAAC01010627.1_pt1 | contig 30875 bp, 29 predicted proteins | sample 1115981 | NCBI WGS metagenome assembly MAAC01 (sample SAMN04961126, study PRJNA320927) | seawater metagenome | isolation source: sample BD02T64 sea water enriched with oil for 64 days | place: USA:Gulf of Mexico | collected 2013-07-27 | reverse complement strand
AAACTAAGTTTTCTTTTAATCCACTTTTTAAGCCTTGAACACTCACATTCAATTCTTCTAAAATCTCTGCATCTAATTCAGAAACTTTTTTGTAATTGTTTACAAATAAAGCGTAAATTTACTTCAGCTTTGCGGTCTTGGCTATGAGTGACTCCATAGCTTTGTGCCCACCACATATGGATAAGTAACCCTTGTACTATCTTGCATAAAGCCGATATCTCGGTAGGCAGTTGGGCAAACAATTCCGGGGCTTGACGAGCTCTGGTGACCACACCATCAGTACTATAGTATTGCAAAATTGCAGTTAAATTCATGTCAGCTCCAAACGAAGATGATGCCCACAGCAGGGGCAAGAACTGTATATATATACACTACAAATCAGTAGCTGTATATACATACAGCAAGAGTCCTCTATTTGGCGTTTGACAACATTGATTTTCGAGTATCGATATCCACTTTTTCCAGCGCGTAGCGCAAAGTAGATCGCTGCAAAAGATGTACATTGCGCTGTAAATATTCAATCACATCTGCTTGATGATGTACGGCGGTTACTTTTAACAGCCAGCCGACGCTTTTTTGTACATACTCATCTTCATCTGACATCATCCGGTCACAGTTCTCGAACACAAGGTCTGTGTTGAGAATGTAAATCGACTTGCCAATTTTACGTTTGATAAATTTAACCCAGACCACATTACTGGCACGTCGACACCAGGGCACTTCAGAGTTTGACCAGATCTGGGTGGTTTCTATTAAATGCGGGCGAGCCATCAAAAAGTTGTATGTAGCCTTGAGGCACAGATCGTCAACATGCGCCCAATTAGACGCGTAAGTCTGCAACCAATATTCAAAGCGAAACATCAAATCATCATCAAAATTCTTTTTGACTAAATGACCGATTAGGCCGTAGGCGATCAGCACTTCTTCGCTGTACCGGGCATGCTTTAAAACCGCTTCACAGACATTCAAAACTTCATTTGCCGACAACCCTGGGTTTTCCGCTTTGAAGCTGGCGACAATGGCATTGATATCCGCCGCAGTAGCTCCGATGCAGTTAATTCCCCGAGGAAAATAGCGGCGTATAGACTGTGCTTTTTGCGCTGTGCTAACGGCTCTTAGTTTATCTCTGATTATTTCAAGTTGTTGTTTGTTATTAATAAGATGTCACCATTTTTTTGACAGGATCAAACCACTGGATCAATTGAAAGGTATTCCTCTCTTACGATCTTTTCATTCTCCCAGGTTTGAATATGTTTGCCGGTAAACTCATTAACCGAATCAGTCCCGTGCATTTTGTAGTGAAAAACCAGCTCACTGAGGTTCCCCTGTATTTTTGCAGAGAGCAGTTTGACCTCAAACTTCGTGACTAATCCAATGTACTTTTGCTGCTTATCGTAAGATTCTTGCATAGATTCTGCAAAAACCTGGCCATTATTGAGCATCAGTACATTGTTTGCATAATACTTTTGACAGAGCTCTAACACTTGCCCAGCTATATTCATCGCTATGTAATCGTCGATTATTTTTTGCATCTATAAATTCCCTCATCCAACCGTTTTATGTAGAACATTTGGAGGTAACAACTGAAAATAAGTTCATATTTTATAAAGACAAAATGCATGATCGATTTGACTGTCAGTTGAATAAATTAAGCCTCTAGACGTTCAGTGGCGATTTCTTGAATACTGATCGGGGATGAGAAATCCGCCTGTTGATCTAACGCTAAGGGAATTAACCATTTTAAATTCGGGATGATATTAGCCGGTAAATCACTGAGTTTAAAGAGACGCACTTGTTCTTTTTCAACGGTTTTCGCTGTAAAGGCTAAATCTGAATGGGCAAAGTACAAGTCTAAATCGTAGTAGCCTGGTCGATTGATTCGCGCATAACAAGTCCAGCTACTGGTGCTTATTGTCACGCCGGTCTCTTCCGAAAATTCGCGACTCATGGCATCTACTGACGACTCCCCCGCTTCTATTTTACCGCCTATACCATTGTATAAATTGCGCTGCCACTGAGGGTTTATTTTTTTAATCAGCACTAACTGTTGGGAGTCCATAGTAAAAAGGAACCCTGTTACATATTTTTTCACTCAATACCCTTCAATGATTAAAGAGCACACAGGCTCTGTGTCGGTATGAAGGCACAGTATCCGGCAAAGACTCAACGCTCAGACAGTCACTGCTCCTCGCTGTGCAACAAAATGCGGCGTATCCACCACACAATCCGCGATAAACTTCATCACAGGCTCTATTGCAAACTTACTGTCATAATTATTGCTAAAGACCCCCAGGCTGATCATTGGTAATGAAGGAAAACCATCTTGCGGACCCAGTACTGTCATAGAGGGAAGCAGGGAGGATTTACTGAGCACCCCTACCGCCAATCCCGCTTCGATCACTTTTTGTACCCCTGAGATATTCATAGTGGTCACTGCGCAATACCAGGGACGCCCCTGCTGATCTAGGGAGTTAATTGCAGCCTGGCGGTAGAAACAGGGATGCGGGAGTACCGCCAGAGGCACAGGATCTTGTGCATTGGGAATCCCCAAAGGACCTGTGGCCCAACAGAGTTGTTCCCGAAATAGCTCCTGTCCATGGTCTTTGTTGTCGGTGCGCGCCGCGATGATCACATCTAGTTTTCCCTGCTCTAACTCCGCATGCAACTTACTGCTCAGATCAATGCGTAAACGTAAATCCAGACGCGGATACGCACGCTTTAATCTGGAGATAATCTCCGGCAATCTATGCGGAGCCAGATATTCAACCACCCCTAGACGCAAAGTGCCCTCCATCTCGGTTTGGGTTAATCGAAGCACGGTTTCATCGTTGAGTTTTAACATGCGATGCGCGTATCCCAGCAGCATCTCACCTTGCTCGGTTAACAGCGGAGAACGTTTACTTCTCTCGAACAGCTTATGGCCAATCGTTGCTTCCAGGCGTTTGATCTGCACACTCACAGCGGATTGGGTGCGCAGTAAGGTTTTTGCCGCTGCAGTAAAGCCTCCGGTTTCCACAACAGTGGCAAAGCATCTTAGTAAGTCGATATCCAGATTGACACGTCGCATGGGATCTCCAGCTGCAAAAAATGAGGCCTGTGTAGTACTGAGCCCCCGGTCGGGGGCATCAGTTTACGTCATTCTATTTCATCATGGTATACATAATAATTATTCGTTTTATTTATGCTAAATGCCTAGGTATTCTTCGACTATACAACTCAACCTGACCGATGCCGCACTTTTTTCAATAGAGAAAGACCATCGGCTGTAGACCCCTAAAAATAAGATACAGGAATTCAAAAATGATTTACGCTGATCTAAAAGGAAAGCGTGCCTTAGTTACAGGTGGCGCCTCAGGCATTGGCCTGGCTACCGTTGAGAAACTTGCTAACTGTGGTGCAACTGTCGCTATAAACGATTTACCCGGTAGCAAAGTTCTGGCGGAGCAAGTAGCGCGGTTGCGCGAACTGGGCTTAGATGTATTGGCCGCAGAGGGTGATGTCAGCAATCCGGGGGATGTAATACGTATGTTTGATGAAGCCGTGTCAAGCATGGGCGGATTAGATTATCTGATAAACAATGCTGCAACACCCGGCACTGCTGATACCATTGCCGAGTCAGACTTAAATGCTCAAGATGAAGCATTCTGGGACAAACTATTGTCAGTTAATCTGGTCGGGCCCTTTCGCTGTATACGGGCGGCATTACCACACCTTGAAAAGGGTGGCGCCATCGTTAACGTCGCCTCAGTGGCTGCCATGGGCGGTGGTGCCAGCAGTACCGTTTACGCATCGACCAAGGGCGGTTTAATCACCATGACCCGCGAGCTGGCTCGAGGTCTGGGTCCCAATATCCGGGTAAATGCTATTGCTCCGGGCTGGGTTAAAAGTTCTGGGTGGGACTGTAGCTGGGATGAAGCCGATGCAGACAAGGCGGCTCAGGCATTACCCCTGAAACGCATTGGTGTGCCTGAAGACTACGCTGAGGCAATTTTCTATTTCTGTGCCGGTGCCAGTTATGTCACCGGGCAAACATTGATCGTTGATGGCGGATTACTCGCCTGACCATTAATCATTTAAAGGACGAAACATGACTAGGGAAATCGTAATTCTCAGCGCTGTGCGTACTGCCATAGGTACCTATGGCGGTAGCTTGAAAGATATACCACCAAGTCAGCTGGCAGCAATCTGCGTAAAGGAAGCTGTAGCCAGGGCTCAGATTGACCCGCTATGCGTACAACAATTGGTATTGGGACATGTCATCCATACCGAGGCCAGAGATATGTATATAGCCAGAGTTGCCGCACTGGAGGCTGGACTGTCACAAAACAGCAGCGCACTGACCGTCAACCGGCTCTGTGGTAGCGGCCTGCAAGCGGTGATTTCTGCTGCTCAATCTCTGATGCTCGGTGATGCAACAGTCGCTGTTGCAGGCGGCGCAGAAAGCATGAGCCGTGCCGGGTATTTAGCACCGGTATTACGTTGGGGGCAACGTATGGGTGACGCCCAGATGATTGATATGATGACCGGTGTATTGACCGACCCTTTTGGCAATGGCCATATGGGGATCACGGCAGAGAACCTGGCAGAAAAATATAATATCGATCGACAGCAACAGGATGAATTTGCCCTGCAAAGCCACACCCGCGCTCAACATGCCATTGAACAGGGCTATTTTAAACAACAGATAGTGCCTGTACGGTTAACCAAGCGCCGTGGTCCGCAATTTTTTGATACTGATGAGCACTTGCGCCTGGATCCCACTCTGGAGGATTTCAGCAAGCTGCGCCCGGTGTTTAAAAAAGAAGGTCTTGTAACTGCCGGTAATGCCTCTGGACTTAACGATGGGGCCGCCGCATTGGTAATGATGGAGGCGCAGGCCGCGCAGCAGCAGGGATTAACAGCCCAGGCCCGTATCGTCGCCTATGGCCACTGCGGCGTTGATCCAGCCCTGATGGGTATAGGCCCGGTTAAAGCAGTAGAAAACGCTTTGCAGCGCGCTGGTTTAAGCTTGGCGGATATGGATGTTATTGAATCAAATGAGGCGTTTGCCGCTCAGGCCTGCTCGGTGTCTCAAGTACTGGGCCTCGACCCTGCTAAGACCAACCCTAACGGTGGCGCTATTGCACTGGGTCACCCAATTGGTGCATCCGGCGCTGTAATCACCGTCAAGGCTATATACGAGTTACAGCGCAGCGGTGGTCGCTACGCTCTGATTACCATGTGCATCGGCGGCGGTCAGGGTATTGCGCTGATCATTGAAGCGATTAAATAACAAAAGATAAGGCTTGGCACTGCGCATCTAGCAGCCCTAAGCAAACACAATCAAGAATTAAGGTAGATACCGATGAAAGCAGCAACATTTAACAGTTTTGGTCCCGCCTCTGACGTTTTGCAGGTCATTGACTTCGAACAACCACAACCGGGTGCAGGTGAAGTCCTGATCCGCCTCTATGCGTCGGGAGTTAACCCCTCTGATACTAAAAAACGCGATGGCGCCTTCCCCAACTTGCTCGATAACGGTGCTGTTATTCCCAACTCTGATGGCGCGGGTGTGATTGAAGCGGTGGGCATGGGAGTACCCCACTCACGCATCGGTGAACGGGTCTGGGTTTATCAGGCGCAGTTTGCACGCCTGCATGGCACTGCTGCGCAATATGTGGCGATTGCCAGTGAACGAGCGGTTGCTCTGCCCGATAATACCTCCTTCGCGGTAGGTGCTTGTATGGGCATACCCGCCATGACCGCTCACCGCTGTGTATTTGCCGACGGTGATGTTAACGGGCAATTAGTGTTGATTACCGGTGGTGCAGGACGTGTCGGTCACTATGCTATTCAATGGGCCAAACACGCCGGCGCCACTGTTATCACAACCGCCAGTAGTGAGGAATCAAAAAAGCAGTGCATCGAAGCCGGTGCCGATTTGGTGGTTGACCATACTGATCCGCAAATGATTGCACAAGTGCTGCAATTTACCGATGGAGCTAAAGTAGACCGTATCATCGATGTCGAATTTGGTGCCAACCTTGAGAACAGCTTGCAGCTACTGCGCGTCGGTGGTGTTATCGCCTCTTACTCATCCACCGTAGTTCCTGAGCCAGTACTGCCTTTTAAGCAAATGATGTTTATGGATCTGACCATACGTATGGTAATTGTCTATGCTATGCCTGAGCAGGCGAAAAAGGCGGCAATCGCTGATATTACTGATGCACTGCAGAAAAATAGTTTGCAACATCGAATTGCTGCTCTCTATTCACTGGAAGAAATAGCCGAGGCGAATAACAAAATTGAACAGGGCGGTTTCTATGGCTGTGTCGTTGTAGATATCAAATAGCTTAACCCCGACAGTTCAGTTGTTTGTAGCGAAAAGTGCCGGCTACGGCCGGCACTTATAAATCCGACAATCCACCTGTCTGATAGGTTTTAATTTGCCCTCCTTCACACTGCGATCGCTCATGCACAGTGTGCGGGTTTACACACTATGCATGAAACAACTGAGACCTTGTTTTGTTTCAAGATACTCACCCATAGTAATTAATTATCTTATAATCAAGCGCTTACATAAACACCCCAAATCACACAGTTACCAATATCACAAATAAAACAAGGTTAGCTCTCTAGCTACAGCGACCAAAAGGCGCATCAATTCAAGCGATGGCCTATTTTGTAACCCCTCAACGTTCATTGCCTAGTGTTAAAATGCATCTCTAGCTCATCTAAAGATTCACTGACAAACAGCTCTACGGCTTTTCTCGCTTGTGCCTGTGAAAATGTAGGGTTGCATAAATCGCAAATGCCTTGGGTTTGGGACAAACCAAAGTATGAGGGTATGGAAGCTGGGAATTTTGTTTCAGCATTAAAATGCAGTGCATTGCCCTCTATGTAACAAGAGATCCACAGTAGTTTATGCTCAGGCTCAGCAATGATAGAAAGTGTCGGCAGGCACTTTTGCAGTGTTTGCGCTTTTTCAGCTTCTACAAGCCAGGCAAAATTATCAAAAGCTGTTATTGCCTCGCTGTGACTGACGTCAGTAACAGTGTCGAACTGTTGGTGGCTATGATGTGCATATTGGAAATTAAGATCCATAGCTAACTCCTTTGCTTTACGGTACAGCAATTAAGTTTTGTGTTTTCTGTGCGAGCGGGAAAAGCGCTCTTTAACCTACATGTTACAACACTATGATAAGTGCGTACCAAAGATGCGCAAAACAACTCGTTTTTTGACCCGTTTTTTACTGCATCAGCCTCAACACAGAACAGACATACCCATTATTGTTACTGTCAAATTGTTGCACTACTTTAAAGCCGGCACTCTCATACAACTTTCGGGCGATGCTGTTACCCTCCAGTACATAAGTGGCAGCTTTAGCGTCAATTACAGCCAGGCCATGCTGTAGCAACTGTCGTCCAACCCCCTGGCCTTGAAAGCAAGGATCAACATACAACCAGCTCACTTCGGCTTTATCGGTACCGACAAAACCAACGACTTTGTCTTCGATACAAGCGACATGTTTTATAGAGCGCTTAAAAGCCAGAATATCAGGCTTATCTTCAGCCAAAGGTACAAATGCCCGGGCATCACAAGATCCTATTAACTCTATGAGACGCGCTTGATCGTGAATATTGCAGGTTACAAGCCAGTCCGTATCCAGGTAATTTCGAATCGTCAATTTAAGCAATACATTTTCCTTTGAACCTTTACTGATCTTCAAACAATACTCAGAGCGTCTTTCTATAAATCTACTGCTGATAACTATAAACTACAACATGAGCATAGGAGAACCAGAAAACTCTTGGCCAAACTTAAGCCAGCAATTACCAATACCGAAACAAACATTAAATATTATTATCTCTATATTTCAGGCATTTAAGAATGCAATCTAAGATTTAACATAAACAATATAAATTTCCAATTTCCAATTTCCAATTTCCAACTTCCAACTTCCAACTTCCAACTTCCAACTTCCAACTTCCAACTTCCAACTGTTCCTACAACCATTTATCTTTCACTTTTCCGTATTGAAAATAGCCCCACTGACCGACACGACGCAAAGGTGCCAGTGGGAATTTTTGCAGTGGCTGCTGATACAGTGGCAAGTCCGGCACTGTAATACCCGCTACTTTTTCGGCCAGGCGTTTACCTGCTTGCACCGAGAAAGCCACTCCGCTGCCGCAATAGCCCATGCTATAAAACACCCGATTTTTTTCACATTGATAGATGTGCGGTAGATCGTCTATCGAAACACTGATCCAGCCTGACCAGGCATAGTCGTAGCGCAAATTAACCAGCGCTGGAAAGCTGCTTTTTAATACTTTTAGCAATCGTTGAGAAAAATACGGATCGTCGGCACCTCTCCCTGTTATCGCTCCTCTGCCACCAAATAGAATACGGTTATCAGGTAGTTTGCGGTAAAAGTACTTAAGTGCGCGGGTATCCATCACCACATTTTCAGTTAAAAAATTACAGGCCTGTAGCTGTTCAGCACTCAGTGGCTCTGTCACTATCACTTGAGATAACACCGGTAAAGTACGGTTATTTATTAATTGATGGAAATTTTTAGGGGTGTAGCCGTTGGTAGCAATCACAACTTTTTTGGCTTTTATCTGAGCGCTGGCTGTGGTTAATATTTGATACTCTCCCTGCTCCCGCCAGCTCTCTACACTAGAGTGGGTATGAATTTTGACTCCCTCAGCACGAGCCAGCTTATGGTACCCCCAAGCCAATTTTAAAGGGTTCAAACCAAAGCCATCGCTATAGCGGATAGCTCCATAAGCATTCTGGTCGTCCATATACTGCTCGCGCAGCTCACCCTGAGATAAGATCTCTACCGGGTAGCCAAAACGTTTTTGCTGAAGTTTTGCCTGTTCAATTAAGCTGGGAAAAACGGCAGGTTTATGGGCTAACTTTAAAAAGCCACTGGCCTGTCGATCACAATCAATTCCCTCGGCAATTAAACTTTCAACGCTAGCGACCCCCTGGCACATTTCATCATAGATGCCATGCATAATTTTGCTTCCCCACTGCTGCTCCATCTGCGCATAGGTTTTACGGCCTGTGGATTTCAAGATAAAACCGGCGTTGCGACCACTACAGCCCCAAGCGGTTTTATTGGCCTCTAATACATGGGCTTTGATACCGTGCTCGCGAGCCAGATACAATGCACAAGATAAGCCTGTATAGCCAGCGCCGATAATGATCACATCCGCTTCAACATCTGAGGTTAAAACACCATCATCTTCAGGGGCAGCTGACACTTGACTAGCCCAATAGCTCTCGGGGTAAGGCTTGCCACAACCTGGGCTTGTCTCTAACATTGGATCGTACATTTACTGCTCCACCTTATTTTTATCATTGAATATGCAATGATCCATATAACAATAAGCTTGCCTTAAACGACAAGTGCTTAGACGGTTTTTTAAAACATTATTGGTATTAAGTTAAAGCCTGACTTGACCCATCGTTAACACACATCCTATATTAATTTTTTAGCTAAATTGAAGTCCAAACTATGAACACTAATCTTATTTATCGAAATCTATGCCGTGACGATTTCGATGCTGTTATCCAATTGGCAACTCAAGTGCACGGTGAAGGCTATGTGGATACTCAGGCCCTAGAAAAATGGTTCCGGCAGGGAATCTGTAACGACATTAATGCCAGTTTTGTAGTACTCGATGGTAAAACCTTAATCGGTTATAGAATAACTTTCTCAGCGGGTCTCTGGGATATAGATCAATGGTGCAGTACGCAGCTTTGGAATGTCGATCCCGATAAGGTCTGTTACTTTAAATGTAACACCCTGGCAGAAGGTTTTCGCGGACTAGGAATTGGTCCTCAGTTACTGGCCCTTTCAGCACAATCGGCTAAAAAACAAGGGGCGCTGGCCGGTATAGCGCATCTATGGAAACAAAGCCCAGGCAACAGTGCGGTTAATTATTTCACTAAATGCGGAGCAAGATACATCAGCACTCACCCCAGCAGATGGAATGAAGACAGCCAAAATGGCTATATTTGCACTCTTTGTGGCAACGATTGCCACTGTGATGCCCAGGAAATGTTGTTAGAATTTGCTCGCGACTAACTCACTTAACTTCGACAACTCGTCAGCCTTGGCAAATCCCAGCATACACTTGCTCTACTGATGCCACAGCGCAAAAATGAGCAACCTGAAAGCCCATTTTACCGGCATTTTTGATGTCGCTTATATTGTCGTTGCTTAACCCCGCATCGGCAAGGAAAGACGCTCTATATTGCGGGTAAGGCAACTCACCTTTTAACAATTATTCCAGCTTGTTATCGACTTCATAATAAGGGTAGCTACCCATAGCTTTGGCAATGATTTCTTTAGGTTTGCCTGTGCTATGTTGCAGCTTGTCTTCAACACCGATAAGCCCCGTTATAAGCACTTCAGACAAATCGAAAATTAGATTTTTATCACTGGTTTACCCGGTAAATAAAGCGCAAAAGCGCAGCTTTACTTAAACTCTTGGATTTCAGGAAGATCACCATTAATTGAATACCAGGAAGCTTTTTGTGATACCCAGATATGCTGTTTCTCTTTTGCGTCGAGATCATCATCTAATGATCCTAAACGTAAAATAATATGCTCTGTGTCCACTCTTTTAGCATAGATTTGCGTGCCACAGTGGCTACAAAAATACCTGAACTTACCGGGGGATGATTCAAACTCAGACAGTGGTATTTCACTGGTTAACAGAAAGTCATTGTCACTGACCGAAGCCACACTTGAAAATGCCGCAGCATGCGCTTTACGGCAAGACTGACAATGACAATGTACTATATCCCCAACTGCACCTGATATTTGATACTGCACCTTGCCGCAAAGGCAGCTTCCATTGACCATCTTAGCTATTCCTTAATTTCTATCTTTAATTTGTTGCGAAAAATAATACAAATATGAACAGTTCACTGACTGTCAACTACCACTGATTAATAGAATACAAGCAGCTCTTTCTTGCCCCTATCACAAGTTCAGCATCTAGCCGGCGGCGTCGTAGCGGCGGCCGTTTTCAACTATTGATTGCTCGGTTATTGCAAAAATATCAGCCGCGACTGTCTCCGGGGGGCGTAAGTCCCCGGATTCTTTGCGATCAATAAAACGTTCTACCGCGGGAAAGTCTTCGGCCTTAGCCTTACGTATAGAGGCCTGCATGTCAGTGTCGATCACACCGGGCCCAATATTTATAGCGCAAAAGGGATCAGATTCCAGATCTTGCTCCAGAGCGATACTGGCGATGAAATTTTCCATCCCCGCCTTTGCGGCACAATATAGCGACCAGCCAGGATACCCACCCAAGGCGGCACCCGATGAGATATTGGCTAAGGTTTTTTTACCGCTATGGCCCTGAAAGTGCCCTAGCGCTTCGCTAATAAATAAAATTCCCGATGCAAAATTAATGTTGATGTTATCGATGACGTGATCTCTGTTTTTCTTAGATGCAGGCCCCATTGGGTTTAAGGTTCCCGCATTGTTAATCACTACTATTTCCCGCCATTCAATTGCAGCCAGCGGTGCCAATGCCTTGGCAATAACGTTTGCGGACTCTTTGCTATTGGATAAGTCGACGGATACTGAGAATGGATGAGGCGCTGTGCGAGAAAATTCGACAATGGAGAAACCGTGCTGCTGGTACTCTTTGCATAATGCTAAACCAAGCCCCTTCGAGCCGCCGCTTATAATTAATAACTTCATATTATTCCTTGATATGCTTATACCGAAAATAGCCGAAATACTTGTGAGTCAGCACTTTTATAAATGCTTTATTCTCTTTTTTTTCTGAACAGATCGCATCTTTTGATAACTCATTTAATAAAACATTAACACTTTATATCAATCAATTAGAATCTTTTCAAGGATTCGGGGTCGCGGTTCCCGTACAAAATAATAAACGGGTAATTAGAGAAAAATCTCAAAGCAGAATTAATGGGGGGGCCAATGCAGGGAAGTTGATAAGAGAGTCAACACTCTGCCTGAATACCAAGACAGCACTTGTAACGGTATAAAACAAAAGCCCCTATCTAGAATTTTAGCGAATTTTAGCGAATTTTTGTGATGCTACATAAATTCTCATAAGCCTATGTTCATGGTTCGGCGTGTAAGTTACAACTCTCGATTGCCCTGACACCGATCTTTTCATCTAGGTCAGATGAGGCACCTGATATACCTACAGCGCCGATAAGATTGCCTTTTTCATAAATTAATACACCGCCGGGCAGTGGCACAAAGTTGCCATTAGTGGCGCCGTTAATACAAGTGGCGAACATCTCAGGTAATACACCCTGGATAATTAAATTGTTTAACTTTCGGGTACCGAACCCCATCCCTAAGGCCGCGGCAGCTTTTCCCTGAGCTATTTGTGCACGGGCAATGCCTGTCCTGTCTTCACTGGCAAACGCTTTTAAATGGCCACCAGCATCCAAAATAGCGATTGACAGAGGAGCTGCACGCAACTGTGCGGACAGCACCAGTGCTTGTTGCAGTATTTGCTGGGCCTGATGCAGGTTTATACCGCGTATCGTCATTGTATATCCCCTGCACTCATACCCCAGCCCCAACTAGAATTATTAGCGTTGCCCAGTTCCCATGAATCGTGAATTAACGCTGCCTTTTGCTGATTGGCTGCCCCTAAGGCGATAAACAAAGGCCGAAAATGCTCATCTGTTGGATGGCTTTTTGTCGCATAAGGGGCCAGTGTTCGATAATTTAACAGTGCATTTATATCCTGTTGCCCCATTGCACTGTGCAGCCAGCTAACAAATTCCATTGCCCACTGCTGCGTCTTACCCGAATAACTTAACTCGGCTAAGTTATGGGTGGCCATACCTGTGGTGATGATAGCGATGCCTTGCTGGCGCAAAGGTATTAACGCCTGTCCTAAAGCATATAAAGCAGCTGGGGGCATTGAACTTGGTAAGCTTAAGCCTAGGGTGGGCACATTCGCCTGTGGGTACATCAGCGATAAAACCGACCAGGCTCCATGGTCTAGTCCTCTCGAAACTCCTTTTGCGACAATCGAACCGTTCGCTAATGTGTGCCGCAAAATGTCTTGCAGCCATTGAGGATTACTGGCCGGATATTTGATCTGCTGCAATTGCTCGGGGAAGCCATAAAAATCATAGATAGTCTCGAGTTGTTGAGTGTTACTGAACTGAAGGTCAGTGGTTTCCCAGTGCGGCGAAACCACTACTATACCTTTGATGTCAGTTACACTTTGTCCTAGTTGTTGTAAGAAATCGCGGGCGGGACTGTCTTCCAGTACTCGCATTGGCGAGCCGTGGGATAGATAAAATACCGGTGCCAACATTAGCTAACACTCCTGACAGTAAAACTTAATAAGGGCCCGGTGGGGACGATTAAACTGGGATTTAGAGCTGCCACTGAATAATAGCCATTTTTGATGTGAGTAAAATTTACCGTCTCACTGATTCCATCGAGGTCATAGATCCTGGCTGTGTAGGCAGACAACCAAGGGTAGTCACTAATGCGTTTGCGATTACACTTAAATAATCCATGATAGGCGACATCAAATCTCACCAGTGTCACGAACGCTCTTATATCGCACTCTGTCATTGTTTCGCCGAGTAAATAAGCCCGCCCGTCACTCAGTTGCAACTCCAGTGTATCCAGAGCGGTAAACACCTTAGAATATGCTGACTCATAAGCGCTTTGGCTAACAGCAAAGCCCGTTTCATAGACTGCATTGTTCAAGTTGTGATAAAGGTACTTATTGAGTTTCTCTATGCTGCTCAGTAGTGTCTGGGGTCGCAAATCAATATCGTTCTCAGCGTATTCGTCGAAAGCGCTGTTGAGCATTTCGATAATGTCGGCAGACTCATTATTGACAATGCATTGACGTTGTTTGTCCCAGAGTATTGGTACTGTAGCTCTCCCGCTGATTCGGGGATCAACCTGGGTGTATAACTGATGAACATACTCTTTATTGTTAACCACATCGCTATCAGAGCCGTGAAAACCCCCTTGTTTCGGGGCAAAGCGCCAGCCTTCATCGGTTAAAAAAGGCTCTACCACACTGATGCTGATTACCTTTTCTAATCCTTTCAGTTTGCGCATCATCAAAGTGCGCGATGCCCATGGACAAATTAATGCAATATATAAATGATACCTGCCAGGCTGTGCTATAAAGCCAGCATCACCGGTTCGCCCCGGACTCCCATCTGTGCTCACCCAGTGCCTGAAGCTGGAAGTTTGCCTTATAAAAGCCCCTCCAAGGTCCTGCTTCTGATAGGGGTTCCATTTCTCCTGCCAAACGCCATTCACTAACATTCCATTCTCCTATGCGGCCATTTTAATGGCTCTGAATAATTTACTGATGCTAAAGATAATGAAGCCAGTGATAGCTATTGACAATATGCTTAATTTATAACTAACTGTTAACAATTAATTTACAATGTGGAATTATGGACAAGCTAACGTTAATGAGCAGTTTTGCCGCTGTGGTAGAACAAGGTAGCTACACTAAGGCTGCCGCCAGTTTGGGTAAAACTAAAGCGATTGTCAGCAAACAAGTATCGCAACTTGAAGCGTTACTGCAGGCTAAACTGATAAACCGTACCACTCGCAGTATTGCTATCACTGATACCGGCAGATCCATCTATGATTGTGCGCGCCAGATACTGGATGATGTAGGGGCATTGCAATTAACCGCTCAGGGACAAAAAGAAACTATCAGTGGGCGGCTGCGCATTAGTGCTCCTCAGTCTTATGCTGAGATCAAATTCACCCCGCTTCTGGCAAACTTTATGCTGACTTATCCCAATATTCAGGTGCAAATGCAGCTTAACGATCGCTTTGTAGACATAGTTGATGAAGGTTTCGACCTGGCTATTCGCATTGGTGAAATGCAAGATTCAAACTTAATTGCACGTAAGATTGGTGAGATAGAGTCCGTGTTAGTCGCGAGCCCTGCACTCCTAGAGAAGCTCCAACCCATACAGACCCCAGATGATATTAAGCATCTCCCGGCTATCCATGACAGCAACCGACGCTCAGGGTTAAAGTGGCAGTTTACCTACCAGGGACAACATCACTCAGTGAAGCCCGATACCTGCCTCACCGTCAACAGTGCTGTTGCGGCCAAAATCGCGGCTGTCGCGGGCATAGGCATATCATTACTGCCCGATTTTTCAGTAGAGCAAGAGATACGACAGGGATCACTGGTGAGATTACTCGGTAAATATAGTGCACAAAAAACCGGTATTTATATACTCTATCCACATCGCCAACACTTAACCGCAAAAGTACAAGCCCTGTTAAACTTCTTGATCGAACCCTCTTTAGCCGAAATATCTGCAACGACCAATAGTTGAATGAGCAATGCTAAAGATCTGCTCAATTACGACACTCTAATTACGACACTCTGACACAGTTTCTGCCGTCGTGTTTTGCCTGATAAAGTGCCTGATCAGCTTCACTAATGGTTTTTTTAATGGATTCTTCGACATTTGGGAAGGTTGACACACCGGCCGACAATGTCAGCTTGATTTCTTCAGTAGCACTGACTTTTATGCCTAATGCGCGCACCCCAAAACAAAGTTTTTCAGCGATAAACAATGTATCTTCACTGCTGCTATCAGGACAGACGATACAGAACTCCTCGCCTCCGTAACGACAGACCACATCACTTGCCCTGGTCACTTCTTTAAAAAAGTTTGCTATAGCCTTGAGAGCTACGTCGCCAGCGTCGTGACCATAGCTGTCGTTGAGCTTTTTGAAATAGTCAATATCAACCATGATAATACCAATATGGCTTTTAGTTCTCAGAGCTCTGGCGACAAACTGTTCGAGGGATTCAAATAGATAGCGTCGATTATAGAGGTTAGTCAACGTATCTTTGATTGCCTGCTCCCGCAAGCTGAATTTAAGTTCAATATTGGCAATTGCTATGCCTATTCTTTTGGCGATAGCTTCTGCCAGAGTCGCTATTTCAGTGTTGATCTCGTTTTTTAGCAAATGCAGCACACCGATAGTCTCGCCGTGGGCAATCAGCGGGATGCATAAGCTAGATAACTCTCCAGTGTTGGCATAGTGCTCGCAGACTATACCTTTGTGTATATCACTGGACAAATGCCGATGCCCCTTGCGCAACGCCCAACATTGACTGGGACCGAAATTCTTGTTTTCATTCCAACTTCCCCCCCAATACATCTGCGTTCTGAGTTTATCTCTGGAGGATTTATATACCGATATTGCGCCCTGAGAGTCCGTCAATATACTGGGCAGTACTTGTTTTATTACCTCTTTTGCATCCGCTATTTCACTACACGCACTTAATAGAGAATCCAGTTCATGCATCAATTCAATTTCAGTATTTCTGGCAAGCACTTGGTTTTCAAGGTAAATTTTTTCTTTTTCATTGGATAGTGAGAGCCAGTGCAACACAACTACAGTTAAAAAAGTAATAACAATGACGCCAGCCGCCAATATAGAGAGCAAGGCATAACGCATATGCACAATCTGCCGACGGATAGTCAGCGAAGAAAACGAGGCGCGGGCATAATAATTTATCTGTTGCCCTTGAATAGAAAGTGTTTTAAAAACAGCAACGTAAAAAAAATCTTGCCTTAACGTTTCACTGTAGCGTTTGGCCACTCCTAAACCTGTTTTAAAAGCCTGAGATACTTCAATCCGATCTTTATGGTTGGCAAGCGTAGAGATTGTACCTACCGCTACTTTTGAATCACCCTTCACTACACCAAATTCATCGATAAAAGTAATTCTGGCGCCAGATATTTCACCGAATCTTTTGGCGATCGCATCTACATTAGTGACAGTCATAGGCCTGTTTGAAATGACTAAACCCTCTAAGGCGGATTCAGCCAGCCACTTCAATTCCCGCTCGACTCTTACTCCAAGGCCCTCGCGAATTTCCTCATCGATGACCAGTAAACCCGCCCCTCCTAAAAGCACAATAATGACTGCAGGCAGGAGGATGATTTTTTTACTTATGTTCATGTCCACCCTGCAGCCATGTGCTTAGATGGGCATATGAATTGGGTACTGGTACTGGTCAATTCGTCACTAAATTGACTTAGTATGCTAGGTATTGAAGCTGGAAGCATTTGCAGACCTCTAAAATCAAGGCACCATAAATTATATCTGTATCTTCGATTGGTCTGTAAAACGATCACTCAGGCAAAGGTAAACCGAGAATGGCTTTAGAAACCTTCTGCAGATAAGCACAACCTTACTGAAAAACACAGCCCTGCCATGCCCATCTTGCCTAATAAATCGACCTTAGTTAACTTTAAAGATCGACTGTAAAACTTCAATAGGTCACTGTTGTAAAAATACCCATTGCTTTGCTGCCGGGTTTCAATACTTGGAAATTATAGGCTCCCTTACAAGGTCGCAAAAATAGCAGCCACAAAATATTTATTGAAAGCAACTGCACTCTCATATATACAAAGACTCTGGAATAATTATAAAAGGAACTTTCATGCACATTTTCAAAATTTCAGCACTACTGACAGCTACTGCACTGTTATCGACACCTCTAAATGCCGCACAAACCACCGATTCAATTGCCCCGGAAGCTGCCAGCGGCTTCACTAAAAAAGCCAGTGTCAATGCCAGTAATTATATGGTTGCAGTTGCAAACCCACTGGCAGCAAAAGCGGGTTACGAGGTACTCAAACGCGGCGGTAGCGCCATCGATGCAATGGTGGCTGTTCAGGCGATGCTTGGTCTGGTAGAACCGCAATCTTCAGGTTTGGGTGGTGGTGCTTTCATGGTCTATTACGACGCCAAGAGCGGTAAATTGACCTCCTTTGATAGCCGCGAGACAGCACCTTTGGCTGCCAGACCTGAGCTTTTTCAGGATGCTAATGGCAAGCCCCTGAAGTTTTATACCGCTGTCGTTGGCGGGCTCTCAGTGGGCACGCCAGGTACTGTGAAGTTGATGTCCGATCTTCATGCCCGCTTTGGCAGCCAACCCTGGGCCGATTTATTGTTACCTGCACAACAAACAGCCGAAAATGGTTTTAAAGTCTCTGCACGATTAGCCGGTGCTATCGCCAAAGACAAAAAGCGCTTAAGCAGCTATCCGGATACTCGAGCGTACTTCTTTGACACCGCTGGTGAGCCATTAGCAACGGGCAGCTTGCTAAAAAATCCCGCCTACGCCCAGACCCTTGCTACCTTGGCGAAGGATGGCGCTGCAGCTTTTTATAACGGCGCTATTGGTCAATCCATTGTCAACAAAGTTCAGGGCCTGGATAACAATCCGGGATTACTCTCACTCCAAGATCTCTCTAACTACCGTGTAATAGAGCGACCTGCCGTCTGTGCCCCCTACCGACAGTATGAGGTTTGCGGTATGGGACCACCGAGTTCTGGGGCACTAACCGTCGGTCAAATTCTCGGTATTTCCAGTCACTTTGATCTGCAAAAGCTCGGTGCCGATAATGCTACCGCCTGGCAAGTGATCGGCGATGCATCCCGCCTGGCTTTTGCTGATCGCGGCCGCTATATGGCAGACAGTGATTTTGTACCTATGCCTGAGGGGCTGCTTGATGCAAGCTATTTAGCCCAGCGGGCTAAGTTGATAGAGCCCGGTAAAGCGTTACAAATTGCCAGTGCCGGAGAACCACGCTGGGAGCGAGCGATCGCCATGGCAGATGACCAGTCTATCGAACTGCCATCAACGACGCATCTGGTGATCGTTGATAAAAGTGGCAACATTGTCTCTATGACTAGTACCATTGAGAATGGTTTTGGCTCACGAGTGATGAGCAACGGCTTCCTGCTAAACAATGAACTGACTGACTTTTCCTTCGCCAGCTTCAAAAATGGCTATCCCATTGCCAACAGATTAGAGCCTGGTAAACGTCCGCGCTCCTCCATGTCGCCAACCATAGTGTTAGAAGAGGGTAAACCCTATTTAGCCCTGGGTTCTCCCGGTGGCTCACGAATTATCGGCTATGTCGCCTCTACATTGATCGCACATCTGGATTGGGGAATGCCGATCAATGAGGCGATAAACTTACCTCATTTGGTTAACCGCTTTGGCACTTACGATTTAGAGAAAGGCACTGAAGCCACCCGCTTTCAGGCTCCCTTAGAGGCGATGGGCTTTAAAGTTAAGGTACGGGACCTAAATTCCGGACTCCATGCAGTTCTGTTCAAAAATGGTAAGTTAGTAGGTGCGGCTGACCCCCGTCGAGAAGGTATCGTTTTAGGCGATTGAAATGCCTGTGATTACAATCCGGGATAATGTTTTTCGGATTTAATCCTCTATTTACTCCGAGCTACTTTGCTCGGAGTTTTTCTATGGCTTTATCGATATCAAGCCATTTCAGAGCGATTTAAGCGCTGCTTCATTTTGCAATCGGATACTATTTTAAAGGTAAAAAACACAGCCAGTGTAAGATATATAAATGAAAGACATAAACGCAATGCCAACCCAAATATTGATTTATAACGACAGCAATAAGGGTGGAAATAGCGAAGCTACTGGAAATAACTATTTGGCGCGCTAAATTGCTCTGCGCCAGCATATTTCGAAAACTCCCAATATGTCGAAAAAGCTTGCTTAGAAAGGGCTAAATTACTCTTAGAACAAGATCAGCTTAATATGTCAGAAATAGCGGCTAAGGCAGGAATTAGCAGCTCAGATGTATTGTGTAGATTATCCAAAAAACATTTTTGTGTCAGTACGGGTGAATATAAAGAACGTTTTTATCGCAGAGAACAGATTCGATAACCTGCACATGTCATTCATTTAACTTCGTTTTTTCTGTAACCAACCAATTCATAAACACCTCTACGCGTGGATCTTGTAATGCAGATTTGTTGCAGACTAGTCCCCATTTTCCGTTGCCACTAGAACTGTGATCTGTCAGTTTTACTAATCGTCCAGAGGCCAGATCCGCAGTCACCAAAGGGGCACTTACTAAAGTAATACCCTCGCCATTAATCGCCATTTCGATCGCTGCTGCAGAAGTATCCACCTCTATCGGTGACTGGTAGCTTTTGCTGTCACTGCCCGCCGATTTAAACCACTGCTCCCAGCTCCAGTATTTTTCTTCTCCTGAGACTTTCAGTAACGGATATTGACTCAGTTGCTGGGCCGTTAAATTACTGTTTGCGGCTTTAATCAGGTCCGGTGAACACACAGGGAAAAACTCTGCTTCAAAAAAATCGACCCAATGTAAATGACTCTTTAGTGCCGATGTAGAGTAGATCAGCCCGATATCCGCATTATTTTCATCGAACTCCCAACCGGCGCTACAAGAACTTAATTGAATATCAATATCAGGTTGTTCCATAGAAAAACGGTGTAACTTAGGTGCTAACCAGCGAATAGACAAAGTGATATATGTCTGAAATCGCAGCGGCGAAAGCCTGTTAATACTTGTGACTTCCTCCGTGCCTTGTATGAGGATTTCCAGAGCCTGGCGGACAAACAGGTAATAGTTTTGTCCCGCCTGAGTCAGGCATATATTACGCCCCACACGCGCAAACAATTTAACCCCTATATAACTTTCAAGTAGCTGTATCTGATGACTCACGGCCGGGTGCGTTAAATTTAGCTCCTCTGCCGCGCCTCTGACACTTAATAGTCGTGCCGTGGCTTCGAAGCCCTTTAATGACTTGAGCGGTGGCAGTTTTCGCAAATCTATCTTGTTGGTCATGCTCTATCCTAGACTGTCGGCTATTGTTGCTAAATACTGATCAACGATATCAAACACTTTTAAAGGGCAGTGCAAAAGCACAGAGCAAAAAGCTTATTGATAATCTGCAGATAAACTATTCGAATCCGACAGTGTTTGGAAGATTATTTTTACCAATTCGATAAAAAAATATCAATTTTGCACCGCCGACATCCCCCATAGAATGCATTTAGAAATTTAATCATCATCGCAATTAGCATTCTACATAGAGGTTTACTATGAAAGTTGGATTTATTGGTCTGGGCAATGCAGGTGGCCAGCTAGCGGGCAGTATTTTACGTAATGGTTATAACCTTACAGTAAGAGACTTAAACCCTGAGTTTGTCGCTGATTTTGTATCCCGTGGTGCAAAGTCGGCAGAAACAGCCAAAGAGCTAGCGCAAAACTGTGACGTAATTATCACTTGTCTGCCCTCTCCACAAGTGTGCTCGCAAGTAATGGAAGCAGAAGATGGAGTACTGGCAGGGATTGGAAAAGATAAAATCTGGTTGGAGATGAGCACGACTGATGAAGCAGAGATGCGGCGTATTGCAGGCTTAGTTGAAGCTAAAGGTGCAATGCCTGTTGACTGCCCGGTTTCCGGAGGCTGCCATCGTGCCGGTACAGGTAATATCTCGATTTTTGCCGGCTGTAATCGACAGACCTTTGAGCGTGTTCTGCCAGTGTTGACTACGATGGGGCGCAGAATTTTGCATACTGGTGAGCTGGGCACCGCCTCTATTCTCAAGGTCATTACCAATTATCTGTGTACTGTACATTTGGCGGCGCTGAGCGAAGCACTGACGGCGGCCAAAGTGATGGGGATGGACATGAACGTTACATACGAGGCAATTAAGGCTTCATCGGGTAATTCTTTTGTGCACGAGACTGAGTCACAAGTGATCTTAAACGGCAGTCGTGACATTAGCTTTACCATGGATTTAGTTTTGAAAGATGTCGGCCTGTTTGATGCGATAGCAAAACGTCATAACCTGCCTTTAGAACTCGCTCCGCTTATGGTTGAAATATTTACTGACGGGCAAAATCGCTACGGCCCTCGTGAGCTCTCACCCAACATCATTCGCCGCCTGGAAGATGCCTGTGATGTGCAGGTGCTTGGCAGAGGCTTCCCAGCGCAAATGGTCGATGATGAAATTGAAGAACCAGGCTTTGAATTAATGGTGCCATTACGCAACAGTAACTAAAGCTTCTGTGAATAGCTTAAGAATGCATTAACTAAATATTCTGCTTTTAAGCCATATTTGCCTAGATAAGACCAAAACACCACTAATACTCAGACGATTTTTCTACTCACTTTGAAAACACAGCAATTTCTGCTATAAAAGAGTGTCAATCTATCCGCTATACAGAGCGGATAGATTGACAACATGCAGATTAACGGATGAACTGCATTACATTGTAGAATTCTAATTTGCGGATAATAATTATGAACTTAACTGTTACTCAACGTATTGGTGGTGGCTTCACTCTATTGGTCATACTATTGCTCATTATTAGTAGTATCTCCTTTGTCAGCTTAACTAAAGTTGATAGTCAACTGGAAAAGACCAATCAACAAATCACCCCTATCATAGTGCACAGCGGCGCGATGGCCGTTTCTTTACTCTCTGCAAATCAGGCATTGATGTTGTTTATCGACAACAGCAGCGATGATGCACTGCAGTTACAGCAACAGACATTTACTCAACAACAGAAAAGCTATAGCGCGCAACGCAATCAGCTTTTAGAGATTGGTCGGCACTACCCGCAAGTAGAAACTGCGATTACTTCCCTGGATGAAAAAGTCGATAGTTATTTTGCCAGTGCCACACTTGCACTTGCCACCCACAGAGGATTTTTAGACACTAATAAGCAATTGACTCTGCTGGAGCAACAGCTGGATTTAGAGATAGCCACTTTCTATGATGACATTAAATTGCTGATTACATACGGTCTGAATTCCGAAGAAAAAAGCATCGGCAGAGCATTAGAGGAAAATCTAAAAGCAGTTGAAGAAAAGTTTAATCAATTACCGGATGCTAATACTTTGCAACAAGTAGAAGAGTTAGCACTGTCTCTGACCAGCCAAGATTATGGTTTTGGCATGAGCGGGTTACAAGACAATTTACAAAAACTGGCTGCCAGTGGCAGCGATACGGCACCGGACCTACCTAACTACATGGCTGTAGTTTCTGCGGCTATAACCCAAGAGCAAGGTCTAATAGCACTGTATCAACAGAAAATGCAGCAGCAGGAACAACTAGAGCTAACCTTAGTGCAGTTATTAAGCAGTGTAAAAGCAAGTACACAGGCCTTGGATTTGCTGATGGAGGATGCACTCAACTTAGCCGATATAGTCAAAGTTGAAACGAAAGACCAAGTTCATCTTACCCAGTTAATCAATATTGTCGTCAGCGCCCTCTCAGTACTGATTGCAGTGGTTATTGGTGTGTGGGTCTGCCGCAATATTCGCAATTCCCTGCGCAGCGTCATGTCCATCCTTAAAATCATCGCCAATGGAGACCTGAGTCAGCGCCTGAGTATCAACTCTAAAGACGAATTTGGCCAACTGTCACTTTGGGTCAATGAACTGGCAGATAAGCAACAGCAAATGATACGCAACATTCAAGATACTGCAGACCAGATCAGCGGATCTGCGCTTCAGTCCTCGCAAGTTAGTAGCAACAGCAATCTGATGATGCAGGAACAACAACAGCAAACTGAGCAAGTCGCCACGGCGATGAACCAGATGTCAGCAACGGTTGCTGAAGTGGCAAAAAGCGCTGAAATGGCACAGCAGCGAGTGACAGATATTGATAGTTCAGCCAACCAAAACAGATCGCTGATGCAAGAAAACGTACAGCAAGTGAACGCTCTGGCCGAGGAGATCGAAGAGGCAGCCACAGTCATTCACTCGGTCAATGAAGATTCTGCCAATATTGGCCGTATTATCGAAGTCATTAACTCTATTGCCGGGCAGACTAACCTGCTGGCACTTAACGCAGCTATTGAAGCGGCGCGTGCGGGCGAACAGGGACGAGGCTTTGCAGTAGTCGCCGATGAAGTGCGAACGTTAGCAAGTCGTACTCAAGGCGCAACCCAAGAAATTCAACAGATGATTGAAAAACTCCAGTCGGGCGTCAAGGGGGCTGTGGTTTTGATGGACTCTAGTCGCAGCGCAGTGCAATCAAGCCTGCAACAAACCGAAGCCGCCGGGGAGTCGCTAGTTGCAATGGTGCAACAGCTGGGTCAAGTACGACAGATGTCCATGGATATAGCGGCGGCTGCAGAGCAGCAGACGGCAGCGAGTGTGGAGATTTCTCAGAGTGTAGTGACCATAGCTTCGACAACCCAACAAAGCGCTAAAGATGCGCAACAGGGAGTGCACAGTAGCGAAGTACTGGCCGGGCTGGCCGAACAGCAGTTACAGATGATCAATCAATTTAAACTCAGCTAGACAGTGCTGTGCTGGCGGGGACAGATAGTTTCTGCCAGCTTAATCCACAGCTCATAGCTCAACTGCCCTGAATCTCAAAAGTCGAGGTTCTTGAACCTAGGTAATATGCAACAGCCCCCTACCCTTTAATTTGATAAATCTATTCAATCGCCAGCAGAACACCATGACTTATAAAAGGTTATGTTGTATTAAAACTGAGTGCCTTTGCCAACCAAGCAGATTATTCAACCATGCATAGAAAGCGCTTAATATATTGGCGGCTTAAAAATAAGAGTCAATGGATAGCAGCAGCAACCTATGTTAACTGCTGCTATGAGCGTTACAATGGAAGTAATGATTGCGTTGTTACAATGCTTTCATAACAACGCATGCCTAAAGATGGGAGTATATGGAGGATACTAATGACTGATTTGGTCTAGCAGTTTGGGAAGCTCTGCGACGTTGTTGAGCACAAAATCTGCCTCGTGCAGTTTTTCTTCGCTACTGGTGCCTGTCAACACCCCCACGGCCAATTTCGCCTTGGCATTATGCGCCATATGTAAGTCGTGAGTATTATCGCCGACTACCATAATCTGATCGTTACTCAACCCGAGCTGGCGGCTAAATGCATTGACCATTCCGGCTTCTGGCTTAATACCGTGTCCGCTATTATAACCGCAGACAAAATCCATCTGTTCGTACACATCCAACGCTTGCAAGGTGGCTATAGCCCCCTCTTCGCTGTCGCTAGTGGCCAGGCCTAATTTAATACCACGTGATTTCAGATCACTAAACAGTGCCGGTAAATCCGTGACCGCCACACTGCTGTGTGTATTGTGGTACTGAAATATTCTGTTTAAAGTAGCGACCATTTCATCGTCGGCTTGAATATCCAGAAACTGACTCCAGCATTCGGCAATTTGTTGATTATTGGCGGCGGCTAAAATAGACCCGCCGATAATTTGACCTGTGTCTTTATCATAACCCGATGCCTGCAGCATCTTATCGGCGATGCTCTGATCATTATTGGCGAAATGATTGGCAGCTTCGTAGATTGCCGGCATCCAGGAGGCCATAAAATCTATCAAAGTACCGTCTTTATCAAACAGTATTCCGGTAATTTTTGTCATTGATCTTTCTCAGAAGCGGCCCCTGAAACGGGGCCTGGCATTGCTATTAGTTATCGGCAGCATGCATTTTGCGGGTCGCAAGTATACGCTCTAACCATCCCAGTTGCATTTCTGGAACTGATGAGAGCAGCATGTCTGTGTAATCGTCAAAAGGCGGAGACAGCACTGTAGATTTCTTACCAAAGCGTACTAATTCACCTTGATACATCACGGCGATACTGTCTGATATGGCTTTAACTGTGGCCAAATCATGGGTGATAAACAGATAGGCGATATCGTGCTTGTTCTGTAAATCCATCAATAATTGCAAAATCCCGTCGGCAACTAGCGGGTCTAGTGCTGAAGTGACTTCATCGCAAATGATCAGTGAAGGTTTGGCAGCCAGTGCTCTGGCGATGCAAACCCGCTGTTTTTGCCCTCCGGAAAGTTCTGCCGGATAGCGGTCAAAATACTCTTCACCTAATTCGATCTGATCGAGAAGTTCTACCACCTGACGGCGTTTTTCTGCCCCTTTGACCCCGAAGTAAAACTCTATCGGACGACCGATGATCTGACCAATAGTGTGTCGCGGGTTCATGGCAACATCGGCCATCTGGTAGATCATCTGCAGTTGTCGCAACTGCTCTTTAGTCCTGGATTTAAGATCAGCTGAGAGCGTGGTGCCAGCGAAAACTGTTGCTCCGCCCATAGGAGGCAGCAGTCCTGTGATAACGCGGGCCAAAGTAGATTTTCCTGACCCCGACTCACCGACTATAGAGAGTGTTTGTCCTGGATGTAGATGCAGCGTCACATCTTTCAGGATTTTATTAACTCCATCGTAGGCGGCGTCTATATTGGTGACTTTAAGGATCGGCTCACCCACTGGGTCGGGCTTCTCATCTTTTTCTATGCTGCGCACGGATACCAGGTTCTGGGTATATTGCTGCTGCGGTTTATTGATAATCTGGTCAGTGGTGCCATATTCAACCATGCTACCACCGCGCAGAACCATAATATCATCGGCTACTTGAGCGACAACCGCTAAATCGTGAGTAATGTACAAAGCTGCTACGCCGGTCTCTTCGATGGCGTGTTTGATGGTTGCCAGTACCTCGATTTGAGTCGTTACATCAAGGGCCGTGGTTGGCTCATCAAAGACGATCAGATCGGGCTTAGCGCACAGTGCCATTACTGTCATTGCCCGCTGTAATTGTCCTCCCGATACTTGGTGGGGATAGCGGCGGCCAAAATTTTCCGGATCAGGCAAACCTAATTTACCGAACAGTTCATCCGCATAGGCCGTGGCTTGCGGGCGAGTCATCAACTTGTGCGCAAGCGCCGACTCTATTACTTGCTCGCCAATGCGGTGTGCAGGGTTAAATGCGGCAGCGGCAGATTGAGCCACATAGCCGATTCGTGCGCCACGAAAGCTACGCACTTCTTTGTCTGACAGCTGTAGAATATCAGTCCCTTCGACCAACATTTGTCCGCCAGTGATTTCGCAGCCACCCCGGCCATAGGCCATACTGGCCAAACCAATGGTAGATTTACCCGCTCCAGATTCACCGATTAGTCCCAGGACTTTACCGCGACCTAGGGTGAAAGATATATTATCTACCAGAGTGATAAATTTCTTTGCCTTGCCAGGCATGTTAATACTGGCTTGAATCTTTAAATCTTTTACCTCTAGATATGCAGTGCTAGACATTGCCTGCTCCCCTACAAGGTGCTGAGACTCCGACTGAATCTCGGAGCCCGTTTCTTTTATAACTTGAGTAGCTGACATTATCTGCCCCCTTTTAAACTGCTGGTGCGGCTGAGAATAGAGTCCACTACTAAGTTAATACTGATAGTTAATATAGCGATAGCGCCGGCAGGAATCAATGCCGCTGGAATACCAAAGACAATACCGTCTTTGTTTTCTTTTACCATACTGCCCCAATCGGCATCCGGTGGCTGAATTCCCAGGCCTAAAAAGCTCAATGTACTAAGAAACAGCACCGCAAATGCGAAGCGTAAACCAAACTCGGCAAACAGTGGCGACAGCGCGTTGGGTAAGATTTCACGGAATATGATCCACAAGGTGTTTTCACCGCGTAGGCGAGCCGCCTCTACGTAGTCCATCACCACTATATCGACAGCGACTGCACGTGATAATCTGAATACCCGGGTGGAGTCTAAAACGCCCATCACGACTATTAACACCGCCATACTTGCAGGCAGCACCGAAAGTACTACTAAGGCAAAAATGAGTGTTGGGATAGCCATCAGCAAATCATTGCTTCGACTCAGTGCCTGGTCAGTTCTGCCACCGGACACAGCGGCTAGGAAACCGAGGAAAGTACCCATGAAAAATGACAGCAGAGTTGCAGCTCCGGCAATAAAGAACGTATTTCGAGCCCCATGGATCAGACGAGAGAGAATATCTCTTCCCAGCTGATCGGTACCTAACCAGGAGTGTGCTGAGATAGGTTCCCATACATCGCCAACAATTTCGTCTTGAGTGAAAGGAGATACCCAAGGTGCAAATATGGCTGCGAAAGCAAAAATCAAAATGCTTAGCAGTCCAATGCGTGCGCCCCAAGATAGATGCGAAAAAATATCGTGCATCAAATTATTTTTCATCTTGTGTAAAACCTATGTAGTTTTCTCTATTATAGTTATTCTGACCTCTGCGCTTTGGCAGCAGAGGCTTTACTTCGGGTGTCTTAATCTCGGGTTGGCGATAATTGACATTATATCGGCAAACATGTTGAGTAAAATATAGATCGCAGCAAAGATCAGTCCTACCGCTTGCACTACAGGTACATCACGGTTTGTTACGTGATCGACCAATAGCTGTCCCATGCCTGGGTAGACAAAGATAATTTCTACCACGATAACCCCTACTACCAGATAAGCCAGGTTCAAAACAACCACGGTAATGATCGGCGATATCGCATTGGGCAGTGCGTGATGGAAGATGATTTTGAAAGGACTAAGGCCCTTCAGCTCTGCCGTTTCAATATAGGCACTGTTCATCACGTTGAGAATCGCCGCGCGGGTCATGCGCATCATGTGCGCCAACACTACGAATGTCAGGGTGATACAGGGAATAGCGATAGCAGTGAGCCTCTCCATGAATGACATATCGCTATAGACGATTGAACTGGATGGCAGCAAGTTCCAGTTAACAGCCAAAAACAGAATGAGTAAGTAGCCGATAAAGAACTCGGGTAGTGAAATAGTGGCAATGGTAGTAATTGAAATTAATTTATCGACGATGCCGTCACGGTAATGCACCGCAACCATACCGAGAAAGATCGCCAGCGGTACCGATATAAGCGCAGCAGATGAAGCTAGAAACAAGGTATTACCGAGTCGGTCTCCAATCATAGTGCTGATATCGCGCCCACTACTTAAAGAAGTCCCTAAATCGCCTTGGACTATGCCAAATAACCAACTAAAGTATCGCGTTAATGCAGGTCTATCCAATCCCATTTCTGCGCGCAAATTGGCGACAGCTTCAGGAGTGGCCGATTGACCTAATATACTTTGTGCCACATCTCCAGGTAGCAATTCTGTACCGGCAAAAATAAGCACCGATATAGCCAGAAGTAATAGTAGGCCAAGCGCTAAGCGCTTGACCACTAAAGTAGACAGAGAATTATTATCTACAGCCATCAATTATGCCAACCAGCAGCGAATTAAGGCGAAACCGTTAGACAGTTCTGCAGATGGATCGGTAATGTAACCACCCACTTTGCTTGACTTAGCATCGACGAAATCATTGAACATTGGAATGATAGCGCCGCCTTCATCGCGAACCATCATAGACATGTCAGTGTAGATTTCCTTGCGGTTGTCACGGTTAGTTTCAGTACGTGCCTTAGCCAATAATGAATCAAACTCCGGACGCTGCCACTTAGTGTCATTCCAGTCAGCTGTTGACTTATACGCCACAGAGAACATCTGATCTTGAGTATTACGGCCACCCCAGTAAGATGCGCAGAACGGTTGCTTGTTCCAAACATTTGACCAGTAACCATCGGCAGGCTCTTTCTGTACCTTAACTTCGATTCCCGCTTTAGCCGCATGCTGAGAGAACAACAATGCCGCATCGACAGCGCCAGAGAATGCCGCTTCAGATGAGCGTAAAACGATAGGCCCTGAATGCCCTGATTTCTTATAGTGGAAAGCTGCTTTGTCAGGATCGTAAGCGCGCTGTTCGATATCTGCGTTGAACAGATCGTAAGCGGCGTTGATTGGGTTATCGTTACCAACAGATCCGTAGCCCTTTAGAATACGTTTAACCAGATCATCACGGTCAATTGCATATTTCAATGCCATACGTAGTTCATTGTTGTCGTAAGGCGCAGTATCTGCATGCATTAGGAACGGGTAGTGTCCGCGGCCCTTAGCGTTTACGATATCAACGTTAGGAAGACGTCCTAGCAACTTAGCTGTCTTAGGAGCTACACGGTTTACAAAGTGTACGCTGCCAGATTGCAGAGCAGCCATACGTGCTGTCTGGTCGTTCATCACGCGGATTTCAACAGTGTCTGCATGACCGACACTGTCGCGCCAGTAACCATCGTACTTTTCACCAACGTGGCGAATACCTGGCTCATTGACTTTAACCTTGTAAGGACCTGTTCCTACACCTGCTGCAGGTGCGTCAAAGCCACCGTTTGGTTGGATAACCAGGTGATAATCAGACATCAAGTAAGGTAAATCGGCATTGCCGCCGGTAAGCTCTACAACAACCTTATCGGTGCCCTGTGTGGTGATAGACTTGATATCACGCATGATACCCAACGCGCCTGATTTAGTGTCTTCACCTGAATGACGCTGTAGCGTTTTAGCGACATCGTTGTTATCCATGGTTTTGCCATTGTGGAAGGTAATACCCTTGCGAATGGTAAAGGTCCAGGTTTGAGCGTTGTTAGAAGAATCCCAGGATTCAGCTAACCAGGGAATTGCCTCGCCTTCAGGGGAAATATCAACAAGCGTCTCTCCCCATGTGCGTAAAATATTAAAAGGTACGTTAGATGCGCTCAAAGCCGGATCAAGCGAATCAGTCGAGCTACCGCCAGTCAGAGCGGCGATTAAATGGCCACCTTTTTTCGGTGCTTCTGCTGCAAAGGCGCTCTGCCCTAATAAAGATGTAGCAAGTGGAGCAGCCAGTCCGATAGCGGCGGCGTGGCGCATAAAGTCACGACGACTTAAACGTCCCTTTTTAGCTTCTTGTGTCAGTTGTTCGATTTTATTGTGCATTCTTATGACCTCAATATTATTATTCTAAGTTGTAACTAGGACGTTTTTTTGGCTTAACCCAAAAACACAACAGCCTAGATCATACAATCATTACTAATAACGGCATTGCAGAAAACAGCTTTTCTAATCGTATTGTTTAGAAAAACTAAACTCAGTTAACTTTAAACAATCAATTAACTGTCATTATTAGATGATATCCAAGTATCCCTTTTTACTTTGTTTTTCAGTTGTAGCCGAGCTTTTGATTTTTTCATGATACGTAACAGATTTTCTTTACGTATATTATCAGGTTTTAAGTCCTCCTATTATATTAAGAAAAACTAAAGATAATACCATACCCAAAAGCGACAATAGCTAACTATCGATGTCTTTAATAGCTAAATTGA
>MAAC01018489.1_pt1 | contig 30879 bp, 32 predicted proteins | sample 1115981 | NCBI WGS metagenome assembly MAAC01 (sample SAMN04961126, study PRJNA320927) | seawater metagenome | isolation source: sample BD02T64 sea water enriched with oil for 64 days | place: USA:Gulf of Mexico | collected 2013-07-27 | reverse complement strand
TTTATCAATTAAGTGAAAATGACGAATTATCATTAACTTTCATGGCGATAAGTGATAAAGCAACGCCTGTGAATCTTATTTCTCATGCTTATTTCAATTTATCTGGAAAACCTACTGATATCGAATCACATATATTACAAATAAACGCTGATAAAATGACTGAAGTGGGAGAATTCTTAATCCCTACCGGTAGGGTTATTGACGTTATAGATACACCATTTAATTTTACTCAAGCCAAGGCAATTGGTACAGATATACGCAAACTCCATCCACAATTACAATTAGCTGGCGGACTAGATAAAAACTTTGGTGGCTATGATCACAACTGGGTATTGAATAAAGCATCAAATAAAGCTCATGCTGAACTTTATGAGCCGACTTCAGGTCGATTGATGCAAATTTATACCACACAACCAGGTATGCACATATATACCGGTAACTTTATGAATGGCAGTGTCATAGGAAAAGCAGGTAAACGAATGAATTTCCGCTCAGGAGTTGCGATAGAATCTCGACGTCGTCGCGCAATTCCAGCCCCACAGCATTGCTATGCAGTGTTTCCGTCTGTGGCGATGTGGTCGCAGTCATTCGATTCCCCCTCCCAAGTTGATTGCATTAAATACCTATCTAATACCTTTTGTCTACCATTTATTCACGGTCAACACTTTTGGCACCTTTTGGTGGGTGCTTTTGGGCGAATGGCTAGGCATAGGTCTTTTATTCTTCGTAAAGGTATTGTATAGGTATCTTATGGACGACTCGCTACATCACTCATTTATTGCCATTGATGGTGGCGGCACCTCGTGCAGGTTTGCGCTGAGGCTGTCGACTGGGGTGGTGACTGTCAGACGTGGAAGTGCGAATGTATTTTCCGCCCCCGAGGCGGCGCTGCAAACATTGAATGATGGTTTGGCAGAACTGGCGGCGCAGGCCGGACTGGACAAGGCGCAGCTGGCCGGAGTTCCGCTATACGCCGGGTTGGCCGGCGTGGCGGACGATGCCATTGCGCAGTTTGTGGCCGACAGGCTGCCATCGCGTCAGGTTTTGATTGAGGACGACCGTCGTGCGGCGGTGATCGGCGCTTTGGGCGGGCGCGCGGGCTGTTTGATAGGCATTGGGACCGGCTCGTTCCTGGCCCGGCAATCGGGGGACGCGATTACCTTTATTGGCGGCTATGGCGCGGTTTTGGGCGACGAGGCTTCAGCCAGTTGGTTGGGCAAGGGGCTGCTGCGCCGCGCATTGCATGTGCTGGATGGTCTTGAAGCGTCCAGTGATCTGGTTGAGGCCTGCCTGGATGAATTCCAGCATAAGGCTGCCAGGATTGTGAGATTTACCGTTGATGCTCAGCCGGCTGACTACGGGGTTTATGCGCCACAGGTGGTGCAGGCAGCCAAAGCCGGAGATGAGGCCGGGCGGACCCTGATGACGACCGGCGCTGGCTACATTGGCAAGGCGCTGCGAGCGATGGACCGCAGGCCGGGCGAAAGCATCTGCGCCATCGGTGGCGTTGCTGCGCATTATACCGAATTCCTGCCGCCGGATGTTGCTGCAGATATGGTTGAGCCTCAGGGCGAGGCGCTTGATGGGGCAATGGAGCTGGCCCGCCGTTTTGCGGTGCAGATACAGCAGGAGCAGGCATGACGATTGAGACGTTTCTTAGCCCCTCAGAGTGGCTGGAGGAGGCGACCGGGCCTCGGTATGTGCGGCTGCGAACGCGGATCGAGACCGCCATCAGCACCGGGCTGCTCGCTCAAAGTGCGCCACTGCCAGCTGAGCGCGAGATCGCCAGTCTGTCCGGTTTGTCGCGGGTCACTGTGCGCCGGGCAATGCAGGACTTGGTGGATCGCGGCATTGTTGTGCAGCGTCAGGGGTCGGGCAGCTTTGTGTCAGATGCGCCCCCCAAAGTTGAACAATCGCTGTCACGGCTGACCTCCTTTACCGAGGACATGGATCGGCGTGGGTTGACCTCGTCCAGCGAGTGGCTGGGGCGCGGTATCTATATGCCGTCACCAGAAGAGGTGATGGTATTGGCGCTGTCCTCGGGTGAATCGGTGGCGCGTGTTGAACGTCTGCGCCGCGCAAACGACCGACCGATGGCCATCGAGAGGGCCTCGCTTCCGGTGGATATCCTGCCCAATCCGCTGCTGGTGGAAACCTCGCTGTACAAAGTGCTGGAGGCCGGGGGCAGTCGTCCGGTGCGCGCCTTGCAGCGGATTTCGGCAATCAATCTGGGCGACGAGGATGCTGAATTGCTGGGGGTCGAGCCCGGTGCGGCAGGCCTGCGCATCATGCGGACCTCGTATCTGCCCAATCGACGGGTGGTAGAGTTTACCCGCTCGATTTATCGCGGCGACGCTTATGATTTTGTTGCCGAGCTGCGGCTGGCCGACCAATAGGAGCTGACACTATGATCCAAAGCACCAAGATGCGCCAAGAAATCGACGAGATCCCGCAGGCCGTGGACCGGTTATTGACGCAGGGCGCGGCAGATATCTCAGCTGTTGCAGATGCGGCGCGGGGGCTGGATCCGGCGTTTATTATGACTGTGGCGCGCGGCTCATCCGATCATGTCTGCACCTATCTGAAATACGCCTCGGAAATCCTGCTGGGAGTGCCGGTTGCCTCGGTTGGCCCATCGGTGGGGTCGATTTATGACTGCACATTGAAGCTGAACAAGGGGCTCAGTCTGGCCGTATCACAGTCTGGCCAAAGCCCTGATATTGTCGCCATGGCCAGCAATGCAGCGCGTGATGGAGCGATGACGGTGGCACTGACCAATGATGCGGCCTCGCCGCTGGCCAGGGCCAGTGGTCATACTATCGACATCCACGCCGGGCCTGAGTTGAGTGTGGCGGCAACAAAGACCTTTGTCACCTCGGCGGTAGCGGGGTTGTGGCTGCTGGCTGAGTGGGATCGCAACACGGCACTGCTGGCGGCGATCCGGGCGCTGCCAGAACAGCTGGATGCGGCGGCGCGGATCAACTGGCCCGAGGTACGCGCAGCGATTGGCGAGCGGCAGTCTTTGTTCACGCTGGGCCGGGGTCAAGCGCTGGCGGTGTCGAACGAGGCAGCGCTGAAATTCAAGGAAACCTGTCAGCTGCACGCCGAGAGCTATTCCTCAGCCGAAGTGCTGCATGGGCCGGTGTCGATTGTCGGTGAGGGTTTTCCGGTGCTGGGCTTTGCTGCGGCGGATGCTGCCGAGGCTCCGTTGGCAGCCATAACCGATCAGATTGCCGCCAAGGGCGCACAGGTTTTTGCCACTACTTCCAAAGTGCAGGATGCCACCTGCATTGAGCACATCCGCACCAATCATGGGCTGACCGATCCGCTGAGTCTGATCGTATCGTTCTATTCCATGGTCGAAGCCTTTTCCACCTCGCGCGGGATTGACCCGGACGCGCCGCGGCACCTGAAAAAAGTGACGGAGACGGTATGAACCGGCAGCTGACAGCCCTGAGAGGAGCGTCGATCCTGGATCAGGGGCAGTTTTGCCCAGGTCAGGTGCTGCTGCTGCGGGGGCGGCAGCTGGCAGGTATGGTGCCCGAACAACAGGTTCCCTCGGGCGTGGATGTGATAGATCTGGCCGACGGCTACTTGGTGCCCGGATTTGTGGACCTTCAGGTCAACGGCGGTGGCGGAGTGATGCTGAATGATGCCCAGGATGTGGACACTTTGCGTCGGATGGCGCAGGCGCATGCCCGCATCGGCGCCACCTCAATCCTGCCGACGCTGATCAGTGACACCCCGGAACAAGTACGCAGCGCAATCAAAGCCGTGGCCGAGGCGGCGGCTGAGGGTGTCCCCGGTATTCTGGGACTGCATCTGGAGGGGCCGCATCTGTCGCAGGGGCGCAAAGGGGCGCATGACGGCGGGCTGATCCGGCGAATGTCTCAGGATGACCTGACACTTCTGCTAGAGGCCGCCACACAGCTGCCGGTGTTGAAGATCACCGTGGCCCCCGAGTCGGTTAGCAATGAGCAGATCCGGGCGTTGAGCGCTGCGGGTGTGCTGGTATCACTTGGCCACACCAATGCGGATTTCGCCACATGCCAGGCTGCAGCCAAGGCGGGGGCGCGCTGTGTCACTCACCTGTTCAATGCCCAAAGCCAGATTGGCAACCGCGAACCCGGCACAGTTGGTGCAGCCCTAGCGCTTGGCGAACTCTCTGCCGGGTTGATTGCAGATGGTGTTCATGTCCATCCCGAAACCATGGCACTGGCACTGCGGGCTAAACGCGGGCCGGGGCGGATTTTTCTGGTCAGCGACGCCATGGCCTCTGCCGGGTCTGACATCGATAGTTTTAACCTGAATGGGCGTCTGATCCAACGCAGCGGCAATCGGCTAACGCTGGAGGACGGCACTCTGGCCGGGGCGCATCTGGAGCTGGCAACGGCAGTGCGCAATCTTGTTGAGATGTGCAACGTTCCGTTGAACGTGGCGTTCGATATGGCCAGCGCGGTGCCGTCGGGTTTGATCGGTGCCACACAGATTGGATCGCTGGCGCAGGGACGCTTGGCCGATGTACTGCATCTGGATGACGCACTGCAGATCACTCGGGTCTGGCAGCAGGGCCAAGTGGTGCTGACTTAGCGCGACAGCCGTCGCCTCATGACCTTGAAACACCTTTAGTTGGCCCTTGGCGTCTCTGGAGATCACAAAAATGGATAACAGGTTTTGGTTTTAGTTCTTGAGCTGATAGCAGCCGTCATTCCACAGTGACGCAGCACAAGCACAGGGGTGGACCATGGCACAGCTGAAGGCGTTCAATTTTCAGGGCTGGATTGACGAGCACAAACATCTGCTAAAGCCGCCAGTTGGCAATCAGCAGATCTGGGAAGATGCCGATATGATGGTGACGGTTGTCGGGGGACCCAACAAGCGCACCGATTATCACGACGATCCGGTCGAGGAGTTCTTTTACCAGCTCAAGGGCGACATGCTGCTCAAGCTGTATGACGGCGAAGAATTCTATGACGTGCCGATCCGCGAGGGCGAGATTTTCCTGTTACCAGCCCATGTGCGCCACTCGCCCCAGCGCCCCCAAGAAGGCTCTGTTGGTCTGGTGATCGAGCCCAAGCGGCAAATCGGTGAGCTGGACGCAATCGAGTGGTATTGCTTTGAATGCAGCGCCCTAGTGCACCGCGCCGAGATGCAGTTGAAATCCATCGTAGAGGATCTGCCGCCGGTCTATGCGCAGTTCTATGCCTCGGAAACGGCGCGCACCTGTCCCGATTGTGGCACCCTGCATCCCGGTAAAGAGGCCCCCGAGGGCTGGGTGACACTGTAAGGCTACATTGCGGTCGCGACATCCTTGAGCGCCTGCAAAAAACCAGCGGCAGCGGGTGACAGTTGGTTGGCGCTGCGAAACGTGACACCAACCGGCCCGTCGTCAATGGGCAGGCTCCAAGGGATTTCTTGCAGCAGACCCGAGGCAATGTCCTGCGCCGCCACATGGGCGGGCATCAGGCCGATGAAATCCCCGGCTTGCAATACCGCCCTGTTGGTCAGATACGAGACGGATTCAATGGCAACCGTTGGCATATATTGCTGCTGGCGGACAAAAAACTGGTCGAGCTGGCGGCGCAGGGTGGTCTCAACGGGGGGCAAGATCCAGCCATAGGGCTTCAGGTCTTCAAAGCTCAGCTTCGAGTTGGCGCCAAGCGGGTGTCCTCGGCGTGCCACCGCCAGAATTTTCTCATCAAACAACGGGACTTGCTGCAGGTCACTGCGGTGACGTTGTGACGGCAGGCGTCCGACAATCAGATCGATCTCTCCTGATTTCAAGGCGGGGATAAGCACTTAGTTGGTGCCTTCAACCACTTTGATGGTGACCTTGGGGCGATCTTCCAATAGCCGCGCAATGGCCTGCGGCAGCAGTTGCGGCGAAGCCGCCAGCAGGGTGCCGACGACGATGCCGCCACTGCTGCCTTCGTTGAGATCGTCCAGCTCTTGCGCGGCGTTAGAGACTTGGGAAAAAATCAGTTTTCCGTGCCGGATGAGGGCCTCGCCATAGGGGGTTGGGATAACGCCGCGATTGGTGCGGGTGAACAGCTGCACCTCAAAATCCAGTTCCAGATCCTTGATCATCTTGGTAGCGGCGGGCTGTGATACGTTCAGCCCACGGGCGGCGTTCTGGATGTTGTTGTGTTTGCCCACAGCAATCAGCAATCGCAATTGTTTCAGCTTTAACCGGGTCAACACGCGGTCAACGATGCGAGAGTGTCGGACGGCCATAGGGTCTCCTAGCTGCGGATTGGGCTGGCGGCGTTAAGAATTGAGGCAACCACACTCATCGCCGCAAGCGCCGAGCTGCGGGGGTTGTCGGGCAGGCTGTTGCCCGAGATGGTGAATTGCAAGGCGCCAAAATCACCACTGGCGTGCAGTTCGTGGATATTGGTTGAGATGCCGGGGTCGGCGATCAACTGGACTTCGGTTGCGTCAAAACCCAACCCAGCCAGTGCCACGGCTGCGGCGACATTGGCGTTTTTGGGGTAGCGCAGGGCCGCCTCGCGGGCAGAGCCGGTGAAATGGACCTGGGCGCTGGGCAGCGGATTGCTCAGGTCCAGCACAGTTTCGGCGGGCGATCCGATCCATCCTTGCGGTGGTTTGCGGCCGATGTAGCGCACGTTGTCCAGTCGTCCGTTGCTGGCGGCGCGTAATGCGTCCAGTGCCCCAATGGCGCCGCTTGCCAAGTGCAGATAGCTGCCACCCGCCGTTGCCGCTGCGCTGAGCTCGGCCTGCAGGACAGGATCGGCCAGGGCTCCGATTGATACGGTAATCACATCAATCCCGGCTCGTAGCGCGGCGGGTCCGTGTTCAGTCAGTCCCTGATGGCCGGCGCAGTCGACCAGATGGGTGATATTGTCAGGCAGACAGGCAACCGAAGAAGAAAGTGTGATTTCAGGGGCAATCAGCGGCCGGGCCTCGACGAGTCTTTCAGGTCGCAGCAACAGGGCGTCGATTTGCAGCCCCTTTTGGGTGAGTGCGTGTTGCACATAGCGGGAGATTGCGCCGTTTCCGAGCAGGGCGATTTTCACGGGAGAGCCTCTGGCTGTTTGACATTGACCCCTACTATAGTTTTGCGCTGGCACGATTGCTATCCAATTTGGTTATATCAGGTTATCTTCTTTGTATTTGTCGCGGGGGCTGGGTCGGGGCCATATCGGAACGGCAAACGATTGGGCACCAGTAGCAGATGCGGGACCACATTCACCATATCGGACAGGGTATTGCCCGCCGCGAAGATGCGGTTCTGGTGGCGGGGATGGGGCGCTATGCGGATGATATTCAACTACGTGATCCGCTCTATGTTTCGTTCTTGCGCAGCCTGGTTCCCTGCGGTGAGATCCTGAATGTTGAGACTGACGACGCGTTGGTCGCCGATGGAGTGGCGGCGGTGCACGGCGGCGCGGATGTTACGCATCTGGGGCCGCTGGCGGTCAATCCACTGATCCCCATTTCAGTGCAGACTGGGTTTCCGGTTTTGGCGCAGGCCCAAGTGCAGGCGGTGGGACAACCTGTTGCGGCGGTGTTGGCCAATAGCGCCGCACGCGCACAAGACGCCGCCGAGCTGATTTTTGCGGATATTGTGGATCAGCCCATTGCTGAGCCGCAAACAGTGGCAGAACAAAGCTGGAGCGCCGGGGATGGTGCAGCAGCGATGGGGCAAGCCGACCATATTGTCGACTGCACAATCCGACATCCCCGGCTGGCCCCCTCGCCGTTAGAGCCTCGTGCAATCGCGGTGGCCTATCATGGCGACAGCGATACGGTCACGGTTTGGCATTCGACCCAGACACCGCACCGAACACGGTCGGCACTGGCTGATATTCTGGGCGTGGACGCCGCCCGTATCCGGGTCATTGCGCCACATGTGGGCGGCGCCTTCGGTATGAAGGCCTCGCTGTATCCAGAAGAGGTTTTTTCAGTCTGGGCAGCGTTTCACCACAAGCGCGATATGAAGTGGACCGCCTCAAGATCCGAAGAATTCCTGTCTGCCACTCAAGGTCGCGGGGTGACGAGTAAGGGGCGGCTGGGGCTTAGGTCTGACGGCGTGTTTCTGGCGTTGCAGGCTGAAGTCGAAGGACCTGTGGGGAAGTGGTTGCCTAATTCGGCCCTGACCACAGCGTGGAATGCGGCGCGGATCCTGCCTTCGGGGTATAACATTTCCAATCTGGACATTTCTACCCGCGCGGTCGCTCATAATCTGGCGCCTACCGGGATTTATCGTGGTGCTGGCCGCCCCGAGGCCAATTGCTTGATCGAGCGGTTGGTCGACAAGGCAGCAGTGGTGACCGGGCTGGACCCTCTTGAAATCCGCCGCCGAAACCTAGTGGCGTCAACCGATCTGCCGTACCGAACCGGCACTGGAAACCTGCTCGATTCCGGCGATTATGCCCGGGCGCTGACACTGCTGGAGGAGAAAGCTGGCTATGCTGCGGCCCTAAGGGACCGGGATGCCCGACGTAGTCGGGGTGAGTTGGTCGGGCTGGGAATTGGCTTTTATCTAGAGCCCTCGGGGAGCGGCTGGGAGACGGCACAGGTGACCCTGAACGCAGATGGTAGCGTCTTGGTCGCCAGCGGCAGCTCGTCGCAAGGGCACGGGCGCGAGACTGCCTTTGCCCAAATCGCGGCAGATGTGTTGGGTGTGGCGATGGGACAGATCACTGTCATATGCGGTGATACTGAAACTTGCCCCGAAGGTATCGGAGCCCTTGCCAGCCGCAGCACCGCCATCGGCGGCAGCGCGGTTATGCTGGCTTGCGAAGAAATCAAGGCGCGGCAGGACAAGCGTGAGACAGCGCCGATGAGTGCCGATATCCGTTATGAAAACAAAGGTGAGGCCTGGGGCTATGGGGCCTACATGGTTGTTCTGTCAGTTGATCGTGAAACGGGTGTGCCAACTATCGAACAAGCGGTGGCGGTCGACGATACCGGGCGGATAATCAACCCGGTTCTGGTCGCCGGGCAAGTGCAGGGTGGATTTGCGCAGGGGCTGGGTGAGGCGATGATGGAGCAAGTGATCTATGACGGCGATGGCCAGCTATTGACTGGCTCGTTCATGGATTACGCTCTGCCGCGCGCCAGTGATATGCCCCATCTAGCCCAGCATACTTTTGAAACCCCCAGCCCGATGAACGCTTTGGGCGCTAAGGGGGTTGGCGAGGCTGGCACCATCGGCGCGCCTGCCGCCATTCTGAATGCTGCTATTGATGCTCTGCGCCCGCTGGGTGTTGAGGATCTGCAGATGCCGCTGACCAGCCAAGCCCTATGGCACGCCATACACGCCGCCGAAGAAGGAACAACCTGATGAAGTACTCAAAACTGGAGGCCAAGGATTATGCCCGCGAACACATGCGCGGCATCTGGGCGGCGGCGCTGAACCCGTTCCATGATGATGGATCGTTTAACGAGGCGGGTCTGCGTTCAAACATCCGCCACTGGGTCGATGATCTGGGCATTCAGGGGCTTTTCATCGCTGGCAAACAGGGTGAATTTTTCTCGATGAGTCTGGCTGAGCGCAAACGAAATATTGAGATCGCGGTCGAGGAATGTGAGGGTAGAGCGGGCACCATCATGTCAGCCTCGGATCAGAATTTCGACACCGTGTTGGAGCTGGCGCGCCATGCGCAGGACTGCGGTGCGGATTACATCGTGGTGCACGCGCCGATGCTGCATTTTGTCACCGACCCAGATGACACGGTGTATAATTACTACAAAGCGATTTGCGATCAGGTCGATATAGGCATCGCCATGTGGAGCCACCCGGATAGTGGCTACCTGATGAGCCCCGAACTCTGTGCGCGGATTGCTGAGCTGCCCAATATCGTGGCGATCAAGTACTCGGTGCCGCGTGAGATGTATGTGCGCCTCAGCCACATGGTGGGGGACAAGATCCATGTCTCAACAGCGTCTGAGGTCGACTGGCTGGACAATATCGAGGAACTAGACTGGAAGCTCTACCTGTGTTCATCACCACCCTATCAGTTGCAGACCAAGGCGGATCGGCGGATGTTTGAATATACCGAACTGGCGTTTCAGGGGCGGTTTTCTGAAGCGCGCAAGGTGCGAGACAGTCTGGAGCCGGTACGGCGCGCAATACTGGACACCAAACCCGGCGGCAAACCGCAGGCACATGGCAAATACTGGCAAGAATTGCTGGGCCAGGTCGGCGGCAATGTACGTGCGCCGTTGCTACAATTGAGCGACGAGGAAAAGGCCCGCACCCGTGTTGTATTTGAGTCCTGCGGTTTAAAACTCTGACATTTAGCAGGGCTCGCGGGTCATACGGGCCTGCGGTAATAGAAAGGGCATGCCCACAGGCGGGGTGGTATTGACAGGGATTGGGCAGCCATAGGTCTGGGTCAGAGTGGCGTCGGTCAGCACTTCTGACGGGGTGCCTTGGGCGGCGATTCGACCATCCTGCATCAGCACCACCCTGTCAGCAAACATCGCAGTCAGGTTGAGGTCGTGCATCACTGCGACAACGCCACCGCCACGGGTGGCAAAATCGCGGGTCAGGTCCATCACGGTGAACTGGTGGCCGATGTCGAGGCTGGCCACTGGTTCATCCAGGATCAGCCAGCGCGGGGTGCCGTCGACCATTGGCTGCCATATCTGGGTCAGCACACGGGCCAATTGCACCCGCTGTTGCTCACCTCCGGACAGGTCCTGATACATGCGATTTTCAAACCCGGTCAGGTCAACCTTCTCTAGCGCTCTCACCGGCAGGTCGGTGTTGGCCGCCGACAGGCCGGCCGTGAGGCCAAGGCGGACGATCTCGACCACCGTGAAGGGAAAGGCAATGGTGGTGGATTGTGGCTGAACTCCGCGGATCGCCGCCAGTTGCCAGGGTTTCTGCCTCGCTACGTCTTCGCCATTCAGCAGCACCCTACCGGTAAAGGGTATTTCGCCGGTCGTCGCGCGCAGCAGCGTGGTTTTGCCGGATCCATTGGGGCCAACAATAGCGGTGACTTGGCCCGGCTTGGCGGTGAAATCGACCCCGTGCAGAACGCGGGTCCGGCCAAGGGTTACTTCGATGTCAAAGGCTTGCATATCAGTCTCCGCTCACAGGCCAAGAGCGCCGCGGCGCTTGAGCAATATCCACAGGAACACCGGCGCGCCAAGCACGGCAGTGACAATGCCAATGGGCAACTCAGCCGGGGCAATGATCACCCGGGCGATCATGTCGGCGGCCAGCAACAAGGTAGCGCCCAGCAAGGCAGCATTGGGCAACAGGCTGTGATGATCGGGGCCGGTGGCCAGCCGCAGCAGATGCGGGACCACGATGCCGATAAAGCCAATGCCGCCTGACACGGCCACGGCGGCTCCGGTGGCAGCGGCAACGGCTAGGATTGAGGTGTTCTTGATCAGTTGCACAGAAATGCCGATGTGGCCGGCGGCAGCTTCGCCTAATGCCAGGCCGTTTAAGCCGCGTGCCAGAAATGGGGTGACTGCAAGTGCAGCCAGAATGATCGGGGTGGCGGCCATTACCTTGGCCCAAGTGGCGCCTGCCAACGATCCCATGCCCCAGAACGTTAGATCGCGCAATTGGCTGTCATCGGCCATATAGACCAGAATGCCGGACAGGGCTCCGGCCAAGGCGCCAAGCGCGATGCCGGCCAGCAGCATGGTGGCAACCGAAGTCTGGCCGTGCCGGGTGGCGACGCGGTAAAGGACCAGGGTCGACCCCCAGCCGCCAAAGAAAGCAGAGATCGGCACCAGATAGTTGCCGGTCAGCTCACGAATGGCAGGCGGCAGCATGGCACCCAGCACAATGGCGGTGATTGCGGCCAGACCGGCGCCAGCACTGACACCAATGAGGCCCGGATCAGCCAACGGGTTGCGGAACAAGCCCTGCATCACCGCTCCGGAAGCAGCTAGCGACGCTCCAACAAGAATGCCCAGGCAAAGCCGGGGCAGGCGAATGTCGAACAAGACAATGCGATCCAGCCGTGACAACTCGCGCCCGGCGGCCAGGTCTGCCATCGCGGCCCACAGTGAGGTGCCCGAGGCCCCCCATGCGAGGGAAAACACCGACGTAACGGCCAGTAAAAGAGACAGAGCAACGGTGAGGCGCCGGGCCTGAACCCGGCGATCCATTGGTGGGGCATGCACGCTGGGCGCATCAACAGCCAGTGACATCAGTGTGTCTCACCATAAAGCGCCTGACTGAGTTCGGTGATCGCCGAGGCGGTCCGTGGGCCAAATCCCAACAGGTGCAACCCGTTCATCCGCACCACTTTGCCGTTCTGAGCGGCAGGGGTTGGGACCAATGCAGGCATCATCAGCAGTTCTTTGGTGGCGGCACCGTGATCGCCACCCCGGTCCATCATCAGGATGACGTCGGGTGCAGCGATCGTCACCGCCTCGTCTGTCATTGGCTTGTAGCCGTCAAAAGCAGTGATGGCATTGATGCCGCCAGCCATTCGGATGATGCCGTCTGCGGCCGAGTTGCGCCCCCCTGCCATGATCCGCCCGCCCTGAGTGGACAAGATGAACAGCACTTTCTTGGGGTGGCCTCCTGCCGCCTTTACCGCTGCTGCTTGAGCTGCGGATAAGTCATCCGTAACTTGTTGCGCCAATGCCTCAGCCGCTTGCCCTTGGTCTAGGGCTGCACCGACAATGCGTATCTTGGTCACGATGCCATCGGCGCTATAGATCTCGGGTACCGAAACATAGCCAACTTGAGCCGCTTTTAACACGTCGATGGTTTCCGGTGGACCAGCCCCTTCAATGGCTATGATCAGATCCGGTGCTACCGACAGAACCCCTTCGGGCGACAAGGCACGAGCATATCCGATGTCTGGCAACTCGGTCACTTGATCTGGGTAGGATGAGGTGGTGTCGCGGGCGATTAGCCGGTCCTGTTGATCCAGCGCATAGACGATTTCAGTGACCGAGCCGCCCACTGTGACAATGCGGCTGGCGGTTTGAGCCATCACCATGTGGCCTGCCATCATCGTTACCAGCAGCAGGCTCAATGTTATGTAAAGACGGGAAAATGGCGACATTAAACCTGCTCCGAGACCTGCACAGAGGCGAGACCTGCTACAATGTTGTCCCAGGCTGGGCGATGATCCTTGGCGTCGCTGCGGCGACCAAAGACCTGGAAAATAATACCACCCTCAGCGTCAAAGGCTTCGACCGAAATGGCAGGACCACGCTTGGTTGGTTTCTTGACGGCCCAGACCTCGGCGATGTGATCCATCCGCAGGTGCAGATCAAATCCGGGGTCCAGAATGTTCTGCCATGGCCCCATTTCCCGCAGGTTGCGGATTGGGCCAGCATGGATTTCGATACATCCCATGTTGCCGACAAAAATCATCACTTCAACGTTCTGGTCCAGAGCGGCGTTGAGCATAGTGTTGACTTCACCAGTAGCCAGTTGTCGCGCCATGGGCTCGCCGACGATGCGATAGGCACCCAATCGGTTCATTTTTAATTTCGGCACCAAACGCAGGAACTGGTGCGTGTCGGTCATCTTGGCCCACTCGGCGCGCAGTTGACCGGCCTTGTCCGGATTGGTCTTGGCGCCCTCAATTGGCTTGCGCGGCGAGGCATCCAAGGTCTGGCTCTGCTCTTCCAGCTGCAGATCCGACACCAATTTGGCCCAAGCGTCTAGGTCAGAGGCGGGTCGCAGATGGATCTTGTGTACCGCATCACCAGCCGCGTCAAAGATCTGGATGGAACGCTTGACGCCATTCTTAGTCTCACGTTCAACAGCAAAGGCTGAGACAAAGTGGCGACCAAATATACGCAGGTCGATTTCTTCGTTGAGAATCATCGAGGCATGCGGGCCGGAATGGAAATTGTCGTAGACGCCTACTTTTTCCATCACGCAGGAGCGGTTGCGGGTCAGTGCCATCACCTCTCCCAGCTCCTTGAGGCGCGGCATAATGTCATCGGGGCTGGCGGTGATACAGGTCACATCCTGACCCACATAAGCCGCAACCAGCTGGCCCTCGCGAATGTTCAGTTTATCCGCAAGATCGCGGTCGCGCATGTTCTCGTTATCGCTGCGTGCTTGCCGGATTGCTGCCGGTGTTAGCTGTGCCAGATCGCTCATGTTAGCCCTTTCAGATGGCTATAGTCGGGGATGAGCTGGCTGGGAGGCCTATAGTTTAGGCGGAACGCGGCTGGCTGCTGCAGAGTGCAGCAATGTGTTAATTATTGTTGACTGTTTCTATCACCTTTATTATCAGGCTCAAGTCGGAAAATGTAATTCCGTCATCAAAACAACACCAAGACCGCGCCAGCACTTCCGCAAGCTTTCGGTATAAAAAACGATTGCGAAGGGATAGCAGATGCGTGGGCATAGGCTTGGATGGAAGTATTTGGGGACCGTTTCGGCCCTCAGCTTGATGATTAACGCGGCACCAGTGATGGCACAGGATGCTGACGAGGAATTTCTCGGCATCATTGAGTTGGGCGCTAGTAAGCGTGAGGTTCAAGTGGGAACCGCCACAGCTGTTACAGTCATCAACCAGGAAGAAATCGACGACCGTCAAGCCGGTACCATCGCCGAGCTGATTGATTCTGTTCCGGGGGTGACGCTGGTGAACGGAAACACGCCGCAGGGGTCGGGGATTAACATCCGTGGCTTTGGTGCAAACGGCACCTATGGCACAGATTCCAAGGTTCTGGTGGTGATCGATGGGGCCACAACTGGCGCAGAAGAACTGTACCGGATTGGCAACCAACTGTTTACCGATCCTGAGCTTTACAGTGAAGTCTCAGTAATCCGTGGCACCGTCGGCTCGTTCGAGTTTGGCTCTGGGGTGATTGGCGGGGTTGTCCAGCTGGAGACAAAAAATGCCTCGGATTTCACAGGAGGCGAAATTGGTCTGCGTCTACGACAGACTCTGGAGGCAACCTCGAATGGTAAGGGCTTTGCCAGCTCAACAATTGCCGCCTGGCAGGCGACTGACAATCTGGAGTTTTTGCTGAATTACACCGTGCGGGATCAGGATGACTACAAGACCGCAGATGGGACCGTAATCACCAACAGTGAATTCCGCATGCCGTCTTATTTGGTGAAGGGTCGATACACCTTCGGCGATGATGACGCGCATTCAATCACCCTGTCTTACAATGACAGCACGACGGACGAAAAAGACGTGCCTTATGATACGTTTGGCACCACCGGTGGCGCGTTTGGCAATGTTGACCGTAAAACCCACAGCAAAATTGCTGTTCTTCAGTACGACTATAACCCGTCTGGCAATGATCTGATTGATCTGAGCGTCAATTTGTCCCGCTCGGAACAAGCCATCGACCAGACCTGCTTGCCTGCCTCTGCACCATTTGGCTGTTTCTCGGTGGTAGATGCGGATCACAATTATGAGACCACTAAGCTGACAGTCAAAAACACCGCTTACTTTTTGACAGGGTCCGTCGAGCATAATCTGCGGGCAGGGATCGAATTTTCTCAGCGTGACCGCCTGGATGCGCCATCCGCACCCGGTGGGTCGGACAAACGCATTGCGTTGTTTGCGGTGGATGAAATTCAGATCAACCAAAACTTGACGCTGACGCCTGCCGTGCGGTTTGAGACGCAGGATATCGAGGGTGACACTGCTCCAAACGATGCCTCGTATTCAAACAATGCACTCATGGGCGGTCTTTCCGCCCGGTATGAATTCGATAGCGGTTTTGCGGTTTTTGCCAGTGCGGCTTACACCGAGATGATGCCAATTATCGATGATCTGGGCACGCCACTATTTATGACACAGCCGGAAAGATCACACACCTATGAGGGTGGTGTTTCTTATACCCGTGGCGATCTGTTTTCCTCGGGTGATGCACTGCAGGTGAAGGTTAATCTGTACAATACCTATGTCTGGGACATCACTTCATACTCTGGCGTTTCCGATATTGACGTCCAAGGGATCGAGCTGGAGGCATCGTATGCACATGCCAGCGGGTTCTATGCAGATTTGAATGCCACCAGCGCTGATGGCACTTCAAAAGACGGCACGGGTATAAGCAGCAACTGGATCTATGCGCCTGAAACGTCGGCCCGTTTAACGCTGGGCAAGCGTTTTGGTGACGCGGTTGATGTCAGCTGGGAACTGGTGACCGCACAGTCAACCACTGGCATCGGCGATGTCGCGTTGGCTGGCTACGGGGTGAACAATCTGCGGGCAACATATCGCCCACAGACAGGTGCACTCAAAGGTGCCGAGTTCCGCTTTGGCATCGAGAACATCCTGGATGCAACCTATCAGTCGCAACTGTCCACTCGGGTGGCACCAGGCCGTAACTTCAAGCTGACCATGGCAAAAACCTTCTGAATCATTGGTAATAGGAAAGGCGAGTTATGAAACTTGGTATTCTCAAATGGGGAGCTCCGGCAGCAGTGTTGCTGGCGGGGCTGAATGGCACATTGGCGCTGGCCGAAACATCGGACAAGTCAGGTGTTTCGATCGAGCTGAGTACTGCCGAAGTGGTGGGAGATGCCTGCCGCTTGTCCTTTGTCGTGCAAAATGGCCATGGTCAGGACATTGTCAGTTCGGTCTACGAGACCGTGTTGTTCAACACTGCCGGGCAAGTCGCCAAGCTGACGTTGCTTGATTTTCAAGACCTTCCTGCCGGGCGCTTGCGTGTGCGCCAGTTCCAATTTTCGGGCTTGGCCTGCAGCGACATCAGCCGGGTGCTGATCAATGGCGCCGACACCTGCGAAGGTGAGGGCTTGCCTCAGGGCGCCTGTGACAAGGGTCTGACCCTGAGCAGTCTGACCGACATGGAGCTGATCGGATGAGCATGATCCTAGACGCCTTGCAACAAGTGCTCGACCTTGGCGGGCCTGTGGTGATGGTGCTGCTGGTAGCCTCGGTGCTGACAACCGCGCTGGTGCTCTACAAGATCTGGCAATACCAGATTGCGCGAGTAGGCCGTCACCGGCAGTTGAGCGCCGCTGTCGAAGCTTGGGACCGCGGGGACGCAGCTCAGGCTCTGCAAAAGCTGCAGCAGAGCAAGTCATATTTGGCTCCGGTACTGCATATGGCCCTGACCCAAGCGCCGAGCGAGATGTTGTCGGATCGGGTTGATGCTGAAGCTGAAGACCGGTTTGCCCGGCTGGAACGCGGATTGGGCGCGCTGGATATGGTTGCGCAATTGGCACCGTTGCTGGGTCTGTTCGGCACCGTTCTGGGCATGATCGAAGCCTTCAGAAAGCTGGAGTCGGCCGGATCATCAGTGGACCCTTCGCTGCTGGCGGGTGGTATTTGGGTGGCGCTGTTCACCACGGCCGCCGGGTTGGCCGTTGCAATGCCAACCTCAGTTGTCCTGAACTGGCTCACCGCCCGGATGCAGCGCGAGCGGGTGTTTGCCAACCGTGCCTTGCGTACCGTGTTTGCGCCTGCATCGGCTGGCACCGCGGCAGAGTTGCGAGTGGCTCATGGCGGTTAAACTTGCCAGCGCGAGACGTGGGCGATTGTCGATGACCTCGCTCATCGACGTGATTTTTCTACTGCTGTTGTTCTTCATGCTGACCTCGACTTTCTCGAAATTTGCCGAGGTCGAGTTGATGAACGCAGGCAGTGGCAGTGGCAGGAATGACAAGCAGATGTTGTTTGTTTCATTGGCAGAAGACAGTTTGATGCTGAACGGCCAAGCGGTGGACATGAGCCGCATTGCCGACCTTCTTGAGACGCAACCACATGATGGCAGCGGGCATCTGGTGTTGATCAACATCGATGACAGCGCTTCGTCGCAGCGTTTGGTGGATCTGTTGACGAGCCTGCGGGTGGTTGAAGGTCTGCAAATAATGATGTTGAGCTGAGGTCGCCGTCATGCGCATCAAGCACCCCATTGCCACACAAAAAGAACCAACGATCGCGTTGATCAACATTGTGTTCTTGATGCTGGTCTTCTTCATGATTGCCGGTACTTTGGTGGTGCCTCTGGACAGTGATCTGAAGTTGATCGAAACCAGCGGGCTGGAGGGGCGCGAGCCGCCTGATACGCTGGTTGTCCATGCCGATGGGCATTTGTCGCTTCGGGGTGCGGCGGTGGAAGATGCGACGGCCTTTTTGGCAACTCTGTCTCAAGAAGATCTGGAGATTGTGCGCATCGTACCGGATCGCGCACTACCGGCTAAACAGTTGGTGGCACTGGGCAATGCCTTGCGTCATGGTGGCGCTGGTCGTGTCATGCTGGTTTCTGAGAAGGTATTGCAATGACATCTCACTCCCGCATTGTGGCATTGATTGCGCTGATTTTGGCTGCTGTGGCTCATGCCGCACCCGCCTTATTACAAAACGATAGTTTAGTTGAGATAGAGGGTGGCAACACCGCGCTGGCCTCGCAGGGGAATTCTTTTGCCAATATGGCGGCAGGAATGCAAAGCACAGAGGTTCCGCAAGAGATCACAGATGCGGAGGATGTGACGGATCAGGCAGAGCAGCCCCCGGATGAGATGGTGCAAGAGCAGGAGCCGCCAGTTGAACCCCCATTGGAGCCAGAAGTAGAGCCCCCCCTAGAACCTGCAGTCGAACCACCGCTGGAACAAGAAGTCGTGGATGCTGTGGAGCCGCAAGCAGAACCACCTCAAGAAATTGACCATCAGGACGTCGCCAAGCCCGTAGAGCAACTGACCGATGTTGATCCATCGAGGACCGTGACAGTCGGACCGCAGGTACAGGACCTGCTGACCGTTGCCGCTGGGCCGATGCTACAAGAGACGCCTGTGGTTGAGACGTTGGAGCCGCAGCCTTCGGTGACCCAACAATCGCAACAAGAGCCACAAAAGATGGCTGCGAAACCTGTCGAGCAAGCGCAGGCTGCTCCTAAACCAGAAACACTGGCGCCAGTGCCGGAACCTAAGCCAAAACCGAAACCAAAGCCCAAGCCAAAACCGAGCGGCAATAGTGCGCAAAATGCGGTTCAGGGAACTGTTGCGGGACAAAACCCCAAACCCGGCGGGCAGGCGAGTGTGCAGCCGGGTGAGGCGCAAGCGCAGGGCAATGCGGCTGCCAGCAATTATGGCGGATTGGTCGTGCGCCGGATCGTTCGTAAAAAACGAACCATCAACATTAAGGGGACAGGCAAGGTCTCGTTCTCGATACGTCCGGATGGCTCACTGGCAGGTCTGCGGATATCAAGAAGTTCAGGTTCGGGGAAACTGGACAGTTTCTTTCTAAAAACGGTCCGCCGCGCTGCGCCGTTTCCGCCGCCACCACCCGGTGCCAGAACCAATTTTGGTGTGGAACTCCACGGGCGCAAATAGCAGAGATGTTGCACCGGATGATTCCTCGAATTGGAGCAGTCCGCGCCGTCAACGAAGGCCACAAAACGGCATCGAGAGTGGTTCTGCCATGCTGTTGCCATAGTCCGTGGCAGAAACCACACAAGCGGTTAACCTTTGTGCCCGACAATGCGCCTCCTTCTGGCTAACGTTGGCTTGACAGCGCGCATTACGTCAATATCCGCGCTATCGAGTAAACATATCAAATGTGGGGACGTGTAAGGTGTACCTTTCCGTTGTAGTACCCTGCTTTAACGAGGACGAGGCTATCCCGCTGCTGGTTGAGCGGCTGGCGCAGGCAATCGAACCTTGGGCAGATAGGGCTGAAATCATCCTGGTGGATGACGGCTCAAATGATGAAACATGGGCCGCCATGGAAGCGGCCAGCGCAAAGGTGCCGCAGCTGCGGGGCCTGCGGCTGTCGGCCAACCGTGGCCACCAAGTGGCGCTGACCGCTGGGCTGGAAGCCGCCCGGGGTGAGCGTATCTTTATGCTGGATGCGGATCTGCAAGACCCGCCCGAGATTCTGCCGGATATGATGGCGATGATGGATCGCGGCTATGACGTGGTTTATGGTCGCCGGGCTGAACGTAAGGGTGAGACCCTGTTCAAAAAACTATCAGCATATCTGTTTTACCGGTTCCTGAATAGATTGTCAGATGTGCCTATTCCAAGCGACACCGGTGATTTCCGCCTGGTAAGCCGCCGTTCGCTGGATGCCGTTCTGGGCATGCCCGAGCGATCACGGTTTATCCGTGGCATGTTTGCCTGGGCTGGGTTTCATCAGGTCGGACTGGAATATGTGCGCGAGGCGCGGGTGGCGGGCGTCACCAAATATCCGTTCCGGGCTATGCTGCGTTTTGCAACCGATGCCTTAACCGGATTCTCGACAAAACCGTTGAAAATTGCCACCCGGCTGTCGTTCCTCAGTCTGGTTGTGACGGTATTGTTGGGGGTCTATGTGTTTGGCTCGCTGATACTGTACAACACCGCACCTGGTTGGGCGTCGGTGGTGCTGGCGATTTCGTTTTTCTCGGGCATCCAATTGCTGACGCTGGGGATTCTTGGCGAATACGTTGGACGGCTATATATGGAAAGCAAGCAGCGACCTTTGTATTTCCTGTCTCAGGAAACCGGTGAACCGGCGCAATTGCAGCAGGGAGCGGATCTCGACGTCACTAGCGCGATATCCGAGCAGACAGTCCAGACCAAAGCATCATGATCACCGAAACACAGGCTCAGTTTCTGCGGTTTGCTGTGGTCGGGACAGGTGTGGCGGCACTTTATGTGCTTATGTACCTTGCTTTTCTGGCTTTGGGGCTAAATCAACCATTGGCAAACTTTCTGGCGTTTCTGGTGGCTGTATCGGTTCAGTATGTCGGTCAGACCTGGTGGACGTTTCGAAAACCGCTTGGGCGGCCAGAGCAGATCATTCGATTTGGCTGTACAATTGGGTTGGGTTTTTTGGTCTCTGCTGGCGTTACTGGAGTATTGGGCCCAGCGTTGAACTGGCCGGATTCTGTTTCAGCAGCTGTCGTGGCCGTGGTCTTGCCAGTGCAAAATTACCTGATTTTTCGCATCTGGGTTTTTGCAGAAGCAAGCGAACCGCACTAAGGGGGGCGAATGTCACATATCTATTCCAATCAATTTTACGACTATATTGACGCCGGCGCCCGCACCTCTGCTCAGGTGATGATTGGCGTGTTGCAACCTTGGTTGAACGTCAAAAGCGTTGTCGACTTGGGGTCTGGCCGGGGTGTCTGGGCGAGTGAATGGATACAGTCCGGAGTTACGGACGTGGTGGCCGTGGATGGTGACTATGTTGATCGTGAACGGTTGGCGGTGTCGAAGGATCAGTTTCATGCTGCCGATCTGACCAAAAAAATGGATCTGGGTCGCCGGTTTGATCTGGCGCAAAGCCTCGAAGTGGGTGAACATTTACCTGAAAGTGCGTCGGAAACACTGGTCGAGAGCTTGACCGACCACTCTGACAGAATTTTGTTTTCGGCGGCAGTTCCAGGGCAGGGAGGTGAGTTTCATATCAATGAAAAACCTCTGTCGTTTTGGCAGGATTTGTTCGCCAGGCATGGCTACACCGCCTTTGACTGTGTCCGCCCGCAACTGAAGGACACCGCAGGGGTTGAGCCCTGGTACCGCTATAACACGGTGTTCTATGCCAATGTAGAGGGGCAAAAAGGGCTGCCGCCCGAGATGTTGGCTTGTGAGGTGCCAAAAGGACAAAAGGTGCCGCTGGCTGGCAGCTTTGGTTGGCGAATACGCCTAGCAATCGTGTCCTTGATGCCGCGCGCGATGGTGACAAAAATCGCTCAGGTCCGTGCTGCAGTTTTGGGGCGCAAAGCCCGAAAGGCAAATGAATGAGCGATGCGTCTCTTTCCATAGGCGACCGCCTAAGCCGTGTTCCAGTGTTCACGGCAACAATTGTGCTGACCTATCTGGGCTTGCTGCTGTCCTTGGGAATGCAGGTGTTGGACCCAATGGTGCGACATGATGATTTCCCGGCCTTGCTTGCAGAACCGGCCGGGTTTTACACCAAAACCCTGTATGAGGGCCGCTGGATCAATTATCTGTGGCACTTACGCGAGGTGGTGACACCATCCTGGTTTAACTATCTGGTCTATCAGTTTTTTTGGGCCGTTTTTGCGGCCTGCCTGGCGGTCACCACGCTGGGCAGAAAGGGCGAGCTTTGGCATAAAGTCGCGTTGGCGCTGTTAGTTGCTTTGGGGCCCTCGGCTCTGATGATTTCGCTGTGGTACAATACGTTGGTTCCGGGAATGGGGTTGGTGGCGCTTTATGCTTGGTTGTCCACACAACTCAGCGAGCGGACAATGCGACGGCTTTTGTTGCTCTTTGTGCCGCTTACACTGATGGCATATACAACTTACCCGTTGTACCTGCTGGCGCTCTGCTTGGCGCGGGCCGAGACACGGCGGTCGTTTCGCGATCTTGCCGGGGTTATGGCGCTGTTCATCGGCAGTTTTGCCCTTGGTATGGTGCTGATGTTTGCACTGAACTATTTCGAACATGGCATTTTTGGTATTCCAATGGCCCCATGGCGCAATGCTACGCTGGCTCATGATTTTGCCTCGGCTTTGGAAAACGCCAAACGGATTGGGATTTTTCTACGCCTGAGTGCTTGGGTGCAGGGATTTGGGTTTATCCCGATGTCGATTGCGCATGTGCTGCTGTTGGTGGCAGCCGCTGTTGTGGTTGGCAAACGTGACCCTTGGCGGGCGATCTATATCCTTGCCGGAATTACCGCCGGGCTGGGGCTGATCTTCATCCAAACTGTAAAAACGGGCATATTTCTACCGGTGCGGGTCAATGGGTTCGCCTGGGCGCAATATGTGGTGTTGCTGACACTGATGGTGATACAGCTCAGCGAAAAGGGTGGGCTGTCCAAGCGAATGAGCAGCAACCTGCTGAGATTTTTTGTGATGGCTTACATGGCCGGAACCTTTCAGCAGGCGCTGGTATTTGCGGGGTGGCAAAAGCAAACCCGTGAAATGGCTGCCGATATTGGGCCAGGGGTTGAACCGGTGTTTGTCACCGGCACCTACCTCTCGCTGTTAAATGCTCACCACGCCGCAATCCAGCACTCTCGCGGGTTGCGGTCGCGATTGACTTACCTGACTGGGCGAATGGTCATAACCTGCGAAGAAGAGCCCGAAGAATGCGCCGATCTTCCGGCCGATATGCTGGAGGATCTGCCGTTAGGTGAGATCGAGGTTCACCATTTGGCTGACAAAGTGATTGTGCGGCTGTCCAAGCAAGAGGCATCTCTTACGGAATGATGGGTGGCATTGGGGTGACGTCGCTCGAGCGATGAGGCTTGGGAGATGTTTCCGCAAAGCCTGCGCAAACTGACCCTGATCTAAGGAGAATTTGAGTTTTTGATGGCCAATCTGACCTTTTGGGACAGGTTGGTCGTTTTTGTCTACTTCTGTGTCCGTCGCTATGATTTGGAACTGGTAACAGCCGTGTTAGGCTTATGTAATTCGGGGCCCCAGCAGGAGATAACCAAAAGCGATGTCTGACTTGTGGGGCGGATTGACACAGGCCTTTTGGCTGTTGGTGACCTTGGACGGCGACCTGGTTGAGATCAGCCTGCGCTCGCTACGGGTCACCCTGACCGCCTTGCTTATCGCCTCGGCCATCGCGCTGCCGTTTGCCGCATTTCTGACGGTCCGCCGGTTCCGCTTTCGCCGCCCGACGATTGCGGTGCTGAATGCGTTGATGGGGCTGCCGCCGGTGGTGGTGGGGCTGGTGGTCTATGTGTTCCTGTCCCGCTCGGGGCCGTTTGGCGTGTTTGGGCTGCTGTTCACCCCAACTGCGATGATCATTGCTCAGGTGATCATTATTGTGCCGCTGATTGCCTCGATCGCACATCAATCCCTGCGCGAGCTGTGGGGTGATTATCACGATCTGCTGATCTCGCTGAACACCACCCAGTTTCAGCGCATTCAGGCGCTGTTGTGGGATGGACGGCGGGCGCTGCTGACGGCGGCGCTGGCGGGGTTTGGCCGGGCCATTGGCGAAGTTGGGGCAATCATGATTGTCGGCGGCAATATCGACCCACCGCCATTACGCTGGAGACTGGCAAGGGAGACTTTGCCCTGGCACTGGCACTTGGCTTTGTGTTGATTGGCTTAGCGGTGACGGTGAACCTGTTGATCCACCGGCTCAGCCATACCGAGAGCGAGGGGCGCTGGTGATGCAAATGTTCCCGTTGGTGGCAAAACAGGCGGTGGTGCGTCGCCAGGGCAAGGTGCTAGTGGGGCCAGTTGATCTGACTCTGCAAGCGCAGGGGGTGACCATTGTGATTGGTCCCAATGGCGCCGGTAAGACTTCGTTGCTGAAAATGTTACACGGCATTGCTCGGTTGAACCGAGGCAGCCTGAACTGGGCTTGTCCAATGTCCGAGGCGCAAACGCGTCAGGCATTTGTATTTCAGGCACCGGTGATGATGCGCCGGTCTGTGACAGACAATATTGCTTATCCATTGCAGTTGATTGGTGTTGCCCGGGCCGAGGCGCGGCGTCGCGCCGAAGACTGGGCTGAGAAAGTTGGCCTGAGCCACACGTTGAAACAACAAGCGACCATGCTTTCTGGGGGGGAGCGGCAGAAACTGGCACTGGCGCGGGCGCTGATCCGCGACCCGCAGGTGCTGTTTCTAGATGAGCCCTGTGCTTCGCTGGACGGCCGCGCGACCAGAGAGATCGAAGAAATTCTGATCCGTGCGGCGGCTGGCGGCACCCGGCTGATCATGTCGACCCACAACATGGGGCAGGCCCAGCGGTTGGCCGACGAGGTAATCTTTGTCCTGCACGGAAAGATCCATGAATTTGCCCCAGCAGAGCAGTTCTTTGCCGGAGCAGAGACCAAACAGGGACGGGCGTTTCTTAAAGGAGATATTGTGGAATGAAACGCATTTTGACGGGAGTGTTTGCCACATGTTTCATGTCGACGGCATTGTTTGCCGATGAGATGAAGATGGCGGTGACCACGTCCTTTCATAACTCGGGGCTGTCAGAGGTGCTGTTACCTGCGATCAAGGAAGATCTCGGCTTGGACGTACAGCTGCTGGTGGTCGGAACCGGCCAGGCGCTGCGACTGGGGGAAGCGGGTGATGTGGACGCGATCCTGGTTCACTCAAAGACCGCCGAGGAGGCATTTCTAGCCGCTGGCAATGGCACTCACCGTCGCGAAATCATGTATAACGATTTTGTGCTTATCGGCCCCAAAGATGATCCGGCCGGGGTGAGGGCAGCAGAAAATACGGCCGGGGCGCTGCAGAAGATCGCTGACGCCGGGGCGGTATTTGTCAGCCGTGGCGACGATAGCGGCACTCATAAGAAGGAGCTCAGCCTGTGGCAGGCCGCCGGGTTGGATGCTGATGAGTTTGATGGGTGGTACCGGGCGGTTGGAGCTGGCATGGGGGCGGCGCTGAACACGGCCTCGGGGATGTCTGCTTATATTATGGCCGACCGCGCCAGCTGGCTGAACTTTGGCAACAAGGGTGATTTGGAGTTGTTGTTTTCTGGCGATGCGGTGTTGTTCAACCAATATGCCTATCTGCCGGTCAACCCTGAAAAACATGTTCATGTAAAGGCAGATATGGCGATGCAATTGGAAGACTGGTTGGTTTCAGATCGGGCCAAGGCGCTGATCAATGGCTACAGGATAGATGGTGAAACACTGTTTGTGTTCAACGCTAGGTAGGATTTGGACCCATCTGAAAATCATGGCAGAAGCCCACGTTATCTGCGGGGGCTTCTGGTTGAAATCGCCGGGGCGCGGCCCCGGACCCCGAGGTATTTTGAACAAGAAGAAGGTTCAGGCGTCGATATCGCCGTGGATGGCAAATTGGTCTAGCCCGGCCGCTTGCGGTTCGATTGCGCGAAAGGCTTCTTTGACCCCGGCGGTGGTCAACTCGCGCGATACTGTGAGCAGGGTGTTGGCGGCATGATCGTCGCAGAGTTCAAGCATCTGCGACAGTTCTTCAGTGGCAATGGGACGGGCGGCGGCGGTGTCGGGGGCGCCGTAGAAGGCGACAAAATGCCGGGCCAGCAGGTCGGTCAGAGTGTCGAGTTCGCCCTGTTCGATCTGGGTGACGGCAACAAAGGTGACCCGACCTGCGGTCTCCAGTCCCATCCAACCATTGGCAAAGGCCTGGCGCGGTTTGCCGGTCAGGTCACCCTCGCCCCAGTTAGAGAACTCAAAGCCGCCGGAGACACACCATTCGCCGGTGCGGGCTGGGCTGGCAAAGACACGTTGGTCGCTCTCGTCGAAATGAATGGCGCGGGCAAGTTGCATCAAGAGGTCTCCAGCAGGGATGTCAGGGGGATCAGATGGGTGGTATCCTCGGCGCGCAGCAGCATGCCAAAATCTTCGTCGATGCCCAGGAATGTGCCGGACAGGTCACCTCGCTTGGTGTTTTCGCCGATGCCATGGGCCAACCCGCGCCATTCGGAATGTACAGAATGGCCGCCGTCCTCTTCCCAGCGGCTGATCCAGTGCAGGCTGTGGCGGGCCCAGCTTTCCAGCAATGCAGGCGCCTCGACATCGGCGCAGCCTTCGGCATAGAGCGCGGTTTCATCCGGGGTATTGCCGCTGTCCTCGGAGGCGGGCCAGAGTGGTAGGTCGAGGCCAATCACCAGCCAATCCGGGACAGTATCGGGATCTGTGCTGCTGGCGGCGACCCGCAGGGCGCCGCAGCGGGCGCCGTTGATGCGGATTTGTCCCTGCCATTCCAGTTGTACGGCGACCTCGGGCGGGGCCAGTGCCCCAAGTGCGTTTTGAAAGCCGACGCCGCAGGTGGGCAGCATTGCCATTGCCTCGCGCAGTGGCACTTCGGGGGCAAACACTAGGGCTGCGCGCAGGGTGTCGGGGGCCAGATTATAGGTCACCAGCCCAGCGTCACAGCCAAGGATCGCTTTTTTGCAGGCGGTGTCAAACGGGTCCTCGGATCCGCTGACCTGGTGGCCGTGCATCAGCGGAGGAAAGGCGACCTCGCTCATGCCGCGCCCCGTTCGATCAGGGTTTGAGCGATGTCGCGGAAAACCTGCGCCTGTGGGCTGTCGGGCTTGGAGACCACAATCGGCGCGCCGCCATCCGAGGCCAATCGAACATCCAGGTGCAGCGGGATTTCGGCCAGCAGTGGCACGTTCAGCTTCTCGGCCTCGGCGGCGACGCCGCCATGGCCAAAGATATGTTCCTCGTGACCGCATTTGGAACAGATATGGGTCGACATGTTTTCAATCAGGCCCAGGATTGGCACGTGCAATTGGTTGAACATGTCGATGCCTTTGCGGGCGTCGATCAAAGCGATGTCCTGCGGCGTGGAGACTATGATGGCTCCGTCGACCTCGGCCTTTTGCGCCAAGGTCATCTGCACGTCGCCGGTGCCGGGTGGCAAGTCGACGATCAGCACGTCCAGCGCGCCCCATTGCACCTGCATCATCATTTGTTGCAGCGCGCCCATCAGCATCGGGCCGCGCCAGACCACGGCCTGACCCTCGTTGGTCATCAACCCGATCGACATCATGGTGACGCCGTGGTTGCGCAGCGGCAGGATAGTTTTACCGTCGGGGCTGGCCGGGCGACCCGAGACGCCCAGCATGCGCGGCTGTGAGGGTCCGTAGACATCGGCATCGAGCAGACCTACACGGCGGCCCTCAGCAGCCAGGGCACAGGCCAGATTGGCCGAGACAGTAGATTTGCCAACGCCGCCCTTGCCCGAGGCGATTGCGAGAATACGGTCGACGCCGGGGATTTTCTGCGGCCCCTGCGGCTGTGAGGTTTTTGCAGGCTTCAGGTTCGGCGGCGCCGCCTGGGTCGAATGGCCAGTCAAAAGGGCCGAGACCTTGTCGACCCCTGGCAGATCGGTGACAATTTTCTCGGCAGCGTCGCGTATCGGGCCATAGGCTTCGGCGCGGGTGGGGTCGATTTCGAGGACAAACCGGACCTCGGCGCCGTCGATGGTCAGGGCGCGCATGACGCCAGAGCTGACAATGTCGTTGCCACTGATGGGGTCGGCTATGGTTTTTAGCGCTGCGAGGACGGATTCACGGGTGAGAGACACGTTGGCCTTGCTCCTTGGGTTGTGGGGGGACTTGACGAATGGGGGAATGGCTTTCTACCCTTTCGCATGACCCGACTGATTTTCTTGATTTATATCTGCATGAGTTTCGCCCCGATTGCACGGGCGGATGACAGGTTGGTGCGGCTGTTGGCACCACAGGCGCTGCTGGACAGTGGCTTGCTGAAGCATCTGCTGCCGCGATTTTCCTTGAAAACCCAGGTCCGGGTGCAGATTGTCGCCTTGGGCGAGGCGCATGAAGTCGCTTTCGGCAGGGAGGGCACGCCAGTGTTTGTTGGACCCTCGGCGGTTTGGAGCCTGAGGGTGCTTGAGCCGGAGCACAAGGCCGTGCGCCGCTTTACCGACTGGCTGAGCTCGGAGGTTGGCCAGCGCACCATTACCAGCTATGCGCCCGGCGGCATTCAGATGTTCACTCTGGCCGAGGAGCAAGAGGCCGAGGATGTAGCGCTGGAGTTTGACGGCAACGTGGCGAAGGGACGGGAATTTTCGCGCCGGTTGTGTGGTCGCTGCCATGTGGTGCGGAGTGAGGAGCGGATGAATTCCATCGGCTCGACCCCGTCGTTCTTTGTGCTGCGCACTCTGGACAATTGGGCTGACCGGTTTCAGGCGTTTTATACCCTCAACCCGCATCCTTCGTTTACCCAAATCGAGGGGGTAACGCCGCCCTTTGCGGAAAACTTGCCGCCACCGATTGTGCCCGTCGAGATGACACTCAGGCAGCTGGATGCGATCCTCGCCTATGTCGCCAAGTTGACGCCGGCCGATCTGGGAGCTCCGTTGCAGCATCAGTGATCGCGGCGCTTGCTGAGGTAGTCGTCGGTGGTGCGCACGCGCGGCCGCTCGCCGGCGCCAAAGGGGTTGTTGTCCTGGTGGTACTGCGCATTGACCCGACAATTGTCGCACATCTGGATCATCCGCGCGGCATCGGGATTTTTGAACATCGCGTGTTTTCCAGCCAGCTTTTCAATGATTTTGTCGACGGTGGATTTGACCCCAAACAGGGCGCCGCACTCAATGCAGGCACAGGGCTCTTCCTCGTGCAGAACCATCTGTGCCAAGGCGCTGTCGGCCAGGTTCAGGCGGGGTTCATAGGTGATTGCGTCTTCGGGGCAGACATTGGCACAGAGGCAACATTGCAGACAGGCGTCCTCTTGAAAACGCAGTTGCGGCAGGTCTGGGTTGTCGCCCAAAGCGCCCGAGGGGCACAGCGACACGCAGGATAGGCACAAAGTGCAGGCGCTAGTGTCGACCAGCACCGCACCATAAGGGGCGTCGGTGGGCAGCGGCAGCACCTCGGCACCGGGGACCAAGGCCTTGGCGGCCTGACGGGTGATCTGGCGGCGGGTGCCCATTGGTCGCACCACATCCGTCAGGGCGGTGGGAACTTCGGCGTCAAACAGCGCATCGCTCAGCGCCTCGGGGTCAAAATGATCCAGCAGCGCCGCTTTGTCGCCGCCGATCGCATTGGCCAGCACCAACTCGCGCTCCAGCACATCGCGCTCAGCACCGGGCGCCAGCAGGATGTCCACCCAGGCGAAACCAGCCGCCAGGGCGGCAAGAATTTCGGCATGGCCAAAGCTGTTCAATGCTTCAAGTTCCAACGGCACCACATCGGCGGGCAAGCCGCGACCAAAGCGGGCCGCATAGCTGATCATCTCGCCACCGTGGCCGTTCACCACCAGAAGCCGTGGCGCGGTGCCTCCGGCGCCCAGATAGGCCTTGGCCAGGGTCTGGATGCGGCGGAACAGGCTGTCGGTGGGCGGCGCATCATAGGTCAGTGCTCCGGATGGGCACAGGGTGGCACAGGAGCCGCAGCCCGCACAGATCATCGGGTCAATGGTAACGAGGTCACCGTCAGAGCTGATGGCGCCGGTGGGGCAGATATCCAGGCAGTTGGTGCAGCCGGTCTGGCCCGCGCGCGAATGGGCGCAGAGTAGTGTTTCATTGCGCACATAAAGCGGCTTTTCAAAAGTGCCTACCATCTGGATCGCTTGCAGCAGCGCATCAGCAACTGCCGGAGCGTGCTTGGGGTCGGCGCGCAGGTAGCCATCGCGTTTCTCCGGGGCCGGGAATAACGCGATGCCGCCCCGCAGATCCAGAATGATATCGCAGCTGGAATGGCCGCCATCGCGGGCCTCACTCCAGCTCCAACTGCGGCCCGTGGGCTCTAGTTGCTGCAGCGCGTCAATGCGGACTTCGAACTGTCCTAGCGAACCAGACGCCTGGCGCAGGTTGCCGCGTACCACGTCAAAACCTCGGGTCATCGGTGGTTCAACATCCTCGCCCAGCAGCACCGTCACCGCCAGAGCATCCTGCAGCTTTTCCGCCGCTGCTAGCGCAATGTCTGACGGGCCCAGGATCAGGCACAACCCTTCCGAGACCACGTCCAGGCTTTTGGCGGCGGGGACAGATAGGCCCGACTCGGCGATCAATGCGGACATTTTGGGTAGTGTATCGCCCTCATCCGAGGTCCATCCGGCCCGGTCGCGCAGATCGAGACAGGGCGGCGATGGGGCGTCGATTTCGGCAGCCAGCTCCTCAAAAAACCGCTGTTCCTGGGCGCAGCAAATAGTTGCTTCCCCCCCCGCCAAAGCTGCTGCTGCGGCGTCAATTTCAGTGGTGCAGAGCGCGCTGTGTAGCTTTGAACAGCTGACCCCGGTGGCCTGTGACAGGGCCGTTGCGTCGATCTGTTGTGACCCTGAACAATCACATAGAATCAGTTGCTTAGCCATGTGTTCCTCGCTTGCATTTACGCTGGCAGAAGGGGTGTTTCGACCCCGGTTTGGAGAACAAACTAGGCATGATTCCCTGCGTTCGTAAACAAGTTTTGGAACTCCGGTCCAGGGCGCAGGAGGCCGAATCAGTAGGGGTGATTCGCGCATTCGGGCATTGTTTCGATACTTGAGTAATTTTGTCGAATTGGACAAATCGTCCTCTCCGGCATGCGGTGGTATTCCGGGTGGTCCAATTTGTCCCGATGTGACGATTTCTCTGGTCAACCGTAAATTGC
>MAAC01018897.1_pt1 | contig 30902 bp, 29 predicted proteins | sample 1115981 | NCBI WGS metagenome assembly MAAC01 (sample SAMN04961126, study PRJNA320927) | seawater metagenome | isolation source: sample BD02T64 sea water enriched with oil for 64 days | place: USA:Gulf of Mexico | collected 2013-07-27 | reverse complement strand
TTAGCTGCTGGTAGTCTTTCATTGTTGCATCTCTTGCCGGAGAAAAGACGATTAGCCTACAGGCAGCTAACCGCTTCTTCTATCTCATCAAGTTATGCACTTCAGATTTGAATCCAAGACCTTTTTGAAATTGAATATATATAGTTTTACCACCTAGTGACCGATAACCAGCCTCATAGGTTAATTGGATACCATTTTGGTTTATTGCAGAAATTTGGCTCAGAATGTCTTCTGGAAACGAATACATTTTACCAAAAGCGCTAACTGTAATTGAGCTGAAGGTTCCTTTCTCATTCTTAGTGCCGATGATTTCAACTGTTCCAGATTTACCGATACCCCTTGACTTGATAGAGAATTCCGAAAAGGAAAGCACTCCTTCTTGAGATGCATTGGCAAAAAAAGCAAGAGACAAAGCTAGAACAGTTAAAAGTAGTCTATTCACAATGCGACCATAACGTTTTGCTCATCGGTGGGGTAAGTTGGCGCGTGTTTTTTCATTTTTTGCAAAAACCGCGACAGCTTACGGAGTCCGCGTGCAGCAACTTGATACCAGGAGGTTTTTCTTTTATGCCTCTGACTTTAATTTTTTAACCTTCGGGATATATTACTAAAACAACGCAACCATTCATGCTTTGTGGAATATGAGCTGTTCCTTGAGGATTGTGAATAAAACTACCTTCACTATAGTTATTTTCACCATCGCTGAATGTACCTGATATGACATAAATTTGTTCTGCTCCGCTATCATGGGAATCAAGTCCTGGAAATTTGGCGCCTGGATTAAACTTAAATACAATCGCTTTCTTACCTCCCATACCTTCCCAGACAATATATTCAAAAATGTTAGGAGCTACCTCATTGCTTTGTGTTGTTTTCCAATTTATGGCGGTTACGCCTTCTAGATTAACATTCATTTCATTAACTCCTCTTATATTTAGTTTGCACGCAAACTAAATATAAGAGGAGTTATAATGACTGTCAACTACTTTGCGCGCATAATAGTTCAAATCGCATATCAATTATGGTATTAGTTTTGAAAACACAAAAATTCAATTTTTCTGAAATGATCTGTTTTTCCCTATACTCAACCTCTAACACAATGATAAGAGAATACCGATCTGAACTTGCCGAATATAATCTTACATACCCTCAATTTTTAGTAATGATGAGCCTATGGAATAAAGATGGTGTTTTTATAAAAGACCTAACAACACAAACACTACTTGATGCAGCAACACTTACCGCAATATTGAAAAAACTTAACAATAAAGGTTTTTTACAGTACGAGCGTTCACCTAAAGACAAAAGAGCAAAAGTAGTTATCTTGACAGAAACAGGTAAGAATTTAAGACTGAAAACATCACATATTTTTACGAATATGGAATGCAGAGTAGAGCTAACAAAAGAAAGTCAAAAACAGCTGATAAGCACCTGCCATGAAATTCTTGAAAATTTGTCATAACTAAATCTGCGTCACCGGACGCACTCTGCTCAAAATCGGCAAGCAGCTCATAAAAACCATTAATTACAACAAGTTGCGAACCTCCCGCCTGCCTGGATGCGATAGTTTTACGTCATGAGACATAAAACTCTATACCACTTCCACGGCTTTCCACACCACAACTGATTCTTAAAGAAGCCGTTAAGCAATTTATTATTTTTTAATTGAAGCAGAACCCGTAGTGTAGTTATCCGACAAGCAGCTCTCTTTATGTCGGGCCGTCGGCAACACGACTGCATGGACGCAGGAGATAGAGCAATGCAGGAGCCATTGCCGAGGGATGCTGCCAACGAGTCTACAGGGAGGTATTTACGACGAGCCCGTTATGAGGAGGGCTGCTTGGCAACCCTCCCGACTCAAACAGAACCACCCAGTAACTACTTTAAACCCAACACATCCTGCATATCAAAATTTCCCGCAGGCTGAGCAACCACCCAGGCGGCAGCACGCACCGCACCACGGGCAAAGGACATGCGGCTTGAGGCTTTGTGGGTGACTTCAACTCTTTCACCGTCGGCGGCAAAGATAACGGTGTGGTCGCCAACAATATCGCCGGCACGCACGGTGGCAAAGCCAATGGTTTCGCGCTCGCGGGCACCGGTTTGGCCTTCACGGCCGTAGACGGCAACCTTATTTAAATCTCTATCGAGGGCATTGGCGACGACTTTGCCCATACTCAGTGCCGTGCCCGAGGGGGCATCGACTTTATGACGGTGGTGGGCTTCGACGATTTCGATATCAACATCGTCGCCGAGTACGCGGGCGGCAACATCAAGCAATTTAAAACACAGGTTAACGCCAGTGCTGAAATTGGTGGCCATGCAAATGGCTGTTGATTTGGCGAGGTTATCGACCGCCGTCATTTGCTCGTCGGTAAAACCGGTGGTGCCAATCACCATGTGCTTATTATTGGCGGCACACAGCGTGGCGTTGGCGGCAGTGGCCACGGGGGCCGTGAAGTCGACCAGCACATCGAAGTCGCCGATCACGGCCTCGAGACTATCGACCACGACAATGTCATTGCGACTAATGCCCGCCAGCTCGCCGCTATCGACGCCAATCAGTGAACTATCGGGGCGTTCGATGGCGGCGCTTAATTCAACCTGGTCGTTGTTGGCTATGGCTTCGATCAAGGTCTTACCCATACGACCACCGGCACCGGTAACAGCAACTCTAATCATTTTATTATCCTCAATTACCATCTATACAATCGCTGCCAGTAGCCAGGCATATTCGCCCAGTTTAGTTAGCCGCTAAAGCTATCAAAAAAGTTTTTTACGCCCTTAAACCACGAGGTGCGCCGCGGCGAGTGCTTGTCGTGTTTCAGTGACTCGTTCAGCTCGCGCATCAATTCCTTTTGCTTGGAATTGAGCTTAATTGGGGTCTCTATCGTGACGCGGCAGAGTAGATCACCAATGCCACCACCCCTCACCGGGGCGACACCCTTGCCGCGCATGCGAAATAGCTTGCCGGTTTGTGTCTCGGGGGGGATTTTCAACTTAACGCGACCATCGAGGGTCGGTACTTCCAATTCGCCACCCAGTGCCGCGTCGGCAAAGCCAATCGGTACTTCACAATAGAGGTTGGCGCCATCGCGCTGGAAGATAGCGTGATCACGCACCACGATTTGCACATAGAGGTCGCCGGACTGGCCACCGCCGGGGGCACCCTCGCCCTCGCCAGACAAGCGAATGCGATCGCCACTATCGACACCGGCGGGTACCTTCACCGACAGGGTTTTCTGCTCTTCGACCTGACCATTGCCATAGCACGGGCCACAGGGGTCGGCAATCATCTTGCCGCGACCACGACACTGGGGGCAGGTTTGCTGAACGGAGAAAAAGCCCTGGGAAACTCGCACCTGGCCAACACCGTGGCAGGTCGTGCAATTGATTGGCGAGGTACCCTTGCGCGCACCGCTGCCCTTACACTCGCCGCAGTTAACCTTGACCGGCACACGGATGGTGGTTTTACAGCCCCTGGCGGCCTCTTCGAGATCGAGTTGCAGGTCGTAGCGTAAATCGGCACCACGGGCCGGGCCACGGCCGCGACCGCCACCACCAAATATATCGCCGAAGACATCACCGAAAACATCGCCAAAGCCGCCGCCACCGCCGCCCGCGCCGGCCTGGGCATTGACGCCCTCGTGACCGTAGCGGTCATAGGCGCCGCGCTTTTGCTCGTCGGACAGCACTTCGTAGGCCTCACTGGCCTCCTTGAATTTTGCCTCGGCTCCAGCATCGTCCGGGTTTCTATCCGGGTGGTGCTTCATCGCGACCCGGCGATAGGCTTTTTTAATATCCTTCGCATCCGAGTCTTGCGACACGCCTAGTATTTCGTAGTAATCCCGCTTTGCCATAATTTACTCATCAATTTATTACTACACCACTCGGCACAAAACGCAGGGGCTTAAACCTGCGTTCTGTGGCGGTGCCTAAGGTCGGGTGAACTCACCCGAACAAATTGCTATTTTGCGTCGCTTTCGTCGACCTCTTCGAACTCGGCATCGACCACATCTTCAGCGTCGTCAACAGCGTCACCACCGGCTTCGGCGCCAGGTTCTGCCTGTTCTGCTTCGGCGTACATCTTTTGCGCCAAGCCACCCGATACTTCGGATAATTTCGCGGCAGCGGCATCGATGGCTTCTTTATCGTCACCCTTCACCGCTTCTTCAACACCTTTAATGGCCTCTTCAATCTGGCCCTTTTCTTCTTCGGAGGCCTTGTCACCGGCCTCGTCCAGGGTTTTTTGCGCCGCGTGAGCGAGGCCGTCGGCGGTATTGCGCGCCTGGGCTAGCTCTTCAAACTTGCGATCGCTGTCGGCATTGGCCTCGGCGTCCTTAACCATTTGCTCGATCTCTTCATCGGACAAACCGGAACAGGCCTTGATGACAATCGACTGTTCTTTGCCGGTGGCCTTGTCCTTAGCGGATACATGGAGAATGCCGTTGGCGTCGATGTCAAAAGACACTTCAATTTGTGGCACGCCGCGTGGGGCGGGCGGAATATCGGCCAGGTCAAAGCGACCCAGAGATTTATTGCTCGCCGCCTGCTTACGCTCGCCCTGTACCACGTGAATGGTCACCGCACCCTGGTTGTCGTCGGCCGTTGAAAAAATCTGCGACTTATTGGTCGGGATAGTCGTATTCTTTTCAATCACTGGTGTGGCAACACCACCCATGGTTTCGATACCGAGGGTCAGCGGCGTTACGTCCAACAGCAATACGTCGGTAACATCACCCGACAACACTGCGCCCTGAATGGCTGCACCAACGGCAACAGCTTCATCGGGGTTCACATCGCGACGCGGCTCTTTACCGAAGAAATCAGTAACCTTCTTCTGTACCAGCGGCATACGGGTTTGACCACCGACCAGAATCACATCGTCGATATCCGAGACCGATATGTCCGCATCTTTCAGGGCAATTTTTAAGGGCTCAAGTGAACGATCAACCAGATCTTCAACCAAGGATTCCATTTTAGACTGGGTCAACTTGACGACCAGGTGCTTAGGACCGGTGGCATCGGCGGTAATATAGGGCAGGTTAACTTCGGTTTGCTGGCTGGAAGAGAGGGCGATTTTGGCGCTCTCTGCCGCTTCCTTCAAACGCTGCATGGCCAGGGGATCACCCTTGAGATCGACCGAGTTATCTTTCTTAAATTCATCGGCGAGATATTCGATCAAACGCATGTCGAAATCTTCACCACCGAGGAAGGTGTCACCGTTGGTGGATAGTACTTCAAACTGGGTTTCGCCATCGACATCGGCAATTTCTATAATCGAAATATCGAAGGTACCACCGCCAAGGTCGTAAACCGCAATCACCTGGTCGCCAGTGGCATTGTCCATGCCATAGGCCAGCGCCGCTGCGGTGGGCTCGTTAATGATGCGTTTAACATCGAGGCCCGCCAGCTTGCCGGCATCCTTGGTGGCCTGACGCTGGGAGTCGTTAAAGTATGCCGGTACGGTGATCACCGCCTCGGAAACACTCTCACCGAGATAGTCTTCGGCGGTCTTCTTCATCTTGCCAAGCACTTCGGCCGAGATCTGTGGCGGTGCCTTTTTCTCACCGTCAATTTCTACCCAGGCATCACCGTTGTCGGCCTTGGCGATGGTATAGGGCACCATCTCAATATCTTTTTGTACCACGTTGTCTTCAAAACGACGGCCAATCAAACGCTTGACGGCAAACAGGGTGTTGGTGGGATTGGTGACTGACTGGCGTTTTGCCGCCTGGCCAACCAGCGTCTCGCCCTCTTCTGTGTAGGCGACAACGGAAGGCGTGGTGCGACCCCCTTCAGCGTTCTCAATCACTTTGGGCTTGTCGCCCTCCATTACTGACACACAAGAGTTAGTTGTGCCCAAGTCAATTCCGATAATCTTGCCCATGCCTGTTTTCTCCAAACCGCAATTCATTAATTTCGTTAATTCAAGTACAGCGCTGCTATGCGCTTATATATTGTCACTGGATTGATAAATTCAACCCTGCGACGGAGTAATTCGCTATTCGGTGCTCTTTGAGACCACCACCATGGCCGGTCTGACCAATCTATCGTTGAGGGTATAGCCCTTTTGGAAGACCTCCAGTACGGTATTGGGTGCCACATCGGGGTTTGGCACCATGGAAATCGCCTGATGAAAATCCGGGTTAAAGACCTCATCCTTGGGCTCAACCTGCTTCACCTTGTGACCATCGAGCACGCCCAGAAAACTCTTCAAGGTCAATTCAATGCCCTCACGCGCCGCCGACAAACTATCATCATCGGCAGCAAGAGCCTCTAGCGCTCGCTCAAGGTTATCGACCACCGGCAATAATTCACCGACAAATTTTTCCAGGGCAAATTTGTGGGCGTTCTCAACATCGCGATCGACACGACGACGCAGGTTTTGCATCTCGGCCTGGGTGCGCAGGGTTTGATCCTTAGCCTGCTGCAACGCTTCGCTTAGGGCAACGGCATCGAGTTCTACGGCCTTCTCGCCAGCCTCTTCAGCGCCCGTCTCGTTAGCGGCTGCGGATTCTTGCTCCAGTAGTGCTTCCGGCTCTTGCTCGGAACCCTCGGTTCCCTTCTCTTCAGTGGCCACGTTTTAGCAACCCTCAATAATGACTTCCAGAGCTATATTGGGCCAAAAAAAACGCTTTCAAGTCAGCACTGCAATAGACAATTGCAATTGCCCGCCACTCTTCGGTATAACTGCGCCTAACTCTAATAATTGGCGACACCCCCTTGCTGACAGCCCTGACAATTAAACAATTCACCTTGGTTGAGGCCATGGACCTGGAGTTTTGCTCCGGCCTGACCACCATCACCGGCGAAACCGGTGCCGGCAAGTCACTGGTACTCGACGCCCTCGGCCTCGCCCTTGGCGATCGAGGCGACAGCGAGCGCATTCGCAGCGGCGCAGAACGCGCCGAGGTTTGTGCCAGCTTTGAGATCAATAGCAACGCGCCGGCCACCCAATGGCTGGCAGACAACGACCTCGACAGCGCCGGCGACTGCCTGTTGCGGCGCATATTGACCCGCGACGGCCGCTCTCGGGGCTTCATCAACGGTCAACCCGCCACCATGACCCAGCTGCGCACACTGGGCGCCATGCTGATCGATATTCACCACCAACACGAGCATCAATCACTACTCGAAAAGGAGCATCAGCGCACCCTGCTCGACGAATTTGGCAGCCATCAAAAACTGCTCAAGCAGGTCGGCACAGACTACAGGGACTGGCACCAGGCTCAGGTTCGGCTGGCAGACATCGAACAACGCGCCGATGAAACTCTGGCACGTAAAGACCTGCTCACCTTCCAGTCACAGGAGCTGGGCGAGCTCGACCTGCAGGTCGGCGAAGTGGAAGCCCTGGAGCGGGAACAGTCGCTACTGGCCAATGCCGACACCATCCTTTTTGACAGCCATCAGGTACTCATTCTCTGCGATGGCGAAGACTCATCGCAGCTGACCGTACTGCCCGCCCTGAGCCGCGCCAGTCAATTGCTCGGCGCCATGGAACAAAATAGCCCCGCCCTCAAAGAAGCACTGACACTATTGGATAGCGCCCACATTCAGGTTGAAGAAGCACTGGGCGAACTACAGAGTTATGTCGATCAGGTGGAACCCGATCCGGCCCGCTTACAACTGGTCGAAGACAGACTTTCCACAGCCTACCAACTGGCCCGCAAACACAAAGTGAAGGCCAGTGAGCTGCCGCAACTCTGTGAGCAATTGAAGGTAGAACTTAGCAGTCTTTGTGCCAACGACAATGATACCGAGACCCTCACCGAGCGAGTCAAAGCCCTGGCGGACAGTTACCAAAGCAAGGCCAAAAAACTCTCTGTGGCGAGAAAAAAAGCGGCCAAACAATTTGCGCAAAAGATCAACCAACAACTGCAAGCACTGGCGATGGCCGACGCTAGCTTACAAATCGCCCTCACTCCCCTCACTAACAATTACAGCCAAAAGGGGCTGGAAACCGTTGAGCTATTGATCAGCACCAATCCTGGCCAGGAACATCGCTCTTTAAACAAGGTGGCATCGGGTGGCGAACTGTCTCGCGTTAGTCTGGCAATTCAGGTAGTCGCGGCACACAACTCCACCATCCCGGTACTGGTGTTTGACGAGGTCGATGTCGGCATTGGCGGCGCTACGGCACAGACCGTCGGCAAACTGCTGCGCGAACTCGGCGACAACGGCCAGGTGATTTGTATCTCCCATCTACCTCAAGTGGCCAGTTGCGCCCATCACCACTTGTTGGCGCAGAAGCAAAAAGGCGAAAAGACCAATCAAAGTCGTCTTGTCACTTTAGATGCGAAGCAGCGCATCGCGGAAATTGCCCGCATGCTGGGGGGGGAGAGGATCACTACGAAGACCCGCTCTCATGCGGAGGAGATGTTAGGGCTCTGACCACAAGTTGAGGGGTTGATAATAAGCGCCTAGGGGCCCTTATCACCCCTGCGGGGCTTCGTCGCTCGCTCCTCGTCCAAACTCGTGGCCGAGTTTGTCGAACGGGGTTCAAATCCGAGCTTCCTCACCCCAATAAGCAAAAAACCCCATCGCCTTACGGCGACGGGGTTTTTTACTTATGGCGGTGAGGGAGGGATTCGAACCCTCGATACCGATCAAGGTATACTCCCTTAGCAGGGGAGCGCCTTCGGCCACTCGGCCACCTCACCAGAAACTGTATCCACCCAAACAACTTGCCAGCACTAAGTTCTGTCAATACTTAGCGAGTGATTCTTGATTGACTCAATACTGAGCAAACCTGGAACCCGGCTATTAATCAGGTGATTATTTAACTCTTCGGAAAGCTGAGACAGGGCGTCTTATAATATGTACTTAAAGACGCAGGAAACTGGCAGCCCGCTTCTGAGCGGCGGGCATAATACCATACTGCCAGTAAAAACAAAGGGGCTAAACAGCCCCAGACTCGCGGTTTTTTTCATCTTGTATGCGCTGGTAGATTTCTTCTCGGTGCACAGAAACTTCTTTCGGCGCATTTACCCCGAGACGAACCTGATTACCTTTGACGCCCAGTACGGTTACCGTTACGTCATCACCTATTACAAGGGTTTCTCCGACACGCCTTGTTAAAATAAGCATTGCCTTTCTCCTTAACTTTGCAATTAATACCACGACCTTTTCCAGCCATGATGCCTCCAAAATATCGGCGAGTATTTTTTATTTCCGATACAACCTTCGCTAGTACTACGTAACGACCGGGCATTCTACCTGTTAGCAGCAAATTGTCTAATACCGTCTATCGGCTAACAAATACTCATCCATGGGGAAAAATATAGACCAAACTTGTTATTTTGCCTCGCTCTCCAGCTCAAAGGCTGAGTGCAGGGCCCGTACGGCCAGCTCGAGGTACTTCTCGTCGATCACCACTGCGATCTTAATCTCGGAGGTGGTAATCATCTGAATATTAATATTGTGCTCCGCTAGGGCGGTAAACATGCGCGAAGCAACGCCCGCATGGGAGCGCATACCGACACCCACCAGCGATACCTTGGCAATTTGATCATCGGTGACCACCGATCGAGCCTTCAGCTGCAGGGCGATGCCCTCGAGTAGGCCACGAGCGCGATTGAGGTCGTTGCGGTGCACGGTAAAGGTCAGCGACGTAGTGCCGTCTTCGGAGACATTCTGAATGATCACGTCGACCTCGACATTGGCCTCGCCAATGGGCGCGAGAATCCGCGACGCCACACCGGGCGTATCGGGGATACCCTGAATCGTCAGCTTGGCCTCGTCACGGTTAAACGCGATGCCGGAAATTATGGGTTTTTCCATGCTGTCATCATCCTCAAGGGTAATTAATGTGCCGGGGCCGTCTTTAAAGCTCGATAGAACACGCAGGGGTACCTTGTACTTACCGGCAAACTCCACGGCGCGAATTTGTAGCACCTTCGAGCCCTGGCTGGACATCTCCAGCATTTCTTCGAAGGTGATTTTTTCCAGCCGTCGAGCGCCTTCGACGACCCGAGGGTCGGTGGTATAGACGCCATCGACATCGGTATAAATCTGGCACTCATCGGCCTTTAAGGCGGCAGCCAGAGCCACTGCCGAGGTATCGGAACCACCACGACCCAAGGTCGTTATATTGCCCTTGCTGTCGACGCCCTGAAAACCAGCCACCACTAACACGCGACCCAATTTTAGATCGGCCTGCATGCGCTCGACATCAATTTCTTCAATACGGGCCTTGGTGTGGGAATCGTCGGTGAGTATTCTCACCTGAGCGCCGGTGTAGGAGCGCGCCTCACAGCCGATCTTATTCAGCGCCATACTCAGCAGAGCGATCGTGACCTGCTCACCGGTGGACACCAGCACATCAATTTCACGAGGTGTCGGCGTTTCTGTAATGCCATCGGCTAGGCCCAGCAGGCGATTTGTTTCGCCACTCATGGCCGAAACGACGACCACGATGTCATCACCACGACCGCGACAGGCGGCCACTTTTTCGGCCACGGCTTCAATGCGTTCGACGGAACCCACCGAGGTACCGCCGTATTTTTGAACAATTAAACTCATTTCTTTACTCAAAATCCAACAGTGCGGATGGGCCCGACAACACCGCCGCTAGTTAATAAAACACAGTGCGAATTGAGGCCCATCGACGAGGGGCGCAAATGTACACTAATCAACCAGAAAGAGAAACCCGACTAGGCAGAATAAGGCTGGGCATTCAAGCACTTAAGCTCTCTTCAACCCAGCTAAAGACGGAGTCGAGTGCCGCCGGCAGTGCACCACTATCCGTGCCGCCGCCCTGAGCCATGTCTGGGCGACCGCCGCCCTTACCACCAATTTGCGGTGCCACGAACTGCATCAAGGCACCGGCCTTAATATCGGCGGTGAGGTTTTTGGTGACGCCGGCGCTGAGGGCAATCTTGCCATCACTCTCCGCCGCCAGCAGTATCACGCCTTTGTCCATGCGTGAGCGCAACTGGTCGAGCATATCGCGCAGGGTTTTGGCATCGGCGCCGTCGATCTTTTTCGCCAACACTGAAACACCAGCAATAGTTTTCGCCTCATCGAGCAAATCACCCCCGGAGGCACTGGCCAGCTTTACCTTCAAGGCTTCCAGCTCTTTATTTAAGGCGCGATTGCTTTCGACCAAGGTCGCCGCCTTATCCAGCACTGTGGCGCGCCCGGCCTTTAGTGTTGACGTCACCTTATCCAACGTTTGCTCAAGCTCGGCAAACCAGGCCAGGGCCTGGCTACCGGCCACCGCCTCAAGACGCCGCACACCGGCCGCGACACCGGATTCGGAAGTAATATGGAGCAGACCAATGTCGCCCGTGCGCTGAGCGTGGGTGCCACCACAGAGCTCGACGGAGAAGCCATCGCCCATGGTCAGTACCCGCACGCTGTCGCCATATTTCTCGCCAAACAGCGCCATCGCGCCGCTATTTTGGGCCTCATCCATCGACATCACTTCGGTTTGCACCCCACTGTTTTGACGAATTTGGCCATTCACCATGGCCTCCACCGCCACAATTTCATCCGCCGTCATCGCCTGGGGGTTGGCGAAGTCAAAACGCAAACGTTCGGCATCAACCAGCGAGCCCTTCTGCACGACATGATCGCCCAGCACTTCGCGCAAGGCCGCGTGTAGCAAGTGGGTGGCGGAGTGATTGACGGCTGTCGCCTGTCGCTTGACGGTATCGACTTGAGCATCAACGCTGTCGCCAACACGCATTGTGCCCTCGGCCAAGTACCCGAGGTGAATATGGTTAGCGCCCTGCTTCTGACAATCCTTGACGACAAAGCGCCCATCCGCCGTGAGTAGCTCACCGCTGTCACCGGCCTGACCGCCGGACTCGGCATAAAAGGCGGTGTTGTCGAGTACCAACATCGCCTCGTCACCGGCATTCAAGGTTGCAACTGCTGCACCTTCGCGAAACAGGCCGGTAATTCTTGCGCTGGCCTTCAGGCCTTGGTAGCCGACAAAGGCCGTTTCACCGCCTAGGTCGAGCTGGGCCGTGTCATCGACACCGAAACGGCTGGCCGCACGGGCGCGGGTTTTTTGCTCTTCCATACAGCGTTCGTAGCCCGTTTCATCCAGTTCATAGCCCTGCTCACGGGCAATATCGTTGGTCAGGTCGAGGGGGAAACCGTAGGTATCGTAGAGTTTAAACACCACTTCGCCGGGTATCGTTTTACCGGACAAATCCGCAAGCGCAGCCGTCAACACACCCATACCCTTGTCGAGGGTTTTACTGAACTGCTCCTCTTCGGCCAGCAGGGCCTTTTCAACCAGGGCCTGCTTGGCGACAAGCTCGGGATAGGCTTCACCCATTTGCTCGACCAGTGACGCGACCAGGGTATTAAAGAAAATGCCGCTCATACCCAGTTTGTGGCCGTGGCGCAGGGCGCGGCGAATAATGCGTCGCAGCACATAGCCCCGCCCCTCGTTAGAGGGCAGCACGCCGTCGACTATCAAAAAGGACGATGAGCGAATATGGTCGGCTATCACCCGCAGGGACTTGTGCTCGAGGTCAGCGCAGTGCGTAGCCGCGGCGGCCGCTTTAATCAGGTGCTGAAACAGGTCGATCTCGTAGTTGCTGTGTACACCTTGCATGATGGCGGCGATGCGCTCCAGGCCCATGCCGGTATCGATGGAGGGCTTGGGCAGCGGCGTCATCTCGCCATTGCGGTCGCGCTCGTACTGCATAAATACCAGGTTCCAGATTTCGATATAGCGGTCGAGGTCGTCATCCTCACTGCCCGGCGGGCCACCCGGCACGTCGGCACCGTGGTCGTAAAAGATTTCCGAGCAGGGACCGCAGGGACCGGTATCACCCATTTGCCAAAAGTTGTCTTCGTCGAGCCGGGAAAAGCGTTCGGCACTGACGCCCATCTCTTGCAGCCAGATTTTTTCCGCCTCGGCATCGGAAATATGCACGGTGATCCAGAGGCGCTCTTCGGGTAGGCCTAATACTTCGGTGAGAAAGGTCCAGGCCAATTTGATGGCGTCACGTTTAAAGTAATCGCCAAAGCTAAAATTACCGAGCATTTCAAAAAAAGTGTGGTGGCGGGCGGTGTAACCAACATTCTCTAAATCGTTGTGTTTGCCACCGGCGCGCACACAGCGCTGGGAACTGGTGGCGCGTTGATAGTCGCGCTGTTCGACGCCGAGAAAGACATCCTTAAACTGCACCATGCCTGCATTGGTGAATAAAAGCGTGGGATCATTGCCCGGCACCAGGCTGCTACTGGCAACGACGCGGTGCTCGCGCTCGGCAAAAAAATCTAAAAAGGCCTGACGGATGTCCGCACTCGATTTTACATCTAACATAAGTATCCCACCCCATACGGAGCAAATAAATTAAAAACTAAAAGAAGGGTCTTCTCTAAATGCGCATTAAAACTGAGGGCTAAAAGCCCAGCGAAGATTCGGAAAAGTTCTTACCACCCAGTATGTGTACATGCAGGTGGAAAACCGTTTGCCCGGCACCGGCGCCATTATTGATAATCAGGCGGAAGGCCTCCCCGATGCCAGCTTCTTCGGCAATCTTGCCAGCGGCCAGCATCAGGTGCCCGAGCAAGGCCTGGTCCTCTGCTTCGGCATCGATAATGCGCGGGATAATTTTCCGTGGAATGACGAGTAAATGCACGGGAGCCTTGGGCGCGATATCTTTAATGGCGATGCAATGCTCGTCCTGATAAATAATATCGGCCGGAATTTCACCCTTAATAATTTTGCTGAACAGCGTTTCTTCTGACATCTACTTTCATCCTCAAAGATTGTTGGTGCCCTGCCGGCGCTCTACTCACCAGTCGGTGCAGAGTCTACTAGCGCTTGCGGCCCTGCTCTTTTTCTTCCGTTGTCAGCTCCCGCGCCTCACTCTCCAGCATTACTGGAATGCCATCGCGCACCGGATAAGCCAGACCACTGGCGTAACAAACCAGTTCATCGCGTTCGCGATCATACTCGAGGGGTGCCTTGGTAACGGGGCAAACCAGAATACTCAGTAGCTGTTTATCGATCATAATTGTCGTCCGCGGTACAGGCCCATTTACAGGCGGTGAATTTTAAGGCAATACCCGCCCCAACACCATGCTTGCGCGGATATGTTCAAACTGTATGCAAACAGGGAAAGCGCGCAATAAAGAAATTACTGTCCCTGAGCAGCGGGAAAATACTCCAGGACCAGGGCCGGGTCGAGTCGCACGCTAAACCAGTTAACCCGCCAATCGAGGTGGGGGCCCGTGGCACGGCCGCTAGCCCCCACCTTGGCAATGGCATCACCCGCTGCCACTCGCTGCCCCTCCTCAACCAATACACCACTGAGATGAATGAAAGAAGAGCTCAGCCCATGGCCATGATCGAGCACTAATGTACCGCCGGAATAATACATATCGGCGTGAACCAGCTTGACGATGCCGGCGGCTGGGGCAATCACCACAGTGCCCGTAGGGCGGGCAATATCGAGGCCGTAGTGGGGGTTTTTGGGCACCCCGTTATAAACCCGCTGGCTACCGTAGACACCGGTAATGGGCCCTTCAAGGGGCTTGATAAAGCCCTGGAGAAAATCTTCCCGCTGATCATTATCCGCTCGCGCCCGACGCACCAGGCGCCCTTCGCGACGAATGCGCTCAAGCACCTCGGCAGAGGGTGGGGTGACTGTGCGCTGGGGCACACCATCAACCCGCTGCACCTTGTATTCACGCTGTACCACGGGGTAAGTGTATTGCTGGCTGTCTTTGCCATTGCCCACCTGCACCACCACCGGGCCCTTAACATCCCGGCTGAGGCCAATCACAAAGTAGCCCTGGGAGGTCAGACTGACCGTACGCTCCTGAAAAACAACGGTATTACCCGGCTCTGTGTGCCCCACCAGCATCGCGCCCTGCTGCCAAACACCCTGAAATTCCAGAGCCCAAGCCAGGGGGATAAACAATGTGCCACAGAGCCACAACAAAATACTCAAGCCAACTTTCACTTTTGTTAACACCTTCTTATTGATTTCGAGCTTTTTAGCCGACGCCGGTTTAATCATTTAAGGCGGCGCGAATCTGTTCACCATTAAAACCTCGGTACTGTAAAAAACGCATACGCTTGGCACGTTGCTTCATATCGACAGCAGGTAGCTCACCAAAACGCTTATGCGCCACCGCTACCGCGAGGGCAAACCAGTCGACCTCGCACTCACGCAGCACCCCGTCGCCATCGATACCGCGCTCGCGCAGTTCCATGCGAATTCTCACCGGCCCTTGCCCCTTGCCCACCCGCCAGCGCACAAAGGCCTCGCTAAAGCGCTGATCCGATAACAGGTCATCGGCCACCAGGGTATCGAGCACCGTGTTGAGCAAGTCATTATCGGGCTCGAACTTTTGCTGCAACTTGTCGGAGACTTCTTTGCGCGAGTGCTCCCGGCGCGCCAATATATTCATGGCACCCAGACGCAGGTCTTTTGCCGATGACTTTTTTACCGGCGCCACATTGTCTGAGAAAGGCTCTGCCGACACAGAATGATCTGCCGTAGGATCATCTGCTACGGGATCATCTGACACCGGACTATCGCTTTGCTGACTCACAAGCTTAGCGGCCCTTGAACGGAGAGCCGATGCCCGCTTGAGCAGTGGACTTGTCTGTATTTTCGACAATCGGCGCATCCGCCATCAATCCGCCCTCTCCGCTACCACTAGTGTCGGCCTGCTTTTTAACAAGCCCCAGCCAGGTAGCAATGCGCCGAAACACCGCCCGCACCACACGCCATAATTTCGGCAACAACCAGATGACCAGCACAATAAACACCAGCATCAAAGCCAAAAATGCCCAGGGGTGATTGAGCATCGCCCAAAGACCGCCAAACACCAGCAGGTCTTCACCAATAGAGGCACCCCAATTACTGAAGGGTTCTGGGGAGGTATTGATTAATAAGCGCGTCGAAGCCTTAGTGAAATGACTGCCCATGGCCATGGAGCCACCGAGCAGACCGGCGCCAATCTCCAGTGCCGGTGTCACATCCCCCACGGCACCCGCCGCCAACATGGCGCCAGCGGGTATGCGTATAAAGGTGTGCAGGGTATCCCAGGCACTATCGACACCCGGTGTTTTATCGGCAAAAAACTCAACCACATACATCAGGCAGGCGCTGCCGATCACCAGAGGCGCTTGCAAGGTTTCCAGCTCCGCGGGCAGCTGAAGATTGCCAGTGGCACCGGCGAAACCGAGTACAGCAATGGCGGCGTAGAGATTAATACCGCTGGCCCAGCCGACACCGAGCACCAGCGCCAGGGTAGAAATTAACTGCTCATAGCTTTCCATCTCAATCCATCCGCCTTTAAAAAGGCCTTTTTATCAAACAGCAACAGGCTGCCGTATAAAGCCCTTATTTCTCAATCTGTATATCGCGCCACTGGCGATGGGCAAAACGTACCAGCTCATACTCAAAGGGCGAACCCGTTTCATAGTAGCGAAAGGCCGTGTTCTTGCGCGTATCAACAGCATCGAGCAGGGTAAGCCCGAGACGAATATCATCTTTATTGGCATCATCATTAAGACTCAGCAGATCGACATTGTAATCGACTGCGTAATCCAGACCCAGACCCGTCGCATCGCGCAGGCTAGATGGACCAAAGAAGGGCAGGACGACATAGGGACCACTGCCCACACCCCAGTAACCAAGGGTCTGCCCAAAATCCTCTTGCTGCTGATACATGCCAAATTTCGCAGCCGGATCCCACAGCCCGCCAACACCGACGGAGCTATTCACCACAAAGCGCCACAGGGTAATGGCACTGGATTTCATCTGCAGCTGCAACAAGTTATTAACGAGGTTACTCACTTCACCCAGGTTGGAGAAGAAATTACTCACCCCCTTTTCGACGATATCGGGGGTAAGGGCCCGATAGCCCCGCACGGTTGGTAGAAATATTGCCCGGTCAAAACGGGCATTAAAATTGTAAACACCTCGGTTCATCGGCTCCCAGGGGTCGTAAACCAGGAGTGCATTTTTAGGCACTTCCGGAGTTATCAGTCGCTGCACCTCATTTTGCTCGGGTGCCTGCGCTTCCATAAGGTCTACGACCTTTTCTCTGCCAATCTGAGCAGCGCCCTGCTCCTCACTGGCCCAGGATTGAGCGCCCAATAAAGCAATAGCCAGAATAGCCGCGCTGCACTGTCCTTTAATAGTCATTATTGGCCACCCTGTAAAAATGCCAGCATATCGGCCACATTTTCCTTACTATCAATATTGCCGCAGTGCCCGCCGTGATCAAAAACCTTGATTCGCTCACCCAGTAAACCCTCCATGTATTCAAGCTCTCCCGGCGCTAAAATAATTTCGTCGCGGTTGGTCACCACACGTACCTGAGTATTATCGGCAAGAAAACCTGCAATGTGTTGCAGGCTCGCCTCGCCCAGTAATTGTTTGCGGCTTTTCCCCGGATACTTTTTCTGTAGATAGGGAATCACCAGATGGTCAACATATTCGGTAAATTTCACCACATGGCTGGCCTTGGCATAGTAATCCAGCCGCTCACGTCGCCCGAACTCGGTGCCGGGGGGAATGATATAGCCACTGCCGGACATCAGGTCAGCAGCAAAAACCACATTGGCCGAACTGATGCGAAAGGAAGTGCCAATTAAAGCCGCCGCACCATTGCGCCCCTCGGGCCCAGCACCGCGCTGTGAAGGATCCCAGGACGAGTAGGCCTTGTAGAGGAAGTCGCCATCGAAGTGCATACCGTCTTTAGGCTCATAATTTGCTGCCAAACGATTGAGTGCTCGATCTAAAAAAGCACCCACCCCCTCGACCCCACCTTTAACATGGTCGTCGAGCAATTGGTCGAGAATGTCGACCGAATGATAGAGATTAACCGGCGGGTTAATCATATACACTTTTTGTAAATCAAAGACCTTGCGCGTCTGATCCAGCTGCGCAACAAAAGCGGCATGGGCCGCGCCCAGGCTGTAGCCCATGACATGAAATTCACTGACCTCAGCATCGGCCTCAACTTTTTGGTAGGCCAGCTCCATCACCCGATAAAGATCCTCCGCATCCTCGGGTAAAAAACCCGGCATATTTGACTGAGAGGCATTGATGAGAAAGTTAAGATGGGTCGGAGAAGATAGATTAATCACATGAAAGCCCGCCTGGTACAGCGCTTTTTGCAGGGTCAGCATTTTCGTCGATTGATAACCCGCACCCGTGCCGGCAATATTGAACACCAACGGCGCACGGCCTTTCTGCAGAGCGGCTGAAAAACGCAAGTCAGCACTGTACCAAAACAACTTAGGCACCGGGTGCAAACCTGGCAAGGTATATTCTTTTACCGGTATTTCAGCCGGCAGATCTGCTTTATAAAATTTCGGCGTACCAATGACCGTGGCGGCAAAACGATCTTTAATCGGATAATCGCCATTCGGCTTACCCCCTGCAAATACCCCGGCACTGCCAAAAGCGAGCACTAGCCCGATGGCTAACAACGATTTCAACACCAACTTCTCTCCCTGAATAAAATAAACCTTAATTAAAATACCGCTTAGGGAAACGCAAATTTACTGCCGCTTCCCGACCCTTTTACCGCCAAACGGAATAAATAATAACAACGCCCTTCTTTGCCGCGCAAGCATTGTACCTGCCTAATTGACAAGCCTTTAGGTCACACTAAACAAGCGTGCCGGGAATTGGGTTAAGATCGAACCACAAATAACACCACAATAAGGCCTGACAAATTATGACCGACCGACGCTACGAACAACTCAGCTGGAAAATTGGCAAGGTATCCATCACTCGACTGGTCGAGGTGGTGATTAAAGCCCCTATCCCCTCCCTCTTTCCCGACCGCAATGCCACGGAATTGGCGGCCTACGACGATTGGTTGCGCCCCAATTTTCTCGATGATGACGGCGATATGATATTGAGTATTCACGCCTTTTTAATCAGTGCGGGTGGACTGAATATTATTGTCGACACCTGTGCCGGCAACGGCAAAAAACTGCCCTTGTATGACGAGTGGGTCAACATGAATACCCCCTTCCTCGAAAACATGGCCGAGCTGGGCTTTCCCGCCGATAAAATCGACCGCGTGCTCTGCACCCATCTGCACTTCGATCACGTTGGCTGGAACACCCATCTGGTTGATGGCAAATGGATCCCCACCTTCCCCAATGCCCGATATTTGTTTGGTGCCACCGAGTGGGACTTCTGGAAAGATGAGGAAGACCCCTACGAAAGCCATGCCCTCGACCACGCACTTCAGCCTGTTTTTGATGCCAAGCTGGTCGATCTGGTCGAATCCACCCATAAAATCAATGACGAAATCAGCCTCATCCCCACCCCCGGCCATACCCCCGGACACGTCAGCATTCATATCCAGTCAGAGGGTGAAGAGGCGGTAATTACCGGCGACATGTTCCACCACCCTCTGCAAATGGCCAAACCCGGCTGGATTGATGGCGCCGACGTCGAGAGTAGCCTCGCCGAAAAAACCCGCATCGAATTTATGCAGCGCTTTGGTGATACTAAAGCCACGGTACTGGGCACCCACTTTGCCACCCCAACTGCCGGAAAAATTGTCAGTGATGGCAAAGGTTATAAATTCGAAAGCTAAAGGAGGCAAAAATGGCTGGTTTAGTCGCAAATAAAGTCGCCGTGGTGACCGGCGCAGGTTCCGGTATCGGCCGGGCATCGGCTCTGGCCTTTGTCCGCGAAGGCGCAAAGGTCGTACTCGGCGATGTCGATGATGCCGGCGCTGCAGAAACCCTCAAACTGGTCGAGCAGGCGGGCGGCGAAGCCGTCTTTGCCCACTGCGATATTAGTAACGAAGCAGATGTAGAGGCCTTAATTGCCGCAGGTGTTGCCGCCTTTGGTCGCATCGACTGCGCCCACAATAATGCCGGCGCCCCGGGTGAGGGCTTTTCCATCGTCGATGACACCGTGGAAAACTTCGACTTCAACTACGCGGTGAACCTGAAAGGTGCCTGGCTTTCGATGAAACACGTGGCCCGGCAGTTGATCGCCCAGGGCGACGGCGGTGCCATTGTCACCACCGCCTCCTACGCGGGCCTGGTCGGCATTCGCAATAGCGGTGCCTATGTCGCCGCCAAACACGGGGTGGTCGGCCTCACCAAAACCGGGGCCATTGAGCTGGCCTCAAAAAACATCCGCGTTAACGCGGTGTGCCCCGGCCCCATCGGTACGCCATTGTTACTGACCGCCATTGGCGATAACGCTGCCGCTCGCAGTCATATGGAAAACCTCGCGCCACTGCGACGTTTTGGTGAACCCGAGGAAATTGCCAATGCCGCGGTATGGCTGTGCTCTGACCAGGCCTCCTATATGACCGGCGTTTCCCTGCCTGTCGATGGTGGCATGGCAGCCACTTAAGATTTTTTAGATACGATGGTCATAGCTCTCTTCGCCCCAGCGGGAGGGCTAGCTTTAAACCTACCAGCCATCAGCCTGCATCAAGCCCTGCGGATAAAGTAGACATAGGCCTCGCCCTGCTGGTAGTGGGCGATTAGCTCGTGATCCAGAAACTGACAAAACTTGGGGATATCGCGCTCGGTTGAAGGATCTGTAGCCACCACCTTAATGACCTGTCCACTGCTCACATCGCGCACCGCACCGTGCAGCAGCATGACCGGCTCGGGGCAATACAAACCCGAGGTATCGAGCAAGGTATTAAAGTCCGGCGTTTTTGGGTCTGAGTTATCACTAGGCGTTGTCATCGGCGTATTTTCTCAGATGCCGGCGGACAGGAAAAGAGCCAAAGCGTATGATGTCGGCACGACTTCCCATCTTAGTCTCGAGTAAGTCCCGAGCAAAGGGCAAGCCGGCAATTTGAGTCACGTATTTAGTGCTAAATATATAGAGTCCCGCAATGATCACCGTATTAATCGAACGTCACATCGCCCCTGGCATGGCCAGCACCTACAATAACTTTGCCCGCAAAATACTCAAGGCTACCGTCTCGGCCCCCGGTTTTATTTCAGGGGAATCCCTGCATGGCATCGAAGACCCGAATGTGCGTTATATTTTAATCAAGATGCAAAGTCGGGAAAACTGGAACAACTGGCTCGCCTCCTCCGAACGCAGAGACGTGGTTTCGCTACTCTCCTCCATTCTCGTACTGCCGGAAAAAATCACCTTGCTTAGCCACGGGACCTAGACGCTGGCTAGATAGCCCCGAGCTGGCACCTTGCTCAGCGCTCTATCCAGATTAAGCTCGCCATGCGCCCTGTGTGCTGCCCCTGCCGCCGATAGGAATAAAAACGTTCGGTATCGGCATAGGTGCAATAGTCACCACCAAAAATACGCGTCAGCCCTAAACGACGCAGCTGAATGCGAGCCAGCTCGTAGAGGTCGGCATAGTAATGGCCGGGACGAGTTTTTGAAGGTTCAAAACAAGCCTCGGTTAAAGCCTGCGCAGCCGCCGGGGCATTAGCCACAAAGACCTCTCTCACCTCGCCACCTACTTCAAAGTGGTTTTGACTAATGGCGGGGCCCAAATAGGCTGAAATAGCAGCGACTTCACTAGCCATTGCCGCCACCGTTGCACCGAGCACACCAGCGACAAGCCCGCGCCAACCGGCATGAGCAGCAGCCACTACTGAACCGTCGTCGCGACTGAACAACACCGGCAGGCAGTCGGCAGTTTGAATCACACAGGCCAGGCCTGGTGCACGACTGACACAGGCATCGGCACCGAGCTGGGACTTGTTTTTTATGGCGTCAACAGCATCAACCACGCCAATGCCATGCTCCTGAAGTAACCACGGCAGAGGCTGAGCCAAGGCTAATTGTGCCTGCAGATCGCGGCGATTGCGCCTTACCTGCTGCCGACATTCATCGCTGTCATCGAGACAGTTCAGTAGTTTCCCCTCGGCACCAGCTGGTTGCCCCTGGCAAGTGGTGATCACACTTTTCACCCCCGGTGGCAGGGGCCAGTCTGGTAGCAAGTGCTGGAATTCAAAACCTTGCGGATTAAAACCCTGGGTATTGGGCTCTTGAACACTAATGCTGGGCGGATTCACTCTGCAGTACGCTCAATAGTTGTTGCATATCTTCCGGCAGGGAGGACTCCCATTCAACGCTTTCGCCCGAGTGGGGGTGAATAAAACTCAGTCGTAAGGCATGCAGGGCCTGGCGGGGAAATTCACGTAGCGCGGTCGATAACTCCACACTGCTACCGGCACTTAAACGCAAGCGTCCACCGTAGACCACATCCCCCACCAGGGGATAACCCAGGTGCGCCATATGCACACGAATCTGGTGGGTACGCCCTGTTTCAAGCGCTACTTCAATATGGCTGTGGCCGCTAAAGCGCTCCTCCAAACGGTAGTGACTAATCGCCTCGCGATAGCGACTACCGGCCTCGCGCCCGGGGCGCAATACCGCCATTCTCGTGCGGCTGGTAGGGTGGCGACCGATGGGTGCATCAACGGTGCCGCCGCCCGTCATCACGCCCTGTACAATCGCACGGTAGTGACGCTTTACACTGCGATCTTTCAGCTGAGTAGTCAGTGAGTGGTGAGCCTCCAGGGTTTTTGCCACCACCATTAAACCGGTGGTGTCTTTATCGAGGCGATGGACGATACCGGCACGGGGTATGTTCGCCAATTGCTCGCAGTGATGGAGCAAACCATTGAGCAAGGTGCCATCGGGATTGCCCGCCCCCGGATGCACGACCAGGCCCGCTGCTTTATTGACTACGATGACGCTAGTATCTTCAAACACGATATCGAAGGGCACGGGCTGGGCCTGCCATTCACCTTCAGCTTGCAGCTGGGCCTTAAGACTCAGGTATTCTCCACCGAGTAACTTTTCACGGGTCTTGCCAACTCGGCCATCAACCAAAAGGGCACCATCGCGTATCCACTGTTGCAATCGCGTGCGCGAATAGGCAGCGAATAATTCAGCCGCCGCCTGATCCAGGCGCGCACCACTTAAGTGACTCGGCACTTCGGCCTGTAAAGAAATTTCATCTTGATCTGAAAGCATTCGGTATTTAGCTTCTCGCTGAGCTATGGTTAAATGTCAATTCTACAGGGCGATGCTCGACACGCAAGACTACTGTAGGCCTTCACTAGCATTGAGCTTTGACTGCCAACCAATCGGACCCCTCTCCATCATGCGTTTTCCTGCCCTTCTGATCCTTAGCTCCCTGTTCATTTCCTCCTGCTCCTGGATGCCCTTTGTCGGCCCAGAGGAAAGCCCTGAAGAAAAAACCATGGAGGAGGCCCTGCAGCTGAGCGAGCAAAAGCTGCGCAAGAAAATTAGCGACAATCTCAACGCCCGCAATTGGTCCGACGCCATCGTCAATCTCAACGCCTTCGAGTCCCAGTTCCCCTTTGGCAACTATGCCGACCAGGCGCAACTGGAATTAATTTACGTCTACCACGAATCCACCGACTTTGAAGCGGCGATGGCTTCCGCCGACCGTTTTATCCGCCTTCACCCGCGCCACCCCAACGTCGACTACGCCTACTACATAAAAGGGCTTTCCGCGGCTCTGCAAAACAAGGGCTTGTTTAGCGACCGTTCACCCATCGATGCCACCAAAAGAGATGTCGGCAGTGCGCGCTCATCCTTCGCCACCTTTAGCGATCTGATCAATAAATACCCCGATAGTATTTACGCCGCCGATGCCCGCCAACGCATGCTTGAGCTACGCAACCGGCTGGCGCGACACGAAATTCACGTCGCCAATTATTACTTTAAACGCGGTGCCCACCTGGCAGCCGCCAACCGCGGTCGCTATGTGGTTGAGAACTTTCAACAGACACCCTCCGTACCCGACGGGCTTGCGGTGATGGCAGAGGGTTATTACTTGCTGGATCTTCACGACCTGGCTGCAGAGGCGGCTCGCGCACTGGCGACCAACTATCCTCAGCATCCCTCACTCAACGAGCAGGGTGAATTTCAATATGAGGCCGCAGCCACCGTCAATAAGGGTGCCTGGTTGAGTCGCCTGAGCTTTGGCTACTATGTACAGCAAGACCCTCCCTTCTTTGATAGCCGGGCCATCTACAATAACCCCCAGGCGGCAATTCACGGTGAGGAAGAGCTACCCATCACCCCACCACAGGGTCAATCCCTGCTCAACACCCTAACTTTTGGCCTTTTTGAGTCCACAGATAAGGCTGAGTAGTAAGGTAGCCGGAGGAAAGGTTGGGGCTTAATAGCCCCCATAGAAGCCCTCGTACCCCAACGCCCTACCCGCCTCATACGGTTAAGCTTACTCCCCCGAACGCCAGCCATTGGTGATCGGATAGCGACGATCGCGACCAAAACCCCGCTCGGTAATACGCAAGCCTATCGGCGCCTGCTGGCGTTTGTATTCATTAATATCCACCATACGCAAAATGCGGTGTACATCTTCGGCATCAAAGCCCTGGGCGATAATATCCAGTGCCGCCATGTCTTCTTCAATATACAGCTGCAAAATTTGATCGAGTATTTCGTAGGGTGGCAAGGTATCTTCGTCGACCTGATCCGGTGCCAGCTCAGCCGACGGTGGACGAGTGATCACCGACTCGGGGATCACCTGCGATAGCGTATTGCGATAGCGGCACAGATCAAACACCAGCACTTTTTTGACATCCTTGAGCACATCGAGGCCGCCCGCCATATCGCCGTAGAGGGTCGCGTAGCCCACCGACATTTCACTTTTATTGCCGGTGGTTAATACCAGTGAGCCCTTCTTATTGGAGATCGACATCAACAGTACACCCCGAGTTCTCGCCTGCATATTCTCCTCGGTTTTATCTGCATCCATACCGGCAAACTCACCGGCGAGAGCTTCACTAAAGGCATTGTAAATAGGCTCGATGCCGATCACCTTATACGTCACACCAAGAATATCGGCCTCCGCCTGGGCATCATCGAGACTCAACTGGGAGGTGTAGCGAAAGGGCATCATCACCGCTTCGACGCGATCCGCACCCAGGGCATCGACCGCAATGGCTAGGGTCAGCGCCGAGTCGATACCACCGGATAATCCCAGCACCACACCTTTAAAGCCGTTTTTATTGACGTAATCCCGTACACCTAGGACCAGGGCCTGATAAACCGTGGCGAGATCTTTGGGTGTTGGCACGATGCTTTGCGACGCTACCGCAACCTTGCCATCGGCCAGACTTAGATCAACCGTAAACACACCCTCCTCAAACATCGGCGCCTGATAATTGAGCTCACCTGTGGCATCGACCACCATGGAACCACCACAAAACACCAGTTCATCCTGGCCACCAATCTGGTTGACGTAAACAATGGGGATATTGCCCTCACGAGCGCGCTGGGCAACCGTCGCCACGCGCTCGGTCTGCTTGCCAACGTGAAAGGGCGAGGCATTGATATTGAAGATCACCTCGGCACCGGCTTCGCGGGCCCGCTGCAGGGGCTCACTCGACCAAATATCTTCACAGACACTGAGGCCCACTTGCGCCCCACAAATATCGACCACACAGGGGCTGTCACCGGCCTCGAAATAACGCTTTTCATCAAACACCTGATAATTGGGCAGGCAATTTTTTGCGTATTGAGCGATCAACTTACCGTCTTGTATAACACCGGCCATATTGTAGAGCTGGCCCTTTTCCCGCCAGGGATAGCCAATAACGGCGACAATGCCGTCACAGGCCTCAGCTACCTGCGCCAGGGCTTTTTCTATACGAATTTGAATGCTGGGCCGCAGCAAGAGGTCTTCCGGTGGATATCCACACAGCACCAGCTCGGGGAAAATAACAATATCGGCCTTTTGCTGGTCCCTCGCCTTTATCAAAGTATCGATAACCAGTTGCGTATTACCGGGAATATCGCCAACCAGGGGGTTAATTTGCGCCAATGCAAGTTTCAGAGATGTCATACTACTGGCTATGTCCATAGATGATTAAGCCGACTATTTTCAGCTAAAATTCAGCCAATAGCAAAATCCAGGTAGCGCAATGCAAACAAGCAAGTCCGCCGTCGACCTGGGCCTCCTGGCTCAGGGTACGACCAAGGTCTACATTTTCTACCGCTGTGCGCTAGCCCTGGTGCTCTTGGCCTTGTACTACAGTGGTGCAGCCAGGCATATCTTTGGCATCGACAACCCCCAGCTCTACCAGTTGACGGCCATCGGCTATGCCTCGGCGACCACCCTCACTGCCGCCCTCCTGCTCATTGGCCACCGTGACACAGGCAACAGCCTATTATTATTTAGCCAGTTCTTACTCGACCTGATCGTCCTGACGTTGTTGATGCACAGCAGTGGTGGCCTCAGCAGCGGCCTCGGTCTGCTGATGTTGATCACCGTCGCCGCCAGCTCCCTGGTTTTCACCAACCAACTGGCGCTGCTCACCGCTGCCCTGGCCAGCATACTACTGCTCACTGAAGAGCTGATCTCGGCCTATCTCTTAAACGACAACAGCCGGACAATTTTCCCTGCCGGTTTACTCGGAGTTGTGCTCTTCCTCACCGCCGCTCTATTCCGCATACTCAACCAGCGTCTGCGTCAAAGCGAAGCCATAGCTCTACGCGAATCCGACCAGTCCCTGCACCTGCAAGACCTCAACCAGCTGATTATCCAACGCATGCTAACCGGCATCGTGGTGGTCGATACGTCCGGTAAAATCGAACTGATCAACAACGCGGCTGTTGAGCTGCTCGGTGCCGAAAAAACTGATATGGCTCTGAATAGCGGCACCAGTCTGCGCGCCAGCCCTCTATTACAAAAGGGTTACGAGGCCTGGTTGAACAAGCCCTGGCAGAAAATGTCGGCGTTTAAGGTCAGTGAAAGCAGTACCGAAATTCAGGCCAAGTTCGCCAACCTGGAGCGCAGCGAAAACAAAAGTACGATTATTTTTCTTGAAGACACGCGCATCGCCGCACAAAATGCTCAGCGCTTAAAGCTGGCATCCCTAGGGCGCCTGACGGGCAGTATTGCCCACGAAATTCGCAACCCCCTCGGAGCCATCAGCCATGCGGCACAGCTGCTTGCCGAAGAGCAAGACGGGGCGAGCTCCAGTAAACGTCTCAGTGAAATCATCATTAAACACACCCAACGGCTCAATCAGGTGATAGAAAATGTCAGCCAGCTTTCGCGTCGCAAGGCGCCCGATGCACAAAATCTGCACCTGGAAAGCTGGTTAAACAATTTTATTGAAGACTACAGGCTTAGCAGCCCCAACGACTCTACCATTGAAGTCGCAACGGATAAGCCCGCAACCATTATCGTTTTCGACACTAGCCAGTTACATCAGGTTCTCACCAATCTGCTGGAAAATGCCCATCGCCACGGCCTCGAATACAGCTCCCAGGCCTGGGCCAAATGCCTATGTCACATAGATCCTCTGACCCAGCGACCCTGCCTCGATCTCTTTGACCGGGGCCCGGGAATTACCACGGAGCAGGTTGCACACATTTTTGAACCCTTTTACACCACCTCTCACACCGGCTCCGGCCTTGGCCTCTATCTGGCTCGCGAACTCTGTGAGATCAATTTTGCCACCCTCGATTACCACGTGGCGGAAAACGCCAAACCCGGCTTCTTTCGAATCGGCTTTGCCCACCCCGAGCAAGCCCAGCAGAGATTACATAATGACTAAACAACGAGCGCTGGTTGTCGATGATGAAGCCGATATTCGCGAATTGCTGGCAATGACCTTGCAGCAAATGGATCTTGAGGTCGATGAGGCCGAAACCCTCGGTGCGGCGATAGAGGCTTTGAATCAGCGCTCCTATGCCTTTTGCCTGACCGATATGAAATTGCCCGATGGCAGCGGTATGGACTTAATCGGCCTCATTCAGAGCAAACACGCTCATATGCCGGTGGCCATGATCACCGCCTACGGCAATACGGAGATCGCCGTTGAAGCCCTAAAACTGGGGGCCTTCGACTTTGTCACCAAACCCCTCGAGTTGCCCCGGCTACGCAATATGGTCGAAGCGGCACTCAAATTATCATCACCTGCGACGGGGAAGCTAAGTAAAAAAGCAGGCAAATTAACCGGTGATTCCAGCGTAATGAACAAGCTACGTCAGCAAATCACTCGCGTGGCCCGTAGTCAGGCACCGGTTTTCATCCATGGCGAATCCGGCAGCGGCAAGGAGATCGTCGCCCGTAACATTCACTACAGCGGAGCCAAGGCAGAGGGACCCTTCATCCCCGTCAACTGTGGCGCCATTCCTGCGGAGCTTATGGAAAGTGAGTTTTTTGGCCACACCAAGGGCAGTTTCACCGGGGCCCACCAGGATAAAAAGGGCTTATTTCAAAGCGCCGATGGCGGCACCCTGTTTCTCGATGAAGTCGCCGACCTACCCCTCGCCATGCAGGTCAAACTACTGCGCGGCATTCAGGAAAAAGCCGTGCGCCCCCTCGGCTCGGAAAGTGAAATAGCGGTCGATATCAGAATCCTCAGCGCCTCCCACAAAGACCTCGACGCTGAAATCGACAAGGGCAACTTCCGAGAAGACCTCTACTATCGTATCAACGTGATTGAATTGCAGGTGCCTCCGCTGCGAGACCGGCGCGAGGATATTCCGCAGCTGACAGACTTATTCCTGGCAAAATTTGCCGCCGACTTCGACGCCGAGCCGGTGACCTTAGCAGCTGATGCCCTGGACACTCTCCAGCAATTCGCCTTCCCCGGCAATGTACGCGAATTGGAGAACACCCTGGAGAGAGCATTTACCCTGTGCGACGGCAAATTGATTGAAACAGACGACCTGCAACTCAAGGTTCGTAAATCTAAGGCCCCAGTGAAGGCTGAAGCGAGCGCACTCACCAACTTCCGCACCCAGGCCCTCATTGGCGAAGACCAACAACACGAACATCAGCTCAGGGGTCAATCCATCGACGACTATCTGGAAACGATAGAAAAGGCCCTACTGGAAAAAGCCCTGGAGGAGAGTCGCTGGAATAAGACTGCCGCCGCGGAAAAACTCGGTATTACTTTTCGCCAACTACGCTATAAACTGAAAAAATTAAACATTGACTAGAGAGCTTCTGGTGAAGCCTGTCCGAAATAGATGGCGAGATAAAAACTTTAAGTTCACCAACAGTAGGCGCATTAGGCGAGGCGCAAAGTGCACGTAATCCCCAAAGCGTTTCACGGGGCAGATCCTAGTAAGCGATTGTGAAGCTTTACACTAGGAATAGGCGCCTTGAGGCGACGAAAAAGCTGGATATTTTAGCCGCCTAATACGAGTTCATGACTTGTTCAGAGGCTCACTAGGCAGCTCGAACACAGGATGTGTCGAAAACTAAGCGAGAATATTCCGCAATTCTTTCGGCACTGAAAAGCGAATACTCTCAACTTTTCCCGAGAGTTCTTTAACACTCTCTCTATCACCGCCAGCCAGAGCATCGACCAGCTCCTGCACCAGGGTTTCTGGTGCCGAAGCACCGGCGCTGACCCCAACTATCGAGCCCGACTCAAACCACTCACATTTAATATCGGCACTGCTATCCACCAGATAAGCACTGGCACCGCAGCGCTCGGCTAGTTCACGCAGGCGATTTGAATTGGAGCTATTGGCAGAGCCGACCACTAGTAATACATCGCATTCCAGGGCCAGCTGTTTAATGGCATCTTGGCGGTTTTGCGTGGCGTAGCAAATGTCATCTTTGCGCGGCCCTTCAATAGCGGGAAAACGCTCACGCAAAGCATCAATGACCAGTGAAGTGTCATCGACGGACAAAGTGGTTTGCGTCACGAAGGCCAGTTTTTCAGGGCTTTTGATGGGCAGTATCGCCACGTCATCGACATTTTCCACCAGGTAAATGTCACCGCCATTCGCCTCGTCGTACTGACCCATGGTGCCCTCCACTTCCGGGTGACCGTAGTGGCCAATCAGCACGCACTCCCTACCCTCGCGGCTGAACTTCTCAACCTCGAGATGCACCTTGGTCACCAGTGGACAGGTGGCATCGAAGACCTTTAAGCCGCGTTGCTCGGCCTCGGCACAGACCTCTTTCGAGACACCGTGGGCACTGAAAATAACGATGGAACCGCGGGGAATATCTTTCAGCTCATCGACAAAAATCGCGCCCCGCTCGCGCAGTTGATCAACCACAAATTTATTGTGCACCACCTCATGACGCACATGGATGGGCGCGCCGAAAAGATCGAGGGCGCGATTGACGATGTCGATAGCGCGATCAACGCCCGCACAAAACCCCCGGGGATTGGCCAGCCGCACTTCCATCATTGCACCTCGGTAGCAGTATTATCCACGGCAACAATTTCAACCTTAAAAATCAGAGTTTTTCCCGCCAGTGGATGATTGAAATCGACGGTCACTTCATCTTCACCAATGGCTTGAATTACACCGGGCAGCTCACCCTTATTGGCATCGGCAAAGGACACCACCAGACCTTCGGACAGCGCCATATCCGCGGCAAAACTGCTGCGCTTTACGTGCTGAATATTGGAGGGGTTATGTTGACCAAAGGCTTTTTCGGGCAGCACCGTAAAGCTCCCTTGTTGACCGCCGCTCATGCCCAGCAGGTGTTCTTCAAAACCTAGGGGCAAATTACCATCACCCATGCTCAGCGTGGCAGGCCTTTGATCAAAATTGGAATCAATCACCGAACCATCTTCAAGCGACAGGGCAAAATGCAGAGTGACCCTCGATGCATTGCCTATCAGACTTTCATCGATTGCTTGCTTAGAACTCATTTACTACACCTCAATTTCAGGCTGTGGACGCGCTCAATCCCGACGGGAAGCGCGAAAGGAATCAATCACCATGGCCACGGCACCGACGCTAATCGCCGCATCGGCAATATTAAAGGCCGGCCAATAATAATCGTTGTAGTGCCATTGAATAAAATCGACCACATAACCGAGGGTCACCCGATCCCATAAATTACCCAGGGCACCGGCAAGAATTAAGGCCAATGAAAACTTGAGGAGTACGGCGGTCGCCGGCGCGCGATAAATCCAGGCAACCAGCACCACGCTAATAATG
>MAAC01016718.1_pt1 | contig 30913 bp, 25 predicted proteins | sample 1115981 | NCBI WGS metagenome assembly MAAC01 (sample SAMN04961126, study PRJNA320927) | seawater metagenome | isolation source: sample BD02T64 sea water enriched with oil for 64 days | place: USA:Gulf of Mexico | collected 2013-07-27 | reverse complement strand
ATCATGTGTGTAGATTTGACCCAAATTTCAGGACCAAATAAGTAGAATAAGATAGCTTTTCCTAACATATAATGTTCTAACACAAGTTCTTACTTTTAGCTAACAAAAAACCCTTAACTAGCTATCAATCAGCTTGCTAAGGGATTTTAAGAGTTGTCCCACAAGGACTCGAACCTTGAATGACGGTACCAAAAACCGGAGTGTTACCATTACACCATGGGACAATTTTGGGATGCAAATTTATAACAATTCTCAATTTCAGCAAATAAAAAACAAGAAAATTTAAAAAATTCTATCTATTATTTCAAAAACCTCTCATACACCTTCCTATATCATGCGTTAACATTGATTAACCTAGTATAAAACAGCTCCAGATATACGACCTGTTTCTATTTTACGTTTATGTGGTGATTAAGTTCAATAAATCTTATTTTCGCCAGAGTTAAGGACTATTATGAAATTAAACTACGCACAATTAAATAAAATTATAGGCTGGGCTGTTTTTGCCATTGCCCTTTTCATATTTTGGAGCACAGTAGAGCCTACAGTGAGCTACTGGGATGCAGGAGAATACATTGCTACCTCATCAAAGTTAGAAGTAGGACATCCGCCAGGAGCACCTTTGTACCAGATGATGGGTGCAGCATTCTCCATTTTTGCAATGGACGCTACCGACATTGCTTACACAGTAAATTTACTCGCGGTGTTCTCTAGTGCGTTTACCATATTATTTATGTTCTGGTCGCTTACCTTGTTACTTAAAAGGCATTTATTAAAAGACAGAGCAAACGATGTCATGATTTTAGGAGCAGCGGCAATTGGATCATTGGCTTATGCGGTGACCGATAGCTTCTGGTTCAATGCAGTGGAAGCCGAGGTTTATGCACCTGCAGCGCTACTTATGAGTGCCATGTTTTACATAGGTCTTCTTTGGGAACGTGATATGTTTTTACCACGTGGCAATCGCTGGTTAATTCTTATCTCTTTTATTGTAGGACTTTCTTTTGGAATACACTTCATGGGAATTTTGACGATTCCAGCTATAGGTTTGCTATGGTATTTTAAGCATTATAAAAGCATTACACCGTTTAACTTTATAGTTGCAAATATTGCTGTTGTTGCCGTTTTACTTTTTGTATTTAAACTTCTACTGCCTTACACCTTAAGTATCTTTGGTTACTTAGAAGTATTTTTTGTAAATGACATAGGATTACCTTTCAATTCAGGTACTATAATCGCACTGTTGTTAGTCGTTGGGTTGTTTGTTTTTTTGATCTCGCTTTCGCGAAAGCGTAACCTGCCACTATTAAACACGATTACTTTATGCATCATGTTTGTTCTGGTAGGATTTTCTTCTTGGACCATGCTACCTATAAGAGCAAATGCTGGAACACCTATTAATGAAAACAGACCAGAAGACGCAAGAGCTCTTCTAGCTTATTACAATCGTGAGCAATATCCATCGCCAGGATTGTTTTACGGAGAGTCGTTTACAGACATGTACGCTGGTTACAATCCAGACGATCCAGATACTGAAGATAATGAAGCTTTTAAAGATGAAAAGCCGAAATATGAAAAAGACTATAAATTAGGTAAGTATGTTATTGTAAATAATTATAAAGATGCTATTCCTAATACTAATGACCGTCACAAAGGGTTTTTCCCTCGTATGACAGATCCTTCTCGCGCTTCAAATTATATAGATTTTATGGGCGGCTTGGACTATACCATAAAGCCTGGATTTGAAAATAATCAAGAATTACTTTCTGTTCTTGATGATTATGAACGAAGGTTACAGCGAGGTACTATTGATAGTGAAGAATATGTAGAAGTATTAGTTTCCTTAAGAGAAGCAGTAGACATTGAAAAGCCTAGCTTCCTTGACAATTTTCAATACATGACTAACTATCAAATAAGTTACATGTACATGCGCTATTTCATGTGGAATTTTGCGGGAAGACAAAATGATGTGCAAGGAGAATGGGATTCTTATGATGGCAACTGGATAAGCGGTATTAAGTTTATAGATGAATGGCGATTAGGCACTCAAGATGAGTTAAGCGACGATATGCTTGAGAACAAAGGAAGAAATACTTATTTCTTTCTACCTCTTATTCTAGGAATTCTAGGAGCTGTTTTTCACGCCCGAAAAGATGCAAAATCATTTTACGTCACTTTAATTCTATTTTTATTTACTGGACTTGCAATTATCTTTTACCTAAATCAGTCCATGTTTCAAGTACGGGAACGCGATTATGCCTATGTAGGTTCGTTCTTAGTTTTCAGCATGTGGATAGGAATGGGCGTTTATGCCGTTTATGATATGCTACGAGATGCAATGAAGTCTAAAATGGCTCAGATAATTTCTCTAACAGCTTGTTTTGCAGCTGCACCTTTACTTATGGGTTATCAAAACTGGGATGACCACGATAGATCTGATAAATACACCGCACTTGCAAGTGCAAAGAAATACCTTGATAGTTGCTTACCTAATGCACTGATATTTACCATAGGAGATAATGATACATTTCCTTTATGGTATGCTCAAGAGGTAGAAGGTTACCGTACAGATGTACGTATCGTATGTACTTCTTTACTAAGTACTGACTGGTACATGGATGACATGAAAAAGAAAGCGTGGGATAGCGAGCCTGTTCCATCTACACTACCACATAGCAAATATAAATATGGTACAAGAGATGTGCTATACTATGCAGATGAAGAACTGATCCAGCAACGCATGGCAGAGTTGAATCAAAATTCTAAACTCGTGTTACCTGATACCATGAAACTGGATCAATGGATGGATTGGGTAGCAAGTGATAAAATGCTTACACAAGTGCAGATGAGAAACGAACATTACGAACACACTTTTCCTTCTCAATTTATTTCCATTCCAGTAAACAAAGAAGCTGTTCTTAAAAATGGTGTAGTACCACAAAAAGATGCCGATAAAATTGTTGATGAAATAGTCATAAACATTAACAGTAATGCAGTTTATAAAAACAGACTGTTTATGCTAGACATTATTAATGCAAACAACTGGGAACGTCCTATTTATTTCTCTGGTGGTGCTTTTGGTGATGATGATTACATCTGGATGAAAGATTATTTGCAATTAGATGGTTGCGCTTATCGCTTAATACCTATTAAATCGCTACCTGAAGATCCTCGGGATCCATTTGATATGGGTAGAGTAGATCCTGATTATGCTTATAAGGTGATAAAAAATTGGGATTGGGGTAACGGCGGCTCACCAGATATTTATCATGATGTGGAGACTAGAAGAAATAGTGTTGGCTATCGCAGTAATGTTACCAGAGCTGCAGAAGCTTTAATGAAAGACGGACAATTTGCTAAAGCCGAAGAACTATTAGATATAGGTATGAAACACATGCCTTTAGAACACTACGGCAACTACAGCATGTTAGAACCTTTTGTTTCTGGATATTACGAACTAGATAAAATAGATAAGGCAAGAAAATTACTTGATGGTATTATTCTCAAATATCAAGATGAGCTGGATCATTATAACGCACTTACATTGCAAGAGCAAGAGAATAACTATTCTCGTATACAGCAAGCTTTAGTTAGATACAACTCCATTGCTGAAGTACCTCTGTATTATAACGATCAAGAGATGATTGATAAACATGTAGACGCTTATAATGCATATTTTGAACCCTTTGTACGTTATTTAAATGAAGCTTACTATATTAAAAAAGACAGCGATATAGATCCAGAAATGTATCCAGATTCATTACAAGAAATGGAATTGCGAGATTTATTAGACAACGCTGTAGATAACGTAACAACCGCACGTGAAGAATTGCCTATCGATACGTTAAGTGAAGATTAAAACCTATCCAGATCGTATTTCAGATTGGTTTTCTGATCGATTTTCTAGCTATTACTGGCATGGCAATCGTGAAGAAAAAAAGGTATACATAACATTTGACGATGGACCTACGCCTATTGTCACTGATTTTGTTCTTAAAGAACTGACTAAGTTTGATTTCAAAGCAACTTTCTTTTGTATAGGAGATAAGATTGAACAATTTCCGAAAATCTATAAGCAGCTTCTAGAACAAGGTCATGCCACAGGAAATCATACACAACATCATTTAAATGCATGGAAAACCTCGCATGGGAAATACATAAAAGATGTAGAGACATGTTCACAACAGGTTAATTCACGATTATTCAGACCACCGTACGGTCGCATTACTGGCAGCTTGACGACATCACTAGTTAATAATGGCTATAAAATAGTGCTTTGGGACCTACTTTCAGGAGATTTTGATCAACGTAGAACAGCAGCTTCTTGCCTAGAGAATTTAAAGAAAAACACACGCAACGGTAGTGTCATCGTTTTTCACGACAGTGAGAAAAGCTATGATAAGCTTCAAAAAATACTACCTCAATATCTAGAATTTTTAAAAGATCAAGGCTGGAAAAGTGAATCGATAGCAATGGATTAATAAAACTGCTGGATGTGATGAATAAGTGTATTATCATCTTGCACACCACTTTGTCTCCATTTCATTTCGCCATTTTTATAAATAATAAAAGTAGGAACGCCTTTGATGCGTAGTGCTTCTGAAAGTTCTGGATTTTTTTCTATGTCTATTTTAATGACTTTGGCCTTATCACCTAGAGCCGCAGCTACATTGCGCAACACGGCATTCATTGCCTCTGTATCTTCATTCCAGTTAGTAAAAAAATTAAACAACACTGGAACATTTGCACTTATAAGCTCACCGAACTTTGACATAATAACAAATTAAGTTATAATCAAATGTAAGCAAAAACCTCAATACTAGCAATTATGCTAGTTTACGCGGGCTTTTCCTTAAAGTGATTACAGTTATCTCAGGCCATATTCCAGCTCTACCAGAATAGCCTAAAAAACCAAAACCTCTATTTACATTTAAAAATTGCTCTGCTTCTTTATAAATCCCAGCCCACTTTTTATAGACAAACCATGCAGGACTTAATTTTATAAAGCCAGGAATCTCAATACCGAATTGCATTCCATGCGTATGACCACTTAAGGTTAAATGATATTTCTTTTCATCATCCTTTACCTGCAAATCCCAATGCGTAGGATCATGACTTAAAAGAACTTTAAACTCTTCATTAGTTAATCCAGCAGAAGCTTTTTCAAGATCTCCATATTTAGGAAAGCGACCACCACCCCAATTTTGAACTCCTACTATACTTATAGAATCAGATTTACGAGTAATTCTTTCATTCTCATCCATTAACAATCTCCAGCCCATATCCTCCTGGATTTTATAAAGCTGTTCCATGTTTGCGGCTTTTGCCTCTTTAGAATCCCATTGTGCATAATCACCATAATCGTGATTTCCCAATACAGAATAAACACCATCTGGCGCGTTTAAAGAACCAAATATTTCTTCCCAGCCTTCCATTTCACTCGCCACATTGTTTACTAAGTCGCCAGTAAATAATATCAAGTCACTTTGTTGCTTATTAGCTAGATCGATGGCATATTTCACCTCTTCTTTATCATCAAAGCTTCCCACATGAATATCACTTAACTGTGTGATTTTATAACCGTCAAAAGCCTCTGGCAAATCGTCAAAACTTAGTTCATACTCACGTATTTGATAATCATATTTACCTCTCCACGCTCCGTATAGTATTGCTCCAAAAGGCAAAGCAGCTACTGCAAGACCTACTTTGGCAATAAAATCTCTTCTTCCTTGAAAAAAAGATTGATCTGGTTCTCGCTTTCGCGAAAGCGAGTTAACAACACCTTCAACAAAACGATAAATATCCTCTCCTAGCATGAAAAGGATAAAAATAGATTTTGCCGCTAGAAAGGATAATAATAACGTGACAGATAAGTCTCTAGCTCCAGAAACTACAGCTCTATTAGGATATAAATAAAATTGTAAAAAGACATTTGCAACCACTAGAATACTGATGCCTAAATAAACCCATTTCCACCAGTGGCCTTTAGAAAGTGTTCTTATTAATTGAAAAGAATACACTTCTAGCAGTAAAATAAAAACTATAAATAGAAACAATCGCATCGCGCGAAACTATACTATAATTAGTCATCAAACTGTTGATAGATTGTTAAACTAAAATAGTTGTGCAAACATTCTACTATCTTGCCGTGCCTAAGAAAAAAACCTTCCTATATCTAACTCTTTTAAAAACCTAAATGGCGCAAAATTATCCTTATGCATCACTGAGATATCCTGAGTTTAGAATATTTTTAAGCATGCGTTTCTTACTAGTTTTTGGCTGGTCCATGCAATTCATAGTAATTGAATGGCAAGTTTATGAGTTGACGAAGGATGCCCTATCGATGGGAATCATTGGGTTAATGGAGTTCATTCCCGCATTTTGCATGGCTTTATTTGCTGGTCATATCGTGGACCAAAGAGAAAAGCGCAATTTACTCGCATTCTGTATAGGTGCATTTTCATTGATCAGTCTAGGGTTATTTTTATTAACATGGCCAGAGATCGTGAAAAATTGGTCTACAAATACGATTTTGTATTGCATTTATGCACTAGTATTTTTTGGTGGTATATTGAGATCGTTCTTCGGTCCTATTCTTTTTTCTTTAATTGCTTTACTCGTTCCTAAAAAAGCATATCCTAATGCAGCAACGTGGAGCAGTAGCGCATGGCAAATAGCTTCAGTCGTTGGACTTGCCTTCTCCGGATTTGCGATAAGCTGGTTTGGTGTACACTGGTCCTTATGCATCGTTTTTAGTATGGTTTCTCTCGCCTTTATTACGGTATTTTTTATATCAAAAAAGCCTATACATAACACAAAAATTAATGAGCCTATTCTCCAAAGTTTAAAAGAAGGTTTAAGCTTTGTATTTCATACTAAAGCGATTTTAGGAGCTTTAACACTGGACATGATTTCCGTTTTATTCGGTGGCGCAGTGATGTTGCTACCTATTTTTGCAAAAGAAATTTTAGATGTAGGTAGTGAAGGTTTTGGTATCCTACGTGCCGCACCATCTGTAGGAGCGATTTTGACGATGATTGCGACAGCTTACCTTCCTGTAAGTAAAAATGCTGGGGTGAAATTACTTGTCGCCGTATTTGGCTTTGGGATTTGTATCATTGTTTTCGGTCTTTCTACTTCGTTTTGGATATCTGTAGTAGCGCTGTTTTTTAGTGGTGTTACTGATGGTGTTTCTATGGTCATACGCCAGACCATTCTTCAACTTAAAACGCCAGACCACATGCGCGGCCGTGTTGCCTCAGTAAATTCCATGTTTGTAGGCTCTTCTAATGAGCTGGGTGGTTTTGAAAGTGGTGTTACCGCAAAACTGATGGGAACAGTTACTGCAGTGGTTTTTGGTGGTACCATGACATTAATCACAGTTATCACAACGGCTTTAGTGTCACCTACCTTTAGAAAACTAGATTTACGGAAGGACTTTGATGACAATAGAGACGATTAAACTTTTTACCATTCCGCTTTCGCGAAAGCGGAACACTGATCCAACTATTATTATTTAAAAAGTAATTTACTATCGATATTTTGTGTATAAAATGTCATAATTGACACTGATATGAACCTTTTTCCTAGGTTCATTTTTTATCTTTAGCATCCTTAAAATTTTACGATGACTAACGACGGTACTGACGATAAAAGATTATTCCTCCTAGATGCTTATGCCTTGATTTTTAGAGGTTATTATGCATTGATTAAGAACCCAAGAATTAATAGCGCCGGCATGGATACGAGTGCGATTATGGGTTTTACTAATTCACTTTTTGACGTGATAAGACGTGAGAAACCAGAATATCTAGCCGTTGCATTTGATAAAGAAGGAAGTAAAGAACGTGTAGAAATGTATGCCGATTATAAGGCAAATCGTGATGAGACTCCTGAAGCGATAAAAATTGCAGTACCGTATATTCAAAAAATCCTTAAAGCCATGCATATTCCTATCGTAGAAGAAGCAGGAATCGAGGCAGATGACTTGATAGGAACGCTAGCAAAACAGGCCGAAAAAGAAGGTTTTACCACTTACATGGTTACACCAGATAAAGATTATGCGCAGTTAGTGTCAGAGAATATCTTTATGTATAAACCTGCCCGTATGGGTAATGGCATCGAGATCTGGGGAATTCCTGAGGTGCAAAAGAAATTTGAAGTAGAACGACCTGAGCAAGTTATCGATTACCTAGGAATGATGGGTGATGCCAGTGATAATATTCCTGGACTACCTGGTGTAGGAGATAAAACCGCTAAGAAATTTATCGCCGCTTATGGGTCGATGGAAGGCTTATTAGAAAACACTGATAAGCTTAAAGGTAAAATGAAAGAAAAGGTCATCGCAAATGCCGAATTAGGTCTTCTTTCTAAAAAACTAGCTACTATTAGACTGGATTGCCCAGTGACTTTCAAAGCAGAAAAATACACCTTAGACGATCCAAATGTAGAGGCTGTACATGAGATTTTTGATGAGCTAGAATTCCGTCGTGCTAAGGAGACACTTGCAAAGATTTTCTCAAAAGAGATTGCTCCAGCAAGCTCTTCAAATTCGAGTTCAAATTCAAATTCTGATGCAGGAGCTGGTCAGTTTTCTCTTTTTGACGCTCCAGGATCTGGAACTGCTGCTGAGGCTTCGACTACAGGAAGACAAACACTTGCTACCAGCGACCATTTATACCAACTCGTTCAAGAAGGAATGGGAACTAAATTGTTCTTACAATCGTTGATGCAACAATCCAGCGTTTGCTTTGATACAGAAACTACTGGACTTGATCCACTAACAGCAGAGCTGGTGGGAATCGCATTCTCTTGGGAAAAAGGAAAAGGTTTTTATCTACCTATTCCTGAAGATCGTGATGCTGCTCAAGATGTGGTTAATGAACTTAAACCGTTTTTTGAAAGTGAAACCATTGAGAAAGTAGGGCAAAATCTCAAATACGACATCAAAGTACTAGATAAATATGAAGTAGATGTAAAAGGACCGATGTTTGATACCATGCTGGCACATTACCTTATCAATCCAGACATGCGTCACAATATGGACGTACTAGCCGAAACCTATCTGAACTACACTCCTCAATCCATTGTGGAGCTTATCGGTAAGAAAGGTAAGAATCAAAAATCAATGCGCGATGTTGAGCTAGAAAAGCAAAAAGAATATGCGGTTGAGGATGCTGACATTACTTTTCAGCTTAAAGAAAAATTTGTGCCAGAGCTTGCTAGCGCAGGAACTGATAAGTTATTTCACGATATAGAAATGCCACTACTCGATGTGCTGGCTGCGATGGAAATAGAAGGTGTTAATCTAGATGATGAATTTTTAAGTTCGCTTTCGCGAAAGCTGAACGAAGACATAGAACGTCTAGAAAAAGATATTTATGAAGCTGCAGGAGAAGAGTTTAATATAGGCTCGCCGAAGCAATTGGGAGAAATATTGTTTGGTAAAATGAAGCTGGTAGACAAACCTAAAAAGACAAAAACGGGACAGTATTCTACTGCCGAAGATGTGCTTAGTTACCTCGCCAAAGACCATCAAATTATTGCCGATGTACTGGAATATCGTGGTCTTGCTAAATTGAAATCTACGTATGTAGATGCGTTGCCAAGTCAGGTCAATCCTGCTACGCATCGCATCCATACCAATTATATGCAAACGGTTGCAGCAACAGGAAGGTTGAGTTCTACAGATCCTAATTTGCAAAACATTCCTATACGTACCGAGCGTGGCCGTCAAGTGCGCAAAGCATTTGTACCAAGAGATGAAAACTACACACTCGTCGCTGCCGATTATTCTCAGATTGAGTTGCGTATTATCGCTGCTTTAAGCGAAGAAGAAAACATGATCGCTGCCTTTCAAAGTGGTGAAGACATTCATGCTTCTACCGCTGCAAAAGTATTTAATGTAGCTATAGAAGATGTCACTAGAGAACAGCGTAGCAATGCCAAAACGGTGAATTTTGGAATTATTTATGGTGTCAGTGCTTTTGGATTAAGTAATCAAACCGATCTAGACCGTAGCGAGGCAAAAGAATTGATCGACACTTACTATGCTACTTATCCTAAGTTGAAAGCATATATGCAAGAACAAGTTGATTTTGCTAGAGAAAACGGTTATGTAGAAACGGTCCTAGGAAGACGTCGTTATTTAAAAGATATCAATAGTTCTAATGCCGTTGTGCGAGGCGCAGCCGAGCGTAATGCAGTAAACGCTCCTATTCAAGGTAGCGCTGCAGATATTATTAAAATCGCGATGATTAATATTCACAAGAAGTTTGAAGAACTGAATTGCAAGTCTAAAATGTTACTGCAAGTACATGATGAATTGGTTTTTGACATTCATAACGATGAGTTAGAAGACATGAAAAAACTCATTCAGGACGAGATGCAAAATGCTTATAAAATGACAGTGCCACTAGATGTGGAAGTTGGTGTTGGGATGAATTGGTTAGAGGCGCATTAGGTTTCCGCGTAGGCGGAAATCTGCTGATTTATAAAAACCTTTTGAAAATTACAGCAAACATCTCGAACTGATTTAGACAATGCTTAAAAATCGTTTCTAGTTAATCATAATAATGAATTTTATAAGCTAATGATATTCTCTCACCATCAGGATAAATCAATCTTGAATCAATAAAATAAAATGAGTTATTCTTATTGTCTTTTCTAACATAATAGGTGACAACTCTTTCTTTATCCTTTCTTTTAATTAGTCTTCTGCCCAAAACCATATCATCTAGTGCCAAAATAGAAATAAAAATATGCTCTGCATTTTTTACATCAAGGTCGTATTGCCTTAAGTCATAATAATTCCATCCATTTTTTTTAACCTGTAAAGTATCTTTTATGAATCGAACCGATTGATTTAGATATAGAGTATCCTTTTGATTATTTAGAGATATAGTTAATTCTATATTTTTATTTTTAGACTCTACCCTTCTACCTCCTACGTCAGAGTGGTACTTTCCTTTTGGAAAATATAGTTCAATACCTTTAATCGTTTTATTTTTCAAATTCTCTGTAGGTATTGAAATGCTTTCCCTACAAAAACTGCAAAGTCCATCTACTTTTCTGCCTTTATCTTTTTTTATGAATATTTCTGGACTTTTCAAAACTATGCTCTCTAATTCCATGGCTTCTTCAATAAAATAAGTCTTTTCTTTAATCCTCTTTAGATCTAAAACATTTTTATAGAAGGAATGAGTAATAAAAATGGAATCTGATTGAAGAACTACCGATTTATCAATAATAATTTTTCCAGCTTTAGACTTTAAGACTTTTGCTTTATCATTTTTATAACTAACAACTTCAAAGTTTTCAATTTTATTCTCGCCTTGAATTAAATCAAACTGGATTTCTTGCGCTTGCAAACTTACTGGTATAATAAAAACAGCCAAAATAAATATTTTGGCTGTTGGATATAAATTTAAATACTTAACGATCATATCTCCCTTTTCAATAACGCCTAAATAATCATTTTCTTGAATTAGATTTTCAATAGATAAGTTGGATAATAATTTCACGGCAGTAATATTTCTCTAAATGTAGGATATAAACTACTGGTGTTCAATTGTAGTTATTAACAAGTAATAGAAAATTAAGAAATGTGGCGACCAAAGTAGATGCCTATTTCCAAACTCAAAGCTTGAGCTATTTTAAATAAAAGAAATTACCCCTTAAAACTAGCAACAGTAGCATATTGCGGATATCTAATATCTAAATGAGTGAAAAGAACTGGAATGTTATATAACCACGGTTTAATCGATTTACTTTTATTGATTCCTTCATGTTGAAGCACCGTATAACCTAAATCTTCATACATTCTTTGAATGCTCTTTCCCGTAAACCATCTTAAATGGGTTTTGTCCATCACTCCATGGTCGTTGTAAATCCAGTCTTTTTTAAATAACAAACGCATGAAGGTATTGTGATAACGTATGTTAGGGATGGAACTAATAAGTATCCCTTTATTAGTAAGTTTTTTTTTGAGTTTAGTTAGTACCATTTCAGGATCTACTAAATGTTCTAGAACATCATTACAATAGATGACATCAAAATAATGATCAGGAAGCTCATCTAAGTAATCTTCACATGGACCTGAAAAAACTTTATCCAGTTTTGTAGCTGCAACTTGAGCTTCTTTATCCATATACTCAATTCCCCAAGTTTCTGCATTGGTTTTATGTTTTAAAGCTTCAGCAAAAGCACCAGCACCACAACCTATGTCTATAATGGTTTTAGGGTTATTAGGAAGATAAGCAAGCATTTCTTGCCTTACGTTATTATAATACTTTGCAGACTTGTTATTGTAATCCAATGGTTAGTGGTGTTGTAATTAAAACAAATGCCCAAGATAAGGAATTTTCCACCTGAAATTAGGATACGTCTAGTTGTCTAAATACAAAATCGAATGGTTACGTTGTGAAAATCGTTTTAATAATATAAACTTATTATCTTCTAAAACAGATGGGGTTAATGAGCTACCACAAGTTTCTCAGTGATTACAGAAGAACCTATATAGACTTTTAAAATATAAATTCCATTATCATATATGGTAACATCAAGAGACTGACAGTCTTCTGTCTTTTCGAAAATAGGTTGTCCAAGTACATTATATAATTCTAGCTTATCAATTGGTTGAGAAGCATCTATTTGAACTTGCTCTTTAGCAGGGTTAGGATATACTTTTATAGTTGTATCAATAAAGGATTCATCAATACTCAATGTGTTTTGATATACACGTACATAATCAATGACCATCGCGCTTTGTGAAAAGCTAGGGTCGATGGTACCTGCATAACCGCCCATAGCAACATTTAATAGTAAATATTGATCTTCAAAAAACGGATAAGTATTAACGTCTTTTACGGTTGGATTATAAGTGTAGAATGGCACGTCGTCAATTAAAAATGTAATTTGTTGTGGCGACCAGTTCATAGAATAAACATGAAAATTATTTGCCACATCAGGAAGTGTGGTTGATCTAAAATTTCTAGTATTTCCTGAACAACCAGCGCAATTCGTATGTAATGCAGCAGAAACGTGATTAACAGCTCCTAAACCATGCTCCATAATATCTATTTCTCCACATAACGGCCAGTTAGTCGTTCCATGAGTGGCATCCCAAAAACCACCATCTTCGTTAATGTTTTTACCTAAGGTCCATATTGCAGGCCAGGTTCCATTACCGAATGGCAATTTTGCTCGTACATCTACTCTACCATAAGTAAAAGCATATTTCGAATTTAATCTCGCGCTAGTAAATTGTTTGGTATGACCTTGATCAGAAAAGTTTTCTCTTTTAGCTACAATATTCAAAAATCCATTCTCTACATAAGAATTGTCGGTTCTGTTGGTATAATGCTGCACCTCATTATTGTACCAGCTACCACCGGCAGGAAGTTGTGTTTGATGATGCCATTTTCTAGGATCTACAGGATTGTTACTTCCAGCAGTATCAAACTCGTCAGACCAAACTAAATCTGTATAAACAACATCGATAGGGTTAAAAGGAGTCGCTACAGCACCATTATTAATATCATCTATTACATAAGTACCTGGTATGTTTGTGCCAAAATCAATAAAAACAACTACTCTATCATATTGACCTGTAGCAGATATATTGTTACTAGTACCACTTATCGTTGCATTGCTGAAATCAAAAGTAACATCTTTCCACGCATTTGCTCCTGCTGGTATTTGCTGCAATACTTCTACGTCTGCCTCAGTACCGTTTTCAAACTTGAGTAAGATATTGTGAACATTAGGATCAAAGGCATAAAACCTGAGCGTTACATTTTGATCTGCACTCAGATCAACTGCCGTAGAAACATCTATAAAAAAACCTTGAGTTGATGAACTACCATCGTTAAAAAATTGACCTGCGTTACCTGAACCACCATCAGGATCAGTACGAAAAGAGAATGATGAGCCTGAAAACCCAGTAAATGAAAATTGATTATTCTCAAAATCTAGTGGGAATTGCTGCGCATACGTGAACTGTACAGTGCAAAAAAGGAGAATAAAGTACCTCAATGAAATCATTGCTTTTTTTTGCTAAACTACGACTGTACTAATGGATTTAATAATATAACACCTCAACAAATACTATACAGTACTCATTAAAGGCGTTAAAACTATCAAATAAGTGTAATAAACTGTTGGAATCTTTTACTATCTATAAGCTTTATAGATAACTACTATTTTATTAGTACGATCACTAGTAGTAGATCCAGCGACAAATTTATCTACGTTTATAGTAAAACCATCTGCATCAAATGTGGTCAGTGAAGCTCTAATCAATCCATCTTGAGCGTCTGTTCCACCGCTAGCACTACCATTATCATGAATAGCCTCACCATTATTATTCACAAAAATTGCGGCAATACAATGATTATTTGAAGAGTACGTACCTATATTATTAATACTTGAACCACTTGCACTATATGAAATTACTTGCTGTTCTTTTACATTGTTATAATTAGTTGCAAAACCTAGCATCTGCCCGCTAGCCATTCTTATATCATTAGAATTGTTATTTGCAGACCGATATGCGCCATCATTGTAATCTTGTACACGATTAATCGCCGTAAATTCAATAGAGCTAGGCTTGAAACCTAATCCGGTAATAGTCTTTGAGCCAGATGCGTCAATGATCATTTTACCAAAATGAACTGTCTTTTGAGTAGAGCTTATCACTTGAATCCATTGCCCATTCATCCAGTAATAAAAACCAGCCGGTTTAATTCCAGAAGCGGCAGTGTTCCATACCATTGTACCGTTCACTAATGCTGTTCCATCAGGATTTTTAACGGTAATAATATCAGTATCTGATTGTAAATCTACTCTAGGTAATAACAATCCAGAATCTGTGGAATTAATATCTAACGCCGCTTGGGGATTTCCTGTTCCTATACCTACTTGTGCATGAACTGTAGAAAGAATTAAAGCAAAAAGTAGTGCAGGGATTATACTTTTAAAGTTCATAATTTTTTTTGTAAAAATATTTACATATGTTAATTTTCAAAAAAATGTATCGGTGTTATTCCTCTTAAATCGACAAAACGCACTATTTACATGATTAAAGCTATGCATGCACAGTAAAATAACACCTTTCATCCTATAGAAGTTATCACTAGTTATTCATCTATAAACCTAGATTTTCTAATTTTAGTGGTTGTGTTTATCTCGCTTTCGCGAAAGCGGAATAATAAAACTATCTTTTCAAAGCAAAAAATCCTTTTACCAAAGGTTTATCGGGAATTTGTAACGTAAACCAGTAAGAACTGGAAGGCAATGGATTATTAAGATAAGTACCATCCCAGCCAGGACCTTCAGGTGACATCTGGAAAAGCAATTTACCATGACGGTCGTAAATATAAATAACCGCAGTAGGAAATGCGCTTAATCCGTCCAATGTCCAGTAATCATGAAAACCATCACCATTAGGCGTAAAAAATCGTTGAAAATCAAGTACTGAAAATTGTTGAGTCAAAACACCACAGCCATTTTTATCTCGTATGCGAACGGTATGGAAGCCTTTGTAAAGTCCATTGAAAAAGTTAGGATCTTGATAAGGACCATTATCAACAGAGAATTCATAATCTCCAGGTCCGGAAACTAGAAATTGAGCCGTGTTATCGCCATTTCTAAAATCTTGAGTAATGATATCATCGAGAATTGCAATATCGGATGGTAAGGCTGTAATTGTTAATGAACTCTCACAACCAAAATTATTTGTAACCGTAACGGTATAATTTCCAGGCTGATCTATATTAATAGAATTTAAATTAGAACCGCTCTCGCCTGTACTCCAGACATAAAAATCAAAGCCAGACTCAACACTTATCGTAGTAGGGCTTGCAGCGTCTACACAAACTGTAATATCATCTTGTGGCGCAAGAACCGGCTTAGGATTTATAGTCACATTCAATGCTGTATCACTAAAACAAGAAGTTCTCGTTTCTGTAACTCTCACAAAAATTTGTTGCGGATTTTGAGTAGTAGTAAAAGTGTTTCCTAATGCGTTTTGATCGTTAGCCCGATCTGTAGCGTTAGAATAGAACCGTACTTGATGTAGTGCTGGATCTAGACCATTTAAAATATCTGGATTTTGGTTGCTCAAATTCACATTTAAAAACCCATCAAAATCATCATCGCATAAAAATAAATCTTGAGGATTTGCAATCACTGGCGGATTTGCAACAAAAAGCGGCACACTTACTACAAATTCACACGATAATCCTGTAGGATCGATTACCTTGATGTAATACGTTTCTTCCACAAGCGTTGCGGTAAATACAGACCCTTGCAGATTCAGATCATCTTCTGCATCAGTTTCACTTAAATGATATGTAATATTGAGATTTGCAGCGTTAGGAACTAAGGTATCAATAACACTATCAAAATCAAAAGACTCTGTTGTATTATCGCTACATATAATTATAGCATCTGCAGTTGTTGTTATATTAGTATCGTCTACTTCAATCATGAACTCTGTAAAGTCGGTACATTCAGAATCATTTCTTATCACCCTAACAAATATCTCTTGCGGATTTGAAATGTTAGTATAAGGAAAAGTAAGAGCATTTATACCTATGTTAGCATCATTAAGCGACTCATGATAAGTTACAGTTGTGCTAGACTGACCTTGCAAAACATCTGCGTCTAATGGTGTAAAATCAAACTCTCTAAAACCATCTTGTGCGCCTAAATCATCACATACATCTAGATCGTCAACAGGATTTGCAGTAGGTGCTGGAGGCAAACCTGCACTACCGCTAGTAGAAAGAGAAAAACCACCTTGACCTATGGCAAGTCCCACGATTACGTAATACGTTTCCCCAGCGTTGACAGTGAGCTCTTGTAAAAAACCATTGCCCAACGGTCCAGGACCTTCTTGAGTGTCCACTTCAGTATCGTTTAAGCCGGTATCGCCCGTTACTCCAGCAGCATCAGGATTAGTACTAGAACAACGTATTGCTGCTCCTAGATTATTACAATCTGTCACTGGCCCAAAAACCGCAAAATCATAATCGGCTTGTGGAGTGTCTGGTGTTAGCACAAAACTAAATGTACCAGTAGTTTCTATTTCTACTTTAAACCATACCTGATCTGTCTGAAAGTTGAAGCAAGTAGGTGTGATGTTTCCAGGCAAATTGAACTCGTTTGCTCCTATTCCATCTGGATCAATACCTAAATCAGTATCTCCACAAAGTAAAATGGCATCTCGACAATCATTAGGACTTTGAGCAAGGCCTAATGAAACTAATAGAAGGAGCGTTATTAAGAAAATATTTTTCATAAATTGATGAAGTGACTTACAAATCTAGTACTTCAAGCAACTTATCCAAGTCTTCTTGTGTATTAAAAAAGGAAAAGCTGATTCTTATTCCATCACCACGTAATGATGTCACTATATCATGCTCTAGTAGTTTTTTGTACAAATCTTGATCACCTTTAATATTAAAAATGGAAGAATGTTCTTTTCTAGAGGTCACAACGGCGGCCAAGAGATTTCTCTTTTCAAACTCCATTCTTGCCTTTTGAGCAAGCTTTTTTACTGAATTAGAAACCTGTTCCCATCCCATTTCTTGAATTTTGATAATCGCTTGTTGTAACGTACCAAAAGCAATCATATCTTGATGTCCAGGCTCAAAACGACTGATAAAAGTCACATTAGCATTCATCACATTGCGCGCACTGCGGTAACCTATAGATTTAGGAAAGATATATTCCTGTACGTTCTCTTTTACACAAATAAAACCGTTGCCATCACCAGCATGAAGCCATTTGTAACAAGATGCGAGGATGATGTCTAGTCCGCTTTCGCGAAAGCGGAATTCTTCACAACCTACGTACTGAGTACCATCTGCAATCAGAGTCATATCTGGATACTGTTGTTTCAACTTCTTGATAAATTCCAAGTCCATCTTAATTCCAGAAATGTATTGCACAAGAGAAAAACAGAAGAAATCAGGTTGTTCTTTTTCACAAACCTCTATGATTTGCTCTTCCATATCTTCATTTATAGTGACATAAAACGTTTTAAAATCACGTGTTTCTACTGGCCAGTTTACAGATGGGTAATCATTTTTGAGAAGTAAGAAGGTTGCATTAGGTTCTATATTATTTATTAAAGTGTTGAATCCGGTAGAAAAGTTAGGAATGACGGCTGTAAAATCAGGATCTGCATCGATAAAGTTTGCTATAGTGTGCCGCACCTCATCAATAAAAATATTACGCTTATTTGTAAAAACAGAAGCTTCATCTCTCATTTTCTGGTCCAGTGAATTGCGATAATCTACTAGATCTTGCGAGAGCAGTCCATGATTTGCAGTATTGAGATACGTGTACTTTTTAAGAATAGGAAACTGATCTGTCATTTTATGGTATTGCTAGGAATGTCTGTGCTTAATATAATGTAAATTTGAATGTAAAAATAACGAGAATGTTTGGCAAGAAGAACAAAGAACACACTGGAATAGATTTAGAGCAGAAAGAACTCATAGAAAATGCACAACGACGTATCAAACAGAAACGCGGTTTATTTACACACTTCGTAGTTTTCTTAGTAGGCGCGGTAGGTCTTATCATTATAAGTCAAGTTCTTATGCAAGTGGAACCAGTAAAGGTTCTAGGCATAGAATGGTGGATTTGGATTGTTTTTGCATGGTTTTTACTGTTATGCTATCATGCTTTTAAAGTATTTATTACCAATCGATTGTTAGGTCCAGAATGGGAGAAAAAGCAATATGATCGTCTCGTAACTAAACAACAAAAACGTATTCAAGAACTTGAAAAAAAAGTTGAAAAGGAATACATCGCTCCTAAAACAAAGCTGGTGCTAGATAATGATGACAATAAAAGAAAAATAACCATGATCGCAGCGGCTGGTCAAAACAATGAATTAGGTAAAGATGGAGACCTGGTATGGCATTTACCAGATGATTTCAAAAGGTTTAAAGCTTTGACTACAGGTCACCACATCATTATGGGACGCAAAACTTTTGAAAGTTTTCCTAAGCCATTACCTAATCGCACACATATCATACTTACCAGAGATAAAAATTACAAAACAGAAAATGGCATCGTCGTTCATGATCTAGAAACAGCACTTGCCACCACTTCTGGCGATGAGAATCCGTTTATTATAGGTGGTGGCGAGATTTATAAACTAGGAATGAAAGTAGCTGATGAAATTGAGCTAACAAGAGTTCATGGGACATTTGATGTAGATACTTATTTCCCTGTAATAGACGAGACCAAATGGAAAATCAAAACATCGCTTCATCATCCTGCAGATGATAAGCATAAGTATAGTTTCGATTATGAGACTTGGGTAAGGAAGTAGTTTACAGTTCTTGTATTCAAGCAATCTCTATTCTAAGGAAAACTCATACTAATTGACAAAACCTTAAATTTGCATTATCAATTAAATAACACCAAATGAAAGCATACGTTTTTCCAGGTCAAGGAGCTCAATTCACAGGAATGGGTAAAGACTTATACGATAATTATCCAGAAGCAAAAGAATTATTCCATAAAGCAAATGATATTTTAGGTTTTGATATTTCTAAAATCATGTTTGAAGGAACTGCTGACGAACTCAAAGAAACTAAAGTAACTCAACCAGCTATTTTTATACATTCTGTCGTGCTTGCAAAAATGATGGGTGATGATTTTGCTCCTGATATGGTGGCAGGTCATTCTCTAGGAGAATTAAGTGCGCTTACTGCTGCTGGAGCTTTAAGTTTTGAAGATGGATTGCGTATTGTTTCTAAACGTGCGCTAGCTATGCAAGAAGCATGTGAAGCACAAGAAAGCACCATGGCGGCCATCATAGGTATGGCAGATGAAGATGTAGAAAAAGTTTGTGAAGAAGTAGATGGTGTAGTCGTCGCAGCAAATTACAATTGCCCAGGCCAGCTAGTTATTTCTGGAGAAGTACCGGCAGTTGAAAAAGCTTGTGAAATACTAAAAGAAAAAGGAGCCAGAAGAGCTTTGATTTTACCGGTAGGTGGCGCTTTTCACTCGCCTTTAATGGAACCTGCTCGTGAAGAACTGGCAAAAGCAATTGAAGAAACTGAGTTTAATAAACCTACGTGTCCTATCTATCAAAACGTTTCTACGTTTGCTGTGGAAGGAATTGTAGATATTAAAACCAATTTGATTTACCAGCTTACCGCTCCAGTAAAATGGACGCAATCAGTTCAAAATATGATCAAAGATGGCGCTACTGAATTTATAGAAGTTGGTCCAGGAAAAGCGCTACAAGGATTAATCAAAAAGATTGATCGAGAAGCGCAGGTAAGTCAGGGAAGTGTGGCATAAATAGGTCTCAAAATTATGTGTTAACGTTCTTAGAATGAAAAACCACTCTTAGAAAATTAAGTTTTCTAAGAGTGGTTTATTGTGATTAATGAATCTCAGTTAAAATATTCATACTCAATTAACGTAACAATATTGGTGTTTCGGTTAAAACTGATTCGTATGACTTCTGAACCTAATTTAAATACTACTTTCTTGAGCCATTGATATTAGGAGGTTACCATTGAACATTACTCCTTAAAAATTAATTATTCGTCTGCACTGGGCGGATCAAAAACTGTGCACTTACCAGAATATATTCCATTTTCTTTCACATATAGCCTTGCTGAAAATAGAACGTTTTTATAGTTCATTATCATAATAGCTTTATCTTGATTAAAGAATATTGCAGTGACTTCTGTAATAAATCGATCTTCATTATCTAGCTCACTGTCTTTTGAAATAAATTCTAATCTAGAATTAGTAACGTATTTTTGATCAAAATATTGATTAAAAGACTCGAAGTCATTCTTCCATAATTCTAAATTATCTTTTTGTTCTTTTGAAAAAGAATTTGAGCCACAATTTGCACTACTCAATAAATACTTAAATATTTTTGAGTTTAGATATTTTTCAGATTGTATTAACGTGTTGTGTTTATATATAAAAGCATTTTTTGTTTTAATCGGACTTTTCTCATTATATCTAGTGGCATCGTTTAGTAACTGATATACCTTTTGTTCATAGCTTAATTGTTCTGTTTTTTCTTGATATGATTGAGGTTGATGAACAGAGTTTTCTGTTTTACATGAGAGTATAAAAAGAAAAAAAAGTATTGTAAATATTTTCATTACGGGCAGGATTTAGTTCCAATAGGTATTTGTCCAGTTACATCCATGCCAGACTCTACACTATCACGAAATTCAATTGCTAATTGTTCGTTATCGTCTATTTGATCAAAAGCCTCACTCACTTTCATTCCACCAGACCAAGCCATTCTAGTATATTCAATACTAGCTACGCTAGGATCATTGTGCCATTTTTATAAAAAATAAGGCATAGATGATTCTCTTCTTTAAATTTACTCATATCCTAAGGGAGGATTTGTTATCGTCGTGATTCTATTGTATTTTTCATGTTCTAACTTAAACAAAGAGATTGAATTAAATCCAGGCTGTATTTCGATACTTAAAATGGCATAATGATTATAAAACAAAACGGCATTTATATTCTTCAAGTATATTTTGTTATTTGGCATATTGTCATTTTTACAAAAAATCAAATTTGGAATTGAAATTTTGTTTTGATCAAAAGTTGAAATTAAAAAATCAGTGTTAGTTTGTTTCCATTTTTTATCATCCAAAATATCCTTCGGTAAATAAATATTATTTTTACTATTTGCATTCACCAACAGCTTTTTCAAAATTTCGTCATCTAAATTTTTTGCTGAATCTTTTAGATTGTGATTAATATTTATGTAAGCATTATTACTACTAGAATTTTCTGATTTACGCTCAAAAACCTCATTCAGTAACTTATAAACTTTATTTTCATAATCAGTGGCTTTTTGTGCTTGACATGAATTAATAATTAAATAAATAAATAGAAATAAATATTTCATGTTAACAGTTTGTTGGTATTATTCCTAAAAGTGGGACCTCTAATGAAGGTGGTAATTCCCTAGACTCTATAGCGTCTCTACTTATTATTAAATTTTGTTCTGTGAAGTCTAGCTCTTCATAAGCATCACTATCCCTCATTCCACCTGACCAAGCCATTCTAGTATATTCAATACTAGCTACGCTAGGATCATTGTGCCATTGTTCTAAGGAGTTTGCCATTGCATCTACAAATGCATTTGCCATTAAAACGTGTTGAGGATCACCGGGAGCATTACCGATAAATATTTGCGCAAATAATTCATCGATCGCTCTACCCATATCACCACCAGGTTGATTTACAAGTTGATATTTTATATAGGCATGTACCAATTCATGTATAACGGTTCTTGCTAAAGCCAAATCAGTAGCATTGTTTACATAATTTTGATCAAAAGTTATAACTGACATATTACCACCTAAATTTATTGAACCACTTTCAGTTTGTGCCTTGAGAGAATTAGCCAGTAATAATATAGTAAATAAGAATACTGTTTTAGGCATGTTCAAATCAAATGATTTAGATTTTCATATTTTAGTTAATATTATGAGTTCCCCCAATGGAATAATTGGAATTGTGTAATTACCATTACAGGGTGCGAAGTCTTTTGGAGCATCGTCATGTGATAAATAATTCAACAATTCTAATTTTTCGACACTCACTCCTGCAACCGCAGGAATGTACTTATAATATAGATCATTTACTCTTACACAATCTCCAACTTCTGCATAGAAATTAATAATATTCCCGTTTGGATTAACCAAATCTGATTCTATAATATTAATATGATTGTTATCTGCAATAGATAGCGTCTCAGATAAAACGTTATTATTTGCATCAGTAATTTTGTATCTTGTTTGTAAACGATCTATAAGCACATTATCAAAAGTAGGCACTGTAGCTACTGAAGTATGTATTTCTAAAGTTCTTTGATTACTTATACTACCACGCCACACACCTACATAAGGTTGTAAAACATTATTTAAATCACGTATCTCGGTCAGGTTATCAGGCAAACTTAAATTTTCTTGATGTTTATGTGTTTGGAAATAATAGTATTGATCAAGAGAGATAATTTGAGCGTTGAGAGAATTAGCTAATAATATAATAAATAAGAATACTGTTTTAAACATGTATAAATCAAAAGATTAAGATTTTTATTATTTAGTTAGTACAATTAATTGACTCATAGGTATAGGAGCAGCAGCATAACTACCGTTGCATGGAGCTGACTCCCTTGGAAATGCACCACTTGTACGACTACTTATCACTTCTAATTTAGCAGGACTTATGCCTTCAACCGCTGGAATGATTTTATAGTGTAAATCATTAACTCTACCACATACTCCTGGCTCTGCATAAAAGCTAATCATATCCCCAATCGGATCTGCAAAACGTGACCAGATAACGTTAATATGATCGTTATCAGTAATGGACAACGTCTCATATAGAACATTATTATTAGCATCAGTAATTTTATATCTTGAGAGTAAACGGTCTATTAACACATTATCAAATGTAGTTACTGTAGCTACTGAAGTGTGTATTTCTAATGTTCTTTGATTACTTATACTGCCTCGCCATACACCTACGTAAGGTTGTAAAATATTATTTAAATCACGAATTTCAGTGAGGTTATCAGGTAAACTTAAATTTTCTTGATGTTTATGTGTCTGGAAATAATAGAATTGATCAAGGGATATGATTTGAGCGTTTAGAGAATTAGCTAGTAAAATTAGAAATAGTATTAAGGTTGTGATATTATTCTTCATGACATTTATTAATTGTAAGTTTGTTACTTTGATTTAAATTAAGGTTATTTATACTACCATTGCTTTCTAGTTCAAATAACTGAAAATCATCAAGATTTAAACCAATATCTTGTTTCATAAATTTTAAAAGGCCTTCTGTTCTTGATTTGTCAATTCTTTTTAAATAAATACTTTGAATTATTTTCAGGTGAAGCAAAATTTCCAGCGTTTAGTAAAGATGGAATATTCACAGCACTACCAGAATATTTTAATATGTAAGTTTTCTTCTTTAAAATCTGACCAGTTGTATTTAATACCTTATCGTCTTGTAAAGGAACTGAAATTCCTAAATAAACCTTTTTTAAAGGAATACCATTTGTATTAGCATTATACAACAGTTTTACAAACTGGAGTAAATCTTGTGGAGAAAAAGTCTTTATCGTATTTTGAAAAACTTCTGTATTTCCTTCCCTCTTCAAATAATTTTCATTGTGATTATGATAAGCACCCACTGTTGTTAGTGTAATAGGAAGATATAGTTCATTTGCGTTAGGGTTTGTGAGATTTATAAATTGACCGTTCTCTTCTTTATAACCAGATTCGTAATTTAAATGGGTACTATTTTTCAATTCGTTAATGATTCGTTGGTCTTCAGCTTTATTTAATTTTAGTCCCAAAGCGGTACAGCTTTCATCAGATACTTCCTCTTCATCCACGGGAACTACTGGAATAACAACACTACTACCACCGTCACCTGCCCCAGGTCCAGAACCAGTATCTGCGCCACCGCAAGGACCGTTTTCTCTCACTACGGCCCAACTATTTGTACAATAGATATAACCAGGAGTGCCAGGGTATGTTCCATTTGCAATTCCACATTCAGAATCTCCTGGTAGATGTCCTTCACCAGAACAGCCTATTTCAAAGCAATCGGTACGTGTTGTAAATGAAGTCTGTATACATTTCAAAAAGCTAGGTATTAAAGAATCACCTGTAACTAAAGTAGCCTGTATATTATCCATATTATACGCTCCACTAGGTAAGATTTCATAATTAAATAAATGTTGAATAGTTGTCGTATCGTTAACAATAGTGATCATATAGTTTCTTAATAAACTTTGTCGTTCCACACTGTCTTGAACTATTTGAAAGGTGTACGATTTATAATCGACACTTTCTATTACCTGTATGCGACTTGTATCAATTTGTATACCAGATGCATTTGTAGATTTACTTACCACACTTGAAGATAGGGAATTTATTTTATCTCCTATAATAGGAGTTTGTAATAAGTCCTTCCCATGTACAAACCTTCCTTGTATTTCTGGAAAATTGAGTTCATTCTGAGCCTCTTCAAAAACTTCATCTTTCTCACATGAAGAAATAGAAATTACAGTAACCGTGAGAACGATTATAAATACATAATAAAAATAGGATTTCCTGAACATAGAATAAGGTATAGTTGTCATTTGAGATAATGACAGGTTAATGATTTATACAATTCAGGGAATGTGAAGGTAACTGGATAGATAGATAGATAGATAGATAGATAACTAATATTTTAACATTTAGTTAACCTTTTAAATCCAACAAAACGCATCAGTGATTAACTTATAATATTGTGGTTCAGATGTTTAACTGAAGAGTTAAGATTTATCAATCAAAAAACGAAAATCGATGAAAATAAAAATGCCAAGCAAAATTGCTTAGCATTTTATTAATTATTAAATACGTCTAGTTCTAAAAAAAAACTCCTACAACTCCAAAGCCTTCTTCACATCTCCATCCATCAATAAATTGATAGGATCTTCAAGTGCTTCTTTAATAGCTACTAAGAAACCAACAGATTCTTTACCATCAATGATTCTATGATCATAAGAAACAGCCAGATACATCATAGGTCTGGCGACAATGTTACCATCTACTACAACAGGACGCTCAATAATATTGTGCATTCCTAAAATCGCACTCTGTGGTGGATTGATAATAGGCGTACTCATCATACTACCGAAAACTCCTCCGTTAGTAATCGTAAAAGTACCTCCCGTCATTTCATCTACTGTGATATCTCCATCTCTTGCTCTTAAAGCAAGTCTTTTAACTTCTTGCTCTACACCTCTAAAAGAAAGGTTTTCTGCATTTCTAATTACTGGCACCATTAATCCTTTAGGACCAGAAACCGCTATAGAAATATCTGCAAAATCATAAGAAATCATTTCCTTACCGTCGATCATAGAGTTTACCGCTGGATACATTTCTAGCGCTCTAACCACTGCTTTTGTAAAGAAAGACATGAATCCTAAAGATACTCCATGCTTTGCTTTGAAGGTTTCTTTGTACTCTTTTCTCAAGTCAAAAATAGGCTTCATGTCTGCCTCGTTAAAGGTCGTCAACATTGCCGTTTCATTCTTAGCACTTACTAGACGCTCTGCCACTTTACGTCGCAGCATAGAAAGTTTAGAACGAGACTCACCGCGAGAACCAGTTCCTGGTGTTCCCATAGATGGTTTTGCATTTACAGCATCTTCTTTAGTAATACGTCCATCACGACCAGTTCCTGAAACAGATTTAGGATCTATTCCTTTCTCATCAAGAGTCTTTTTTGCTGCAGGACTAGGAGTTCCGCTTGCGTAAGTTTCTTTTGCTTGTTCTGGTTGCGGTGCTTTCTCTCCAGTAGATTTACTCTCTGGATTGTCCTTGCGCATTTCCTTTGCTACATCTCCGGCATTTCCACCTTCATCGCCGCCGCCCATAGTAGGACCAGAATTCTCAACATCCTTTGAGCCTTCATTAGGGTTAGCCGCTTCTGTATCGATAAGACACACAACTTCACCTACGGCAACAGCGTCACCTTCTTCAGCTTTAAGAGTGATAATTCCACTCGCTTCTGCTGGTAATTCTAGTGTTGCTTTATCACTATCAACCTCTGCAATAGCTTGATCTTTTTCAACCCAGTCACCATCGGCAACTAGCCATTCTGCAATTTCTACTTCTGTAATCGACTCGCCTGGTGAAGGCACTTTCATTTCTAGAGCCATAATTTATTTGTTGGTATTAAAAACATCTTCTATTATTCTTGCCTGTCTTCTCTTAGATCTTGTAGAACTTCCTGAAGCAGGTGCTGCATACATATTTCTAGAGCACACGCGCCATGATCTGGTCTCTGGCATGTGTAACATCAAGTGGGAATATGCTCCCATATTTCTAGGCTCTTCTTGTGCCCATACGATATCTTTTGATCCGTATTTTTTGATAATCGCTTGCATTTGCTCTACTGGTAACGGGAACAATTGTTCTAGTCTTACCAGCGCCACATCTGTGCGGTTATTTTCTTCTCTGTATTCTAGTAAATCATAATAGAATTTACCTGAGGTGAATACTAGTGTTTCCGCTTTCGCGAAAGCGTCACCATCAACATCTATTACTTCTTGGAAATGACCGTTCTCAAATTCTGAAATCGTGCTTACCGCTTTAGGGTAACGCAACAAAGACTTAGGAGTAAATACAACGAGCGGCTTGCGGTAGTTTACTAACATCTGACGACGTAGTAAATGGAACATATTTGCCGGCGTTGTACAATTTGCCATGAACATATTATCCCTAGCACAAAGTTGTAAATAACGTTCTATACGCGCACTAGAATGCTCTGCTCCTTGCCCTTCATAACCGTGAGGTAAAAGTTTTACCAGACCGTTTTGATTCTTCCATTTATCTTCTCCAGCACTGATGTACTGGTCCATCATAATTTGAGCACCGTTTGAGAAATCCCCAAATTGAGCTTCCCATATGGTGAGCGTATTAGGTCGTGCCAGAGCATAACCATATTCAAATCCTACAACTCCATACTCCGATAAGTGCGAGTTGTAAATATCCATTTTACCTTTTACACCATCTATATGATTATGTAAAATGAATTCGTTTTCATGATTCTCTGATTTCACAACGGCATGACGGTGAGAAAAAGTTCCTCTTTCTACGTCCTGACCACTCATTCTTACATTGTAGCCTTCCATCATTAAACTACCATAAGCAAGGTGTTCTCCCATTGCCCAGTCTAGCTTGTCCTCATTCCACATCTTCTGACGTGACTCAATAATCTTTTTAATTTTTCTAATGAAGGATTGACCTTCCGGAAGTTGCGATATAGCTGAAGTGATTTTTTCTAAAGTAGCGCGGTCTACACCGGTTTCTACTTGCTGCATCATTTCTACTTCTGTAGCTGTCTCAAAACCATTCCACTCATCTTGCATAAAAGGAGTGATAATGGTATTTTCCATCTGTCTAGAGGTTGCAAGCTCTTCTTCTAGTCGCTCTTTGTATTGAGCTTCTAACTCTTTTACTCTACCTTGATCTATTAATCCTTCTTGAAGCAATCGATCTGCATAAATATCTCGCGGATTTTTATGCTTTCCTATTGCTTTATACAATTGCGGCTGTGTAAAACGAGGTTCATCACCTTCATTATGACCGTACTTTCTATAACCTAGTAAATCTATAAATACATCACGACCAAACTCCATACGGTAATCCAGCGCAAAATTCATGGCATGTACTACAGCTTCAGCATCATCTGCATTTACATGAAGCACAGGAGATAGCGTCACTTTTGCAATATCTGTACAATAAGTAGAAGATCTTGCATCAAGATAGTTAGTTGTGAAACCTACTTGATTATTTACTACTAAGTGAATAGTTCCAGCGGTTTTGTAAGCGTCTAGCTGAGACATTTGCACCACTTCATAAACGATTCCTTGACCAGCAATCGCAGCGTCACCATGCAATACTATAGGCAACACCTTTGAGAAATTCTCTGGATTGTGCATGTCTTGTTTTGCACGTGTGATCCCTTCTACCACAGCTCCTACCGTTTCTAAGTGAGATGGATTAGGAACGATATTTAAGTTGATATCGTTACCGTTATCAGTTTTTCTTTTACTTGTATATCCTAGATGGTATTTGACATCACCATCAAATATGTCTTGCTCATAATCTTTACCATCAAATTCTGAGAAAATATCCTTTACAGGCTTCCCAAAAATATTAGTCAGTACATTAAGACGACCACGATGCGCCATCCCTAATACAAATTGATCGACACCTTTATCTGCAGCATTTTCAATTAAGGCATCTAAAGCTGGAATGAGTGATTCATTTCCTTCTAGAGAGAAACGCTTTTGACCTACGTATTTTGTGTGTAAGAACGACTCAAAAGAAACCGCTTCATTAAGTTTCTTTAAAATCTGATTTTTTTGCTCTTTAGAAAAAGATGGATGATTGTTATTTCTATGCAACCAGCTCTGGATCCATTTGATCTCATGAGGCTTGCGTATATACATGTATTCTACACCTATACTATCGCAATAAACTTGTTCTAAATGATCAATGATAGACTTAAGACTAGCTTTACCTAATCCTACCAGTTCACCAGAGTCAAATTGAGTGTCGAGATCTGCATTTGAAAGGCCAAAGTTCTCCAAGCCTAATTTAGGCTCATAGTTACGACGTTCTCTTACGGGATTTGTTTTAGTAAACAAATGACCGCGCGATCGATAAGCATCAATTAGTTTTACAACACTAAATTCCTTCATCATTTGATCAGGCACTTGTGTTGATTTAGTTTCTCCTCTTTCAATGTACTCTACAACTACATCACCATCTGCAGCGCTTTCCATTCCAAAATCAAACCCTTGAAAAAAGGCACGCCACGACGGCTCAATTTTATCAGGATTGATTAAGTATTCATCATAAAGTTGTGCGAAGTATGCAGTATGAGCTGCGTTCAGAAATGAAAATTTGTCCATATATGGAAGGAAATTTATCCTTTTTAACGATTGTACAGCAAAAATAAAGAATTGAATGCTCATCTTAACAACTTTTGTATATTTATAACAGTACAAATTGTTAAGCAAAGCATTATGAAAATCATTTCGATTAAAAAACTTATCATATCCTCAATATTTATTCTCTTTTGCTGCATTTCTTTCAGCCAACAAAATGCAGATGGAAAATTTTGGGATCGTGTTCGTTTTGGAGGCAACATAGGAGCAAATTTTGGAAACAACTTTTCATCAGTTTTAATTGCACCACAAGCGATATATCAAGTAAATCCATACGTAGGTCTTGGCTTAGGTTTAAACTACAGTTATTCAGAAAGAGATTTGAATAGGTTTGATGACTTTACTTCCACAATAGTAGGTGGTAGCCTTATTGCGATAGGTCAACCTATTGATTTTCTTCAATTAAGTGCCGATTTTGAATACTTGCGAGTGAATAGAAATTTCAGAGAAAGAAGTTTAAACGATGAGTATTGGGTTCCCGCGTTGTTTCTAGGCGCTGGATACCAGCAAGGTAATTTTGTAGTAGGAGCTCGCTACGATGTTTTGTTTAATGATAGACGTAGCATCTATTCTAATGGTATACAGCCATTTGTAAGGTTATTATTTTAAAAACAACGTATAGATCGTGCTTTTAGCCATAAAGATATCTTAAAGAATTATCAATCAATTTATAAATTCTCACTTCATTTAACATAAATTATCTTTTAAATCAAGCATTTAAAATATTCTTAATAAAGTAAAGGTTCATAATTGTTATACTTGATTAAATCAAAAATCAATAATTATGAAAAAGTCAATATTTACAATATTAATGCTGTCCACAATTATGATAGCTTGTAAGGATAACGATAAAGAAACAGATGATTTAGCAAAAGAGCAAAGCGTTGCAGAAGCAGATTATGAAAATAACGATGATTATAATACAACTGCCGTCGTAACTTACAATTTAGAAAGTGCAGAAGAAATGGCTGATGAAGCTAGAGAAAATGTCACCATGGATAAAAACAATATGGTATCATTAAAAAACTTTACTTCTTACGGCGAACTTCAAAATAATATTAAAAATCTCTCCATTGATCCTAACAAGAGAGATAAGATGCAGGAAAAAAAGGCTATTGAATCCTTCAACTATTTCGTATCGAACATGCCAAATTATCTAAAGACTGATTTAATCATGAAAGAAGTGGAGGATGCAAGAATGGCTATGAAAAAACTAGAAAAGGATCTTAATGATGAAACAACTTCATCAAGAGTAATTAAAAAACACATACAAAATGTAAAGGATAAAGTTACAGACCTTAACAATGAGATCGTAGATATGCGTTTAAGTTTAGATAAACAAGATTTAGACTATGCGGC
>MAAC01015403.1_pt1 | contig 30926 bp, 23 predicted proteins | sample 1115981 | NCBI WGS metagenome assembly MAAC01 (sample SAMN04961126, study PRJNA320927) | seawater metagenome | isolation source: sample BD02T64 sea water enriched with oil for 64 days | place: USA:Gulf of Mexico | collected 2013-07-27 | reverse complement strand
TGAAGTTATCATGATGTTCCATGGGTTCCCAATGGGCGAGTACCTAATAAAAGGTAAAGGCTTATATACTGCGTTATTGATTTTTGAAAGGACACTACATGGAAGGAGCTTATTCGATAATACAGGAGCAATTATCCTCAATACATTATCCAGAATAACCACTAATACAATATGTGCCTTAATCATTCATGGTTACGCTGTCCCGAAAATCGCATTGTGCAATATCATGATGACAAGCACTAGTTCAGAATTAAATTCCTTAAGTTTTAGTTAGGTTTTAGTTAAGTTTTAGTTAAGTTTTAGTTAAGTTTACTATCTTAATCTACTGACACTAAGTAGTTTTAATCATAATTTTTTAAATGATTTGATGAATAGCGTTTTTAATTATTTTACAAATGGTGTCTAGGAATATGTTGATGAAAAAAACACTCACTTTGATTTTTCTTTTGATAACTTTCACTGCTTCAGCAACTTCAACGGAGCAGGAGTATAGTCCTAGACAATCTCTTGAAAATGCGTTGTTGGCTCAAGAAGGTAAGGTAGTTTATGTTGATTTTTGGGCGTCATGGTGTGGCCCTTGTATTAAATCTTTTCCTTGGATGAATAAAATTCAGCAGCAATATAAGCAACAAGGTTTTACAGTAATCAGTATAAATTTGGATGCTGATGCAATGAACGCGAGAAAATTTCTACAAGATAACCCCGCGTCATTTGCGGTTATTTATGATCCTGAAGGCACCATAGCCAAACATTTTTCCATTCAGGGCATGCCAACAAGCATGTGAATAAGCCGCGATGGCGTGATAAAATATCGTCACAGTGGCTTTTTTACCGGTAAAACAAATCAATATGAAGATGAGATTAAACAGTTACTTAACTCATCATCAACCACTCTTTCTAAAAAGACTCATAACAAGACAAAGCGAGGCAATCATGAAAGCTGATAAACCCGTATTTAAACCGTTATCGCAAACTAATACATCTAAAGTTCATATATCAAAAGTTCATGCGTCAAAGATTAAACTTGCGCTATTAACTGCCGTCACTCTCAGTCTTAGCGGCTGTAGTAGTTTAGGGGTAGAACCTTGGGAGCGTTATTTGTTAGCAAAAAAAGAAATGGCACTAACATCGAGCCCTGTTGATGCTGCTTTAGATGATCATATCTACTTTTCTAAAGAAGCATCGAGTGGCGGAAAAAGTTTTGGTGGTGGCGGTTGTGGGTGTAACTAATGAATAATATAAAAAAGACAAGTAAGAAAACCAATAAAAAACCTAATATAAAAGCAGCGCTATCTTTAGCGACAAGTGCTTTACTTGGTACTGGCGCTTTATCGGGTGGCGTGGCGCAAGCAACAGAAGCTGACGAGTGGCAATTTGATAGTGCATTTCTACTATATTCGGAAGTTGACAGAGTAAGTGCAACTGAAGCTATTATTGCGGGCACAAAAACCTTTGAAAACGATGAAATTTTAAGTCTGAAATTAACAATTGACGTCTTAACTGGCGCGTCAGCGAATGGTGCGGTTGCACAACCTAACGCACAAACATTCACTCGTCCTTCAGGTAATGGCCAGTATGTTACGCCGGCAGGTGAAACACCGTTAGATGATACTTTTCATGATACGCGTGTTCAACTGAATGGCCAGTGGACACAACCATTATCGGAAAATATCATCGGTAGTGTCGGTGGACATTTTTCTAAAGAGTATGATTATTTATCTTTAGGTGTTAATGGTAATTTAGCTTATGACTTTAATAAGAAAAACTCTACCATTTCAATGGGGTTAAGTTATTTTCAAGACACATTTACCCCAGAAGGAGGTATTCCAAAACCGCACTCATCAATGTTAGTTGGCGACTCTAGTTCACCAGAGTGGGACGCTGAATTTGCCAAAACAAGGGTAGGGGAAAATGATGATAAGACTACTGCCGATATTCTTGTTGGTTTTACCCAAGTGATAAACCGTCGCATGGTCACTGCTTTTAATTATTCATATTCAATGGTTGACGGTTATTTAACAGACCCATTTAAAGTGGTTAGTGTGCTAAATAAGGAAGGGTTAGCACAAGATTATAGCTATGAAAATCGCCCGGACTCTCGGGTAAAGCAGAGTACCTTTATGCGGGCTAAATATCATTTTGATGATAGCTTACTTAATACTGTCGCTGATGTCTCTTATCGCTATATGTGGGATGACTGGGGAATTAACTCTCATACCATTGATACACGTTTTACTGTCCCTGTTGGCGCAACAAGTTATATTGAGCCGCATATTCGATTCTATCAGCAAGGTGCAGCTGATTTTTATAAGCCATATATTATTGATGATCAACTACCTGCAGGTTTTGTTAGTGCAGATTATCGCATTGGTGAAATGACCACAGTTACGGTCGGCGCAAAATATGGTGTGGTACTTAATGGCGGAAATGAACTTTCTTTCAGGCTTGAATACTACCGTCAAACGCCAACTAATGCAGGATTTACTGAGCCAAGTGCATTAAAAGGGCAGGATATATATCCTGTAGTTGAGGCGCTTATTGCACAAGTGAGTTATTCCTTTTAAACTATTACCACTTACTTTTTAGCTATTATTTTCAATACTATGCAAAAAAAACGGACACTTAAATTAAGTAACCAAAAAGACAGCCATAACATTAGTTTTAATGCGATGGCTAGTCCGTGTGAGGTGATAGTTCAAACTCAAAATAAACGTTTAGCAGAGCAAGTTGCTCAATGTGTTAGTCGTGAGGTTTGGCGTATTGAAGACAAAAACAGTCGATACGACAGCCGAAGTCTTTGTAGTCAAATAAATACCAGTGCCGGCAAAAAAATAGCCATTGATGAAGAAACTTTTTTGCTACTCAACTTTGCTGACCAGTGTTATCAATTAAGTGAAGGTCTTTTTGACATTAGCTCAGGGGTGCTAAGAAAAGTATGGTCGTTTGATAGCGCAAGCGGCGAGTATCAAAATTTTCCTAGTGAAACAGAGGTTAACAAATTACTGGGTTGTGTTGATTGGCAAAGAGTCGTTTATGATCGACAAAACATTACTTTACCACTCAATATGGAACTAGATTTTGGCGGTATAGGTAAAGAATATGCAGTGGATCGCTGCATATTATTAGCAAAACAAATAACGGATGAACCTATTTTAGTCAATTTAGGTGGTGATTTAGCAGTTACAGGTCCAAGACTTAATAATCAAGCATGGCAAGTGGCTATTGAACACCCTGACAATGATGCACTTGGCCAACCCCAAGATATGATTGTTGCACTTAATCATGGGGCGTTAGCCACCAGTGGAGATGCCCGACGATATTTGATAAAAGAAGGCATTCGGTATGGGCATGTGTTAAATGCAAAAACAGGTTGGCCGATAATCCATGCGCCACGCTCCATCACAACCGTTGCACCCCAATGTATTCAGGCGGGGATTTTAGCTACCTTAGCGCTATTACAAGGTGAGCATGCCGAACAGTTTTTAACTGAACAAGACATTACTTTTTGGGCAAGAAGGTAACTAATCATAATGAGAATTTTATGGGTATAATATCTCTTAATGACGCTTTATTTTAAATAAAAACCAACATGTTGATGTAGTCTAACCATCATTTCTTCTTGTTCACCAACAATATCGAGTTTTTGAGCGAAAGAGTGCAACGCTTGCTCTATTTTATTAACAAACTTACCGTAACCATGACTGGTTTTATCCTGTTCACTGGCAACAAAAACTAGCTGTACATTGTCTACCAATTTAGCCGAATTCCACTTACAGGTATAACCGCAACTTGTATGTAGTGGGTTGTAGCTAAGCATTAATAACTCGCCAGAGGTAACAACGTTTTCATCTTCGCCAGAACGTATAATAGGCACCAATCCGTTCGCGATTACCGCGCCATTATTTAAGTTTTGATTTTTAGCCGCACTGATGAAAGCATCAGCGATAAAGCTGTACAGTGGGTTGTAACGCTCTTCAGGATTCTCATCATCACTAACCAGTGCCCGAACTCGTCGGTTAATGGGGAAGTCGACTACTGCATAAGTTAAAGCTCTGGCCTGTGCGGGCAGAGTGTGTTGATCCGCCATGTATCTATCTGCAATGGGTCTAAACTTATGCGCCTGGCTTCCTTCAATACCTTTACGCTTAGCGAACAAGTCGTAAGTTAAATGTTGATGATCACTCACGCGGATGTGTTCTGGTGCAATATCAGTCTCACTTGCAAAGGCCATTAAGGCTTTAGTGACCACTTGGTGGAACTTGGCAGACTGACCACGAATATCATCGCCGCTAGCTAAGAATATCAAAGTGATTTTTTTTGCTTTGTTCGCGCCATTAAAAAAAGAATTTCGGCTAGTGTGGTATTTCGGGTTATATAAAAACAGCACTTGTTGTTTAGTTTGAGCGGTAAGTTTTTCAGGACTAAAACGTACTCGAGCAAATTTATCGTTGGCGATAAACTGTGCACTCTCAAGAGAAAAATTATCATTAATGGCAAAGAACTTATTAGCAAGATGCTGATATAGTTTTTCGTATGGCGTTTCACTACTGTGATCAATAAGAGGTTGATACTGCGCTATTAATTCATCAGTTAAAGGAATTTTAGCCATCAAATATTGATTTTCTCTGGCAGATGAAGGGATATAAGCTTTGTGTTGTAAGTTTTTTGTACGTGAAATAGGCATAGCCACACCTGTAAAGTTGAGTGAAATTAAGTTTATTTCATGCAATTATACGAGATTTGTCGTACTACTATATGATGTAAATCAATAGAAGAGTCTACAAGATGTTAAAAGTTGTAATTGGTTGTTTATTATTCACTTATTGCTTGTGTCTAGCGGTGTAAGTCAGTGTTTAAGCTTGTATTTCTGTGTATTATAAAGCATGGTTATAGCCAATACCAATCAAGATGCATGTTTCAGAGTGCACTATGAATGGTAATGGGTATATAACAATCAAGATTGCTACAAGGTCGATATGCTATGAAAAAATTAAAAAATGAAGCTGAATTACTTAAAAAAGCGTTAACCATTGGTGAAAAGTATGCTGTTAATCGCGGTTATAATAGTTTTTCTGCAACAAACTCTGCTAAAGATAAGGTAGAAAGTCTTTATCGCTTATTAGTCAATGACAAGCTAATTCAAGCGTTAGCGGTTGAGAATGAAGATCAACCTAATATGAAACATAAATTAGCACTTTGGATTGCAAAACAGTTGCCAGCGGGGCATGAATTACTGAAGTAATAAGTTAATACAAAGGTAAATGAAGCAAAGTATTATTAAAATTTGCTTCATTTACCTATTATTACCCCCGTTATACCCAAACTACTTGAAGCTGCGTGTTTCAGGACGCTTGGGTATAGACTAAATATTCTAAAAACTAGCCTGTAACCGCAATTTTCCGTGGCATTCAACCATCAACACTGCTAGATTAATATTGGGATTCTAATTAGGAATTAACAATAAGGTACTTAAGGTTAATTTGCTTAGGCAAATTTATGACCAGAGTATCGTCAACATTCATGCTAATAATATAATAGCAATGAAATAAGCAACGAAATAGTAGTAGAGAGCCAAACTATGTACCAAACTGACGATGTACGCATCAATAAAATTAAAGATCTTTTACCTCCAATTGCTTTATTGGAACGATTTCCTGCGTCAGAGCAAGCAACTAAATCAGTCGTTGCAGGCAGAACTGCTATTCACAATATTCTCAAAGGTAAAGATGATCGCTTATTAGTGGTTATTGGGCCTTGTTCTATCCACGATCCTGAAGCGGCACTTGAATATGGCCAACGCTTAGTAAAACTACGTGAAGAGTACAAAGATAGTCTTGAGATTGTCATGCGTGTTTATTTTGAAAAACCACGTACTACCGTTGGTTGGAAGGGTTTAATCAATGACCCTTATATGGATAACAGCTTTAAATTGAATGATGGTTTACGTTTAGGCCGTAAGTTACTAGTTGAACTAAATGACCTTGGTTTACCTACGGCGGGCGAGTTCTTAGATATGATCACGCCGCAATATATGGCGGACCTTATGTGTTGGGGAGCCATTGGCGCTCGTACCACTGAATCACAAGTTCACCGTGAATTAGCATCAGGACTTTCATGTCCAGTTGGATTTAAAAACGGAACTGACGGTACCATTAAAATTGCGATTGATGCCATAGGCTCAGCTTCTGCATCACACCACTTTTTATCAGTAACAAAATTTGGCCATGCTGCCATTGTTGAAACTACAGGTAATAGTGATTGTCATATCATTTTACGTGGTGGTAGAACGACAAACTTTGATGCCGATAGTGTTAAAGCGGTTACTGAGCAATTAACTAGCTCTGATTTGAATACTAAGGTGATGATTGATTTTAGTCATGCTAACTCGAGCAAAAAATTTGAAAATCAAATGTTAGTTTCTACTGATGTCAGTGCTCAAATAAACCAAGGTAACGACAATATCTTTGGTGTGATGGTTGAAAGTCATTTAGTTGAAGGTAATCAAAGCTTGGTTGAAGGTAAAGCTGCCGTTTACGGACAAAGTATTACTGATGCATGTATTGGTTGGGATGATACTGAAAAGTTATTAAGTCAGTTAAATGAAGCGGTTGCTGGCCGTCGAAATGCTGAAGGTTAATCTAGCTTACAAAAGCTAACAATTCCCTTTACTCATCATTCATGATAAAACGTCTAATTAACTCTTTATAATTAGACGTTTTTTTATGCCTCAAACGCCGCCCGTTCTCGATCAAATCCAAACTAGTCAGCAGTCTATTACAGCCATTTTAAATAAAATTGAAACTGTAGTATTAGGTAAACCCAAAGAGTGTCGTTTAGCGCTTGCTTGTTTACTTGCCCAAGGGCATTTATTAATCGAAGATTTACCTGGTATGGGTAAAACCACACTGGCTCATGTATTAGCGACCACACTCGGTTTAAGTTATCAGCGCACCCAATTTACCAATGATTTATTGCCGGCTGATGTTGTCGGTTTTTCAATTTTTGATAAAGAAACTAATCGATTCGAACTTCACAAAGGTCCGATTTTTAATCAAGTGGTACTGGCTGATGAAATTAACCGGGCCAGTCCAAAAACACAGAGCGCACTGCTTGAAGCCATGGCCGAACAACAAGTCAGTATCGATGGTATTACCCATGAATTACCTACGCCATTTTTTGTGATTGCTACCCAAAACCCACTTTTTCATGCGGGGACTTACCCTTTACCAGAGTCACAACTAGATCGTTTCATGATGCGATTATCCTTGGGTTTTCCGGACTTAAAAGCTGAAAAACAAATTTTATTGAGTATGAGTCAGCGAACTAATCAAACATTACAAAATGTTAAGGTAGATAATGAAGCAATGATTGAACAAGAAGAGCTGATTGCCATACAAGATGCAGTGACTCAGATTAACGTATCAAATGATGTTCTTGATTATATTATTGCCTTAAGTCATGTCAGTAGACGTGCTTATAGTGGTCAGGCTAATGTTGCAAATATGACATGGGATAATACGCCTGAAATCAACTGTAAACCGTTATCACCAAGAGCATCGAAGGCATTATTACAAGCGGCTAAAGCCATGGCTTTTATTGATAACCGTGATTATGTTTTACCTGATGATGTGCAAGCAGTATTTTATGTTGTCTGTCAGCACCGATTAGAAATGCAACCGAACCAACAAATAGGATCGAATCAGAGAGATAGCTCTAGTGTGGCTAATCAAATACTTAACTGTGTTGATGTGTTAAATCCACTTGGTTATTCATAAGGGTTACTTATGGGAGTAATGACAATCTTTTCATTACCAAAATCGGTTAGAAGATTGGTTGATAAATCTTTTGAATATTGGCTTTCCCGCAGGATCCCTAATAGGAAAGAACATCAACTAAACAGCCGTAATATCATGATATATCCAACTCGTTTTGGCCTGTCGTATTTAGGTTTTGTTGTGCTCGTCTTTTTATTGGGAACCAACTACCAAAACAATATCATTTTATTGTTTAGTTATTTACTGGCGAGTTTGTTTATTAGTGTGATGTTACATAGCTTTTATAATTTTTCACAATTGCGCTTTTATAGTATGGCAAAACAACAAGGTTATGCGGGTGACGAGTTATACTTTCCAATTCAAATAACCGCGGTAAAAATGCATTATGATATAAATGTTCATTTCACCGATCGCACACTAAATAGCCAAATTGAAAGAATCGTCCAATGTCCGCGGGGCAGTCAAGAAATAAAATTATCATATAAATCGTCTAAACGTGGCAAGCACTACTTAGGTAGAGTCACCTTATTCAGTGAGTATTCTTTAGGTATCTTTAAAAGCAAGAGCATCTTAGATTTTGGCCACTGCGCCATTATATACCCTAAACCTACCAACTTAATTGTCGGTCAATATCAGCTATCCCCTCAATCAGATGAACAGAGTATAGAAAGTTATCAAACGTCTAATCTAGTTGGCACCGATGATTTTTCAGAACTTAAAAGCTTTGTTAGAGGGGAGTCGAGGGCAAGAACCGCTTGGAAGCAGCTAGCCAAAGGGCAAGGACATTATTCAAAACATTATCAAGCAAACCAAGGTCAATTAAAGTGGCTAAAACTTGATGACATGCCAAGTAATGATGTAGAAACGAAATTGTCTTATTTGTGTTTTCTCATCAATGAGTTAACCGCAACGAATCAACATTTTGGTTTAGCGCTTTCTACCGATACCAACAATAGGTCAATGAACATCCCACCTAACACTGGCATCAATCACCAACAAGCTTGTTTAACCGCACTGGCATTATATTGATGAATTTTTTCAAGAGGAAAACTACTCAACCATCCTCGGGCTGTCTTGGTAAAGGCGATAATAGTAATAAAATAAACTTTAGCTTAAGCATAAAAAACACTTGGTTACTATGGCTGTGCCAATGTTTAAATATTGCAGTTATCGCCTTAGAATTAAGTACTTGGATGCTCGCCATTATTTCATTGTCTCTTGTCTGGCAGGCGCTTTTATTACATCAAAACCGAGATCGTGTTAAAGCAAAAAAACCGATAAAAACGGGTATACAACTCAACCATCGTCAAAACACTCATCTAAATAAGCAACGAGTTACTAATGTTGCACCTATATTACTCGGGATATTTGCCTTATTAGGCTGCTTAGCTATTGCTATTACGGCAAAAGAGGTGGGCATACTAACAAGTATGCTGCATCTATTGTGTTTTTCTTATGTACTTAAAGCCTTTGAACTAAAAGCCCGTAGTGATTTTTATCAGCTATTTCTTTTAGGATTATTTGTGCTGGCCTCTTCGCTTATTTTTAGGCAAGATTTAGCTTTTACGCTGATAACTTTCACCTTATTGGTCATCAATTTAGCGGTGTTGTTACAACTTTTCTCATTGGAGAAGGCTTTTGCAACGAATATTAAAGTGGTGGTTATCTTACTGGGGCAGAGCATTCTACTGGCGATTGTACTTTTTTTAGTGTTTCCTCGGTTATCACCTTTTTGGCAAGTCCCGCTAGCAAAGTCAGCTGAAACTGGTTTGCCAGATACCGTTAAACCTGGAGATATCGCAAATTTAACGCGCTCTACTAAGTTGGCCTTTCGTGCTGATTTTGGTCAACAAAAAGCGCCTGCTTATTCACAGCTATATTGGCGTGCAATGGTGTTAGAAGATTACGATGGTAGACAGTGGAGTAAACAAAAGGCAGCGAGAACAACACCATCAAATACGGTTGCTGGTGCAGATAAAAGCTCAAATGATAAATCGTTAACTTTTGATGCTAGCACAACAGATGTTTTGCCCTTAAATTACCAAGTTATTGTAGAGCCGAGTTTTCAAAAATATTTATTTGCATTAGCGCCAGCGGTTGTCGCAGGTGATAAAAGTGGCATCAAGGCTCAAACTGGCTACACCTTCAGTAGCACAAGCGTTATTAGCCAAGCTAAATCCTATCAATTAGCGAGCTACTTAACTGCGCCGTTAGCCCTTGAGTTATCGCAAAAAAGTAAGCAGGTTAACTTGCGCTTTCCAGAGGGGAGCAATCCCAGACTAGAACAGTTTGCTCTGCAATTACAGCACAACTATGCTGATGTACAAGCCAGAGCACAAGCGGTATTAACGTTTATTAATAAAGAAAAATACGCCTACACTTTACAGCCTCAGCTCCTTGATAATAACAGCTTAGACCAATTCTTTTTCGACACCCAATCAGGCTTTTGTGTCCACTATGCCAGTGCTTTTACCTTTTTAATGCGTGCTTCAGGTGTTCCCGCGCGTATGGTTACTGGCTATTTAGGTGGCGAATATAATGGTGATGATGCACAACAGTTCAACTCAAAAGGGCACTTGAGTATTTATCAATATGATGCTCATGCTTGGTCCGAAATATGGGTGGCAGGTAAAGGGTGGCTTCGTATTGATCCAACAAGTGCAGTGGATCCACAGCGTGTTAATTCTGGTTGGTCTTCTGAACTTCTACAGCAGCAATCAGCACTTAATAATGATTTAATAAGTTTATATCAATTAAAGAATAGTGCGTTGTTGAACGCTTTACGTTTACAATTTGATGCCCTTGATTACCAATGGACCCGTTGGGTTATTGGTTTTACCACAAAACAACAGTATAACTTATTCAAAAACCTGTTTGGCAAGATGGCCTCGTGGAAATTAGCCTTAGTTATTGGTGTTTCATTGATTATCAGCATGGCAACATTTATGTTGTTTTTACATCTGTTAAATCGCGCTAAGCACACACAACAAGTATTATCTAAGTGGCAGGTAGTTTATCAAAAAGCGTTGGCTCAATTGGCAAAGCAGGGCATGGGTAAACCCGCAGGAATGACAGTTAATGATTTTGCAAAACAAGTCAGAGAGCAATCTCCCGAATTAGCCATCGTTTTTACTCGGCTAAGCACAAGTTATAATAGACTGTGTTATCAAACACTAACAATTAATGAGCAAGCTAAAATAGCATTAACTATGCAACAGCAATATCAACAATTGCTTCATACTTTGAAACAACAGCAATAACTAGAGCGCAATTAGGCTTGACTATCACAATGCTAAATTGTTTGAAATTTAATTCGTTTGGTATTATTCATATAATTGAAACATTTAACCGCTAGTCTAGTGAACAGGAAAGAAATGTGCCTTGTTGAGTAGTCTAATTTCTTCTAAGTTTAAAGTAAGCCTAAGTAAAATTTTTTTCTAGAGTTATAGGTCAAATAGATAACAATTTTTTAGGTGCTTTCTACGTAACATTAAACATGGAGTAGCTGTTATGCCAAATATCCCAAGTGATTACGATAATAGATTTGAAAGGAAATTGACTCTAGCTGAACGTTCCAGAATGGCTGTTTTAGTGGCTGTGATTAGCTATTTTACACTTATTGGCTGGGTAGTTGCGTTGGTTATTTATGATAAACATCAATCATCATTGGCAAGTTTTCATTTACGCCAATCGTTAGGTCTCATCATAACGGGTGCAATTTTATCCTTGATCCCATTAGTGGGCTGGTTACTCAATATTGGTGTCTTTTTAGCCTGGGGAGCAGGGATTTATGCTGCCGTCCAAGCACAAGAATATAAAGTACCTTTATTAGGTAGCTTTTATCAGCAACATTTAGATTTTATTGAATAGCACCAATTTGATAAACTATTGTCCTTTTGTGTTGAGTAACATATGCCAAAGTGATGTTGCTATCAGCCTCAATAACCAATTTTGCTTGATAAGCGGCTAACTCTGGCTTGTTTTCTCTGCACTTGTACAGCTCTGCAACTGATTGAAACTGCTAAAATAGCGATTTACTGATCGTTATATAATGCTTGATAATAACCGGCTTTAGCAAGTAAGGTTTTATGACATCCTTGCTCAATTAATCGCCCTTTATTGATGACGATAATATCATCAACATGTTGAATACTTGATAATTTATGGGCAATAATCAGTACGGTTTTGTTTCTCGTTAACCGAGTTAGCGCTTGTTGGATATGTTTTTCACTATGGTTATCTAAAGCTGAAGTAGCTTCGTCTAGTACGATAATGCTCGCATCGCGTAAAATAGCTCGAGCAATAGCTATACGTTGTCTTTGACCACCCGATAAATTACGACCATTTTCTCCTATTTCTGTCTGCAAACCTAAAGGCAAATCTTTAACGAAGGCCATCATATTTGCATTTTGTGCAGCGCACTCTATTTCAGTATCTGTTACGGTGCGATTACAACCAAAGCTAATGTTATTTGCTAGCGTATCATCAATGAGAACGATATCTTGAGAAACAAAGGCAAATTGGGCTCTTAGCGAGCTTAAACAATAATCTTCAATGGCAATATCATTAATGAAAATACTTTGTTTTGGCGATTGGTATAAGCGCAGTAATAAACGAGCCAAAGTACTTTTGCCACTGCCAGATCCTCCAACAAGCGCAATACTCGTTCCACCTTTTATATCCAATGAAAAGTTAGAGAGTGCAGGCTGTGTTTTTCCATCGTAGGTGAAACTCAAATTATTAAATTTTATGCTAGCACACTGAACGGATAAAATTTTGGTGCCATTATCATGCTCTTCTTGCTCATCTAAAAAACTAAAAAGGCTGTTTGCTGCAATTAAGCCTCTTTGTAGTTGTTGGTTAATATTACTGAGTTGCTTTAGGGGTTTGAGCAATGAACCCATAGCAATTAATATCAGGGTAAAACTACCAGGAGTGAGTTGATTAAGAACTTGATCGATACTTGCGAGCAACAAAACAGCAGAGATAGCGAAAGAGGCAATGAGCTGAATAACAGGGTTACTAATAGCCGTTGTTGCTTGTAGTTTCATGTTTTGTTGGCGATTATGGTTGTTGATGGTCTCAAACTGTTCGCTTATTTGTACGCTTGTATTGAGTAAAACTATTTCTTGTTGATTTAAAATAGCTTGCTCTGTTTTGTTACTCACTAGGCCCATGCTGTTCTGTAATTTGCGGCTAATGTATTTAAATCGCTTTGAAACTTTATTAATAATCAAGGCAATAACAGGTACTACGATTAAGAAAATGGTGGTTAGCTGCCAACTGTTGTAAACCATCATTGAAAATAATACGAGAATAATAACCGACTCTCTAATGGCGACGACCACGGCACTTGCAAAGGCTTGTGATAGTTGCTCAGTATCATAAATTATTTTTGAAATAAGGCTGCCGCGATTATTTTGGTCAAAATACGCTCTTGGCAAAAATAACAATTTTTCAAAAGCTTGCTGGCGGATGTGATAAGTTACTTTACTACTGATATAGGCTATTGCGTAGCTTGAGGTAAAACTTGCTAAACCACGTAGGGAAAAAATACCTACCACTAATAAAGCGCCTAACTGAAGGGTATGACTATCTGCCTTGCCTAAGCCTTGATCGATCAGCGGTTTAACAAAATAAATCATGCCTGCATCTACTAAGCTGAACAGGCAAAGTCCTATCAAAGCGATGAAGATAAATTTGGTGTATACCTGATAATAGGAGAATAGCCGTGAGTAAAGCGTAGTGCTACCCTCTACTTTTTCTATTGTTTTTATCTTTTGTGCCATGAGTGCTAATTTTTCCAACGTTTATATGACCAATACCATTGATTTGGGTATTGCCTGATTATTTGCTCAAACCTTAGGTAAATCTTTGACATTATTTGTTCAACACTTGGCTCAGTAACCTGTGGTATTGATTGTTTTTGGCACGGTTTTGAAGTTTCATTTTCAGTCGGGTTTGAGTGTACGAAGAGAGTTTCAAAAAATACTTGTACTTGTCCATCTCCTTGATAAATTGCGTAAGCTAATAACAGCGGTTTTTTACTCATTTTTGCCAATAGCGCGATACCTGCAGGCGCTTTTGTCTCCTGATTGAAAAAGGTCACCTTTGTTTGGTTTGCATACAGATCACAATGCAAAGAAATATAAGCATTACTGCCAGCTTCTTTTAATAGCTCACTAAAGCCGTTGCTCGCGTTTTTATTGATAGCAGTTATGTTAACTGCAGAATAAAAATCCATTGGATCGGCTAAAAATTGTGGAACATTGGTGAGCGTAACAGACTTATTAGCAAACTTTGCTACTGCTAATGGCACTGCTTCATAACAACCTAAGTGCATAGTTGCGATACAAGCACCTTGACCCGATTGTAAAATCTGTAAGGTATCTTCATCACAGAAAATGTCAGGTTCAATTTCAGTCAGCCAAAAAGATTCTGCAACACCGTAAGCACAGTTACCATATGCATCAAATGCTAAATCGGTCGCTTCTTTTATACTTAGCTCTGGCAATGCATTACTGATATTATTTATTGCTCTTGTTTGTGTTTTTTTGGCAAAATATAAAATTGTCTTGCCAATATTTTTTACCAGTTTTTTTCGACTAGTTCTGTTTAACTTAGTTAAGCCTGCAAGCAGATAATTGAGTAGCTTACCGAGCAATCTTTGGTTGAACGACATGGGTTCCCTAGCTGTTTCAACAGGCTTATCAAACTTGTTAACTGTCATAATGATGTTCAACCCAACTAATAAATTGATCTATTTGTTTTAAATTGCCTGATAACGCCTGTTCAAAGGGTAATTTCAAATTAAATTGTTGTTCGAGTTCAAGAATTAACATCATGAAATCAAATGATTTGATGGTACCGAGTAAATGATCCGATAAATCTGTTAATGGGCAATGAGTTTTGTCTTCAATAAAGTGAATAATGCTTTGCTGGATTAACATGGTGTAACCTCTAGAGGAGAATGTTTATTCTTGCTGACCGATAACTTATTTTTTCTATTATTAAGCAGAGTTTTGATATCTACTTTTCCGCTGACATTTCGCGGCAAAGCAGTGGCAAGAATAAATTCGTCAGGCATCATGTAAGCGGGCAAATACTGTAGGCAATGTTGTCTTAACGCCGTTATTATTGACTGATTTGTATCCTCAGAATGGAGGGTAGGGTCTACAACTTCAGCTGTTTCTATAAAAGCTATAATAGTTGTGTTATCCGTTACTTCTGTTTGTGCTGAAACTACACACCAAGTTACATCGTTTGAAAAACTGACAATAATGTTTTCAATTTCTGCTGCTTCTACCCTGTGTCCGGATATTTTAAATTGATGGTCATTACGGCCATGAAAAATGATGTCGTGCTGTTCGTTGTAATAGACAATATCTCCCGTTCGGTAGTAACGTATGGGCGTTTCTGATGTATCGTTATTTAAAGTGATAAAGGCTTGTTGGGTTTTCTTTGTATCTTGAAAGTAACCTTCAACAAGCTGATCACCAGCTAGATATAGTTCCGCCAACGTATTGGGTGAGGTGATCTTTTGGTTATCAATGACTAATAATGCGGATAACCCAGGTAAAGCTTTCCCAATAGGTACTGAAGCTGAAGTGATAGGTTTATTCTTACCCAATTCATAATAGGTCGCCGTAATAGTGCACTCAGTAGGACCATAAATATTTATCACCCGGCTATTATCGGCACATTGCTGCCATTTCAGTGCTTGTTTGGTTAATAACTTTTCACCACCGAAACAGCTTACTCTTAGCGTGGGCAGTTGCTGTGGTTTGAGTAAACTCAGTCTATCCATAAAAGAGAGAACAGAGGCAACACCTGAAAATACGGTTAATTTGTGTTGTTTTATAAATGCTAGCGGACACATGAGTTGTTCGTTGGGTATTACGTAAAGTGCCGCACCTTTGCTCCAACAACTAAACATGTCATGTACTGAAAGATCAAAAGATAATTCAAAAAATTGACTTACTTTGTCGGTCGATTTTAATTGTAATAATTGGTCGAGTTTTTGTAGGTGGTTAACAATATTTTTATGACTGACGGCAATACCTTTAGGTGTACCTGTGCTGCCAGAGGTAAATAAAATGTATGCGTTTTTGTTTACAGTATTTAGTTTAACTTCTGCTGCGTGTAATTGAGCTGCTAATGAGCAACTAATATTGCTATTAATGGCTAGTGGCATGGACGCCGAAGAAGCGTCCACAGCAGAAACAACTAAAGCAAGCTCTTCAATATCAAAGCATTGATGATGCCAATTATTGGCTAACCAGTTGGGTTTGTTAGCGCCCAAATAAATGACAATTAAAGATTGTTGAGTTAATTGTAATAACTCTGTCGGATCTTCACTTTCAGCAACAAGCAGTACTCGGCTATTTATTTGTGCCAACACTTTGCTATTTCGATTGGCGGGCTGTTTATTATTTAATGGTACATAAGCATTATTTGTACTTAAAATAGCTAATATTCCTGCGTACATTTGCCATTGTCGACCTCCATACACGGCAATAGGGCCTTGCTCTTGATTAAAGTGAGCAATGTAATTCCCCCATTGTTGACTTAATTCAAATAACTGTTGATAAGTAAATATTTTTATTTGTGTGGCATCACTTCTGATGTCTGTCGTATGCAATGCGATGTTATCAGGAAACTGACGGACAGCATTTAAAAAACTTGCTTGATATAAATTCATAATGATAATCCAGGAACTGATTCAATGAATATAAAGTTATATAAAGTCTGCTTTTTCTTCAGTATGAGTAATGTCGACAAACTGTCGAAACAATGTAGGTCTTTGTTAAAAAGTGTAAAATGTGTCTAATTATTATTAAGGGTAATATGATTAATTTTACTCGTATTCTTTATAGCCTTATGGTTAAATTTATCTTATGGTCTGGTGAACGTTCGAGATTGTTTTTGCAGCGGTTTGTTGGGTATATATACAAGGCAGAGCCTTTGTCATGTGGTTGTTCCACATAAAAAGGTGATAACGCCGTAAAAATGTCCTACAAACGCTGTCCGAAGGATTCGGCTAAAAGCGTCTTAATTATTGTTGAGGAGTAATTGCTTAGAGTGACAAAGCTACACACTAGTCGCCACGATAAAAACACTTTACTATCTTTAGAAAAGGCGAATAAAATTAACTGCGAAAGATCAACAGACCCTAGTTTTATTTCTCAATTTATAATGTATTTTATTCGCCCTGTTTTAGGGAATATTCTCCTTTACCCAACCGTTAAGGTATTATCTTGATCCACCTTTATCCTGCCAATAAAATGGAAAACTTGTTGCTTCTACTCAACAAAATTTCCCAACTTTCCCCGTTAGGTGTCTTCAACCAAGAAGTCATTGTGGTACAGAATGCAGGTATGCAGCACTGGCTTAATTTAGCTATTGCACAAGAACGTGGAATTAGCATGAATATGCGTTACGCGTTACCTGCCCAGTTTCTTTGGAAGCTAATAAGAACGCTTGCTAGCGAGGAAAAGGTGCCTGACCAGTCACCTTACTCACGAGAAGTACTATGCTGGCGAATTCATGCTCTTTTAGCACTAGATTCTGTTATTGAAGATGATGATTTTCGTCAAGCTACCCGTTATTGGCGTGGCGAAAGTACAACAGAAGAAGAGAACAATAATACCGTTAATGAGAGTAAACATGCACAACTAAAACGGTATCAATTAGCCACGCAGTTAGCTGATTTATACGAGCAGTATTTGATTTTTAGACCACAGTGGTTAGACAATTGGGAAAAAGGAAATTTTGAACTTAACGGCTTAGAAAATGTATCAGCCAGTGAGCATAAGTGGCAGGGTAAGTTATGGCAATTATTAATTGAGCAATTATCTTATAACCCTGTTGAATTAATGCATGATGCTATTGCTAATATTCAAGAGAAAAAAGACCTTATACCACCACGCATTAGTTTTTTTGGTCTTAATACCATGGCGCCAATGTGGTTAGATTTTATTAACGCCTTAAGTGAGCATGTTGAAGTACATTTCTTCCATCTTAATCCGTGTTTCTCTTATTGGGGAGATGTACTTACCGATAAACAAGAAGTTAAAGAAAAATACGCTTTAAATAAGTTATCACAATGGTCAGATGATGCAGCTGAGCCATTAAGTTATGTCGGCAATCCATTATTAGCGAATTTGGGCCAACAAGGGCGTGAGTTTATCTCAATGTTACAAGAGTATAGTACCATTGATGTTGAGTTATTTGAGCAGGCTAAATCTGCTCAGCCTACCAATGATGAAGGCGAAGTAACGAGCGTTTTGCACCATCTTCAAAATGATATTTTATCTCTAGTTGATGCCAGATCGCCTGTTGTTGGTGGGGTTGTCGACCCTAAAGCAGTGCAGTATGACGATTCGATTGTTTTCACCAGTTGTCATAGTGCTTTGCGAGAAGTACAGGCACTTCACGATTATTTATTACATCAGTTTAATCAAGACGAGAGTTTAACCCCTAAAGATATCTTGGTTATGTGTCCACAAATAGAACAATATGCCCCCTATGTAAATGCAGTCTTTACTCGCGGTTGGCAAGATATTGCAGGTGAAGTTCCGCCACTGCCTTGTTCAATTGCGGATCGAAGTGCCAAAGATAGTGACCCGCTAGTGGCTGCTTTTACTGAGCTACTGTCATTACCCGATAGCCGGTTTGGTGTTTCACAATTACTCGCATTTTTACGTTTACCTGCCATGGCCAGTAAGTACTCTATTAACGGCGAAGATCTAACTAAAATTTCAGCTTGGTTAGAGCAAGCGACTGTGCATTGGGGCTTAGATCTGAATCACAAACAATCATTGTTAGGTCCACAAGCGAACGCTTCTTTTACCTGGCAACAGGGCTTATCCCGTTTATTACGGGGTTTTGCTTATGCTGATAGCGAGCAAATTTACCAAGAGCAATTATTGTTGAGCAATGTTGAGGGCAGTGATAGCGTTCTACTCGGCCAGTTAATGCTATTTATTGAGCAACTACATTACTTTAGTGAAAACCTACAACGCTCTCGCACGGCAATTCAATGGCAAAGTTTCTTACTTGAGCAATTAAGCCATTTATTTAGCCGAGTCGATGCTGACAATGTCAGCTATGAAAATAGCTTAATGGTGATTGAAAAAGCCATTGCAGGGCTCATTGAGCATTGTCACCATGCAAAGTTCGAAGACGATATCTCATTGCTAATAGTGGTAGATTATTTAACACAACATTTTAGCCAAGGCGATGCTAGTAAGCAGTTTATGGTAGGTCAGGTAACCTTTTGCTCTATGTTACCTATGCGAAGTATTCCATTTAAAGTCATTGCGGTTCTAGGGTTAAATGACGGTGAGTTTCCTAGACAACGCCAAGCCTTGGGGTTTGATCTTATGGCGTTATCAAAAGCACAATTAGGCGATAGATCACGCCGTGGTGATGATAGGTACTTGTTTCTCGAGGCAATTATTTCAGCGAGAAACTCGTTATACTTGAGTTATCAAGGTCGAAACATCAAAAATAATAATGAAAAACAGCCGTCATTAGTGGTAAAAGAACTGATGGAATATCTAGTCCAAGGTTACGGTTGGCAGTTTTCGGAAGAACAGGACGGTGCTGGTACCAATGATGGTAAGAGCGAAAGTCAAAAATCCGCTATCTATCAATTAGCCATGCAAGCTTTTAGTCCTAAAAATTATCAAGGGGCTTGGCCTAGCTTTGATGCCAACTGGTTAGCGCTAGGACAAAACTCTAAAAGTGATCATGACCTTAGCGGACCGGAAGGTTCTATGCTAGCCATCGAATGCGCTTCAGATACAACAGAGCAAACGCATCAAGTGAGTTTATCTTGCCAGCAATTAATACGTTTTTATCAGCATCCGGCCAGGATGTTTGCTCAACAGCAACTTAATTTATATTTTGAAAATCACAATACTCTACTTGAAGATGTTGAGCCCTTTAGTGTTAATCACTTGCAAAGTTACTTACTACGACAAGACTTGCTCAATGCGGCTTTAACGGGAACCATGAAGTCACCATTAACTAACGTTGAATTTGAACAGGTGATAACCCGCGCGCAGTTATCAGGTAAATTTCCTGATTTACCGACAACTAACGATCTTTTTAATGATTATCAGCAGGATGTCCAACAATTTAGCGAAGCAATTAACCAAGGTGGCTGTAATAATCCAGAGTTAATAGACTGCAATATACTGCTTACTGTTGATCAAGTAACCGTTAGCTTGACTACGCAATTAGCGGTAAAAAATAATGTATTAGTGCATTATCGGAGCTCAAGCGCCAAGGCCAAAGACAAATTTACCATGTATTTGCAGCAACTTGTCGTACAAGTATGGCAACAACAGACGATTGCCAATAGTACAAAAAGTGACGACGACAATACGCTTAAACTACAGCAAGTAACTGAGACCATTGGTTTATATTTTAATACCAAGGCTCAGAAAGTAGAAGAGTTTAGTGTCGCGAACATTGAGGATGCAAATACAAAACTGATTAATCTTATTAAGATGTTTTTTAAAGGACAACAACAAGTACTGTTGTTAAATGGTGAATTGGCGGAGCAGGTGTTTACTAAAAAACGAGGCCAACTCGTTGAAATGACGCAAGCGCGTTTTGAAGGATTGTGGCTTGGTGATATGAGTACACGTGGTTTAAGTGATGATGATTACCTGAGTTATTTTTGGCCTGAATGCCCGCTTTACCAGAATCACCAAGCTGAGCTTGAGTTTATCTATCAAGATTTGTATCAAGTTGTGGTTAAAAAATCAGCCAAACCAGCCGCTAAAAAGGCGAGTAAAACTCCCGCTAAACCATCGACTAGTAAGGAGGCTAAATAATGACTCGACCGACTACTTCAGGCGCACAGCAAATAACGGCTAAAGCAAACCATCAAGAGGTAATACTGCAGAACCTTGATTCAGCCACCATTAAACTCAGTGGCAAACATCTTATTGAAGCGAGCGCTGGTACGGGGAAAACCTATAATATTACCCGTATCTATCTACGCTTGTTACTAGAACGAGAGTTAACGGTTGAACAGATATTATTGATGACCTTTACCAAAGATGCGACCCAAGAGTTACGAGGTCGTATCGATGCCTTTATTCGTCTAGCGTTGAGTGACTGGGATGTATTGTGTGAAGAAGACGCCTATTTTACTACTCTTAACGGACGTATTGAAAAAAAACAGCGAGAATTTTTACTCAAACGCGCCTTACTGTTTCTTGATGACGCCGCTATTTTCACTATACATGGTTTTTGTCAGCGGGTTTTAAATCAATATGCCTTTACCAGTGGTTTACCATTTAATGCTAATATGGCGGCAAATTCATCTGAAATAACCCTACAAGTTTGCCAAGACTGGTATCGCAGTTTAGCTAAGTCTGATCATGATAGTTTTATGCTGCTCGCTAGTTTTTGGGCGACGCCAGATAGTTTCTTATCCAGTTTCAGTAAGGCCATAGGACATACCAGCACTTTATCTGTTGTAGATGTTGAAAGTATTGAAGCTGAATTTATTGCTTTAGTACGCATGGCAGCGCAAACGTTAACGGCTAATAGTGTGTTATTTGAAAATGCTTTAATACTGGTAAAAAAGGGCGCTGAGCAAGAAAAAAGGCGTGACGAGCTTACTCAATTAGTAAAATGGCTTGAAAGCATTATCAACAAAGAGTTATCACTACTAGATGTTGGCGAGGGTAAGGTCAAAATGCCGGATGGTTTTTTTGATGGCAAACGTTATGCGCGATCGACTCATAAAGCTGAGTTGCTTGAAGCGTTTGCACCGGTAAAAGAAGTAAAAGAGCAAGTTAAGAAAATAGCGAACAATATTAATAAAGCTAAAGCCTATACCATTGTAAAGTCGGGTATTTACATAATTAGACAGCAAGTCATTGAGCAGAAAAAAGCGCTGAACTTATTAGACTTTGACGATTTAATTAATACCTTAGCCGATTGTCTTCAGTCTGACGATTCAAACGATGAAAACACTCAGCGACTAGCGAAACAACTCCTGGCACAATACCCTGTGGCCTTAATTGATGAATTTCAAGATACTGATCCTAAGCAGTTTGGTATCTTACAATCGATTTATTATGGTCGTAATGCTGAACAAGCTAATGCGGGGTTATTTCTGATTGGCGATCCTAAGCAGGCTATTTATGGCTTTCGTGGCGGTGATATTTTCGCCTACTTAAACGCACGAAGTGGCTGTGATCATCATTGGTTGATGGATACTAATTGGCGTTCAACGCCACAAATGATTGCAGGTTATAATCAACTTTTTACCTATAAAGACGTCACAGATGAAGATGCGACTAGTGAAGGTAATGAGTCTTCAGTTGAAAAATCGACCAGCCAACAAGACGTAAGTGTTTTTGGTTTTGGTATTCCTTACTTACCCGTTTTGGCTGGTAAAAAGAATAAAGAGTCGACTCAAAACCAACACGTTACTTCAGATAGTGATAAAGCGCTGCAATTTATTCATTTTACTAACGAAGGAACATCTGATGGTACTAAGCCACAGGGTGACAAAATTAGTCAAGGTAGTCGACCTATGCTGGCTGACTGGTGTGCGAATGAAATTGTAGGTTTGTTAGCATCAAAAGAGGCTTCTACTGGGAACACTGTTAAAACAACATCTGGCGTCAAACCAAAAGACATTGCTATTTTAGTCAGGGATGGCGCAGAAGCACGAGATATACAATATGCTTTGCAACAAGTGGGGCTTGATAGCGTATTTTTATCTGATAGAGCCAATTTATTCCATTCTCCACAAGCTAAGCAATTATTGGGTTTACTCAAAGGTGTACTATTACCTGAAAATGAACGGTTATTTGTTGCTGCTTTATCGTGTGGTTTATTAGGTTATGATTCCAATAAATTACATCAATTACAGCAAGATGAAATGGCCTATCAAGCTTTGAAGTTTGCGTTCATCGATTATCGCACGCAATGGCAACGCCAAGGGTTTATCACTATGGCAATTACCTTGTTACACGACTTGTTTGATGTGCCAAAAAATAATAAAGATCGTTGCTTAACTAACGTGCTGCATTTATTTGAGATATTGCAAGCAGCGAGTGTTCGATTAAGCCAAGGACAAGAGCTTGTTCATTGGTTTGAGCAGCAGTGTCATCTTGAAAGTAATGACATGGAAGCTGAATTACGTTTAGAAAGTGATGGGGATCTGATCCGTTTGATCACTCAACATGGCTCTAAAGGCCTTGAGTATCCGTACGTTTTTATCCCTTTTGCATGTCGCCATAAAGATCCATTGAAGTTTGGCAATAAGTCAGTGAGTTACCTTGAGTACCACGATGCAAAGGGTGAACTGTGTTTAAGCCTAGATGGCTCAAAAGAAGCAAAAAAAGCCATGAGCAATGAAGCTTATGCTGAAAGTATTCGTTTGCTTTATGTTGCCATAACCAGAGCTGAACGAAGATGTTACGTGCTTTGCTGCGCTTTTGATGCTTATCACCTTTCACCTTTAGGTAAAACATTACAACTTCATGAGCAAGAAAGCATGATTAAGCCGTTACAGACATTAAAAGCAAGTGCCGAACACGCTATTGGTATCCGTGAGGTATCGCTCGATTGTTCTATTGCTGGGGATGCCTTAGCCAATACACAAGGCGCTGAAACTCAGGCGTTTGTCCAGGCTGCAGTCAGTAGGTTTGTCGGCAAAATAGAGCGAGATTGGTGGTTAAGTTCATTCACCGCGATAAGCCGCAATATTCGTCATGCAGGGGTATCAAACCCTGATCGAGATACTGATATTGAAGGGCGGAAATTTGACGCTTTACATGCAGCTGTCGAGCCGGATGAAATTGAAAATGCTACTGCAGAACAAATTTGTTTTCAATTAGCTAAAGGTGCGCATACAGGTAACTTATTGCATGATGTTTTAGAGCAAACTGATTTTTCTGAGCCTGATTGGCAAGAAAGCTTAGAAAAGCCACTGTTAGGGTATGGTGAGCTAAACCCCAGTAGAGTGGATGATAATAATGCGGCATATACAACGGACGATTTGATTCACTGGTTAGAACAAGTGATTAATGCACCTTTTATTTCAGATGATCACAGTAATTTCGACAATGAACATGAACAACTTGGTTGTTTGGCTGATATAAAGTTTAATAAAACATTACGTGAAAGTGAATTTTATTTCCCTATGCAAGGCGAGGGAACAAATGCATTAGCTATTTTGCTTACCGATCACCGAAAAAACGCACAGCGAAATGCAAGTGAAGGAAAAAATCTAGATACTTACCCAGAAATAAATAATCCATCAAACAACAGCTTAAAATATCCAGTCATGTTACCTAGTTACAAAAAGTTATCTGGTATGATGCATGGTTTTATCGACTTAATTTTTGAGCACCAAGGTAAATATTATCTGTGTGATTACAAATCGAGTCACTTGGGTGATAGTTTTCAAGATTATCATTTTGCTGCATTGCTCGATAATGTTGAGAAAAATTACTACGACTTACAATACTTAATTTACGCATTGGCATTACATCGCTATCTAGCGCAAACGCTAATGGATTACGATGTTGAACAGCATTTTGGTGGTGTGTATTATTTGTATTTACGTGGCATGACAACAGCGCCTGAGCATAAAGGTGCTGGAGTTTATTATCGAAAAATTACAGCACAAGAAATCAATAATTTAAATACGCTTTTTTCTAGCGAAAAATGCAATGAGGAAGCGTAGCATGGTTGATAATCGTATGAACAAACCAGTGTACAGCCGTTTTAACCAGGTTAAAGAGGTTATCCAAGGTGTTGAAGCTATTGATTATTTCTTTGCTAAAGAAATGTTCAGCGCGTTAATTCCATCTGAAAAAAGTCAATTCTCGACAGAAGAAATTGTGGAGTTAGCTCCAGACACAATGACTGATAAAAATCGTCAAGATAATTTATATCACTTATTTTTAGCGTTAAGTGCTAGCCTGCGAGCAGGACACAGTTGTTTGCCGTTAAGTGAAGTTGCAGATCAACATTGGGGTAAAGGTTTTGTCTCGACAAAAAAAGAGTCTCAACAAGATAGCGACGCCTTAACTCAAGAGCTAAGCCATGCTGGTTTTATTTTTGCGCCATTAATGCAGCTGCAGGCAATGTTAACTGAGCTCAATATCCTAGCATCAGATCAACAATTATTGGTTCTGCACTATGATAAATTGTATTTACGCCGTTATTTTCAGTTTGAAAATGATTTAGGCCATGCCATACATGAACGCTTACTGCAAAAATGTCAGTATGATAACGACAGTATTAGACAGTGTATCGATAGTTTATTTCCGGACGAATCATTAGAAATGTCAGGCCAGGGAATATCTAAACAAGCAACAACTATTGATTGGCAAAAAATTGCCGTGGCTAATGCTATTAATAAAAATTTTAGCGTCATTGCTGGCGGTCCGGGTACAGGAAAAACCTATACGGTAACTAAATTATTAGCCGCGTTACTGATGTTAGAACAATTGGATTTAGAGCAAACTGAGTCAGCTCCGCAAAACTACCAGGTAGCACCTGCGCTTAATATTGCATTGGTTGCGCCCACTGGTAAAGCGGCTCAACGCTTGTCAGAGTCAATTGTAAACGCAGTTTCAGGTTTTAAGGGATTGATTGATGACAAGGTGCTTGCTGAAATCCCCACTCAAGCACAAACACTGCATCGCTTGTTAGGCGTTGTGCCCAACTCACCAAACTTTAGGCACCACGAAGAAAATCGCCTGTCCTATGATATTGTGCTCATTGATGAAGTGTCTATGGTTGACTTACCTTTAATGACTCGAGTCTTTCGTGCGTTAAAAGAGACTGCTAAAGTTATTTTATTAGGTGATGCCGATCAACTTCCTTCCGTCGCCGCAGGTAGTGTATTAGCGGATATAGCGCCACGACCGCATGGCGGTTTTAGTCTTGAAAATGAACAATATTTAACGCAAGTTTGTCAACTTTCGCCAGAACAACTTAATGCATATTTTATGGCAAATAGACAAGGTAACCAAAGCGTTGTACATCGCAATCTAGCTAAAATCAACAGTGTTGATTATTTGACCTTTCTCGTCAAATCTAGACGTTTTGATGGGGAAGGTGGCATTGGCCTCATCGCTAATAGTGTCATTGAAGGCGATGTTAAACGTAGTTGGAAATTGTTGAGCGATTCTATAACTCAGGTGCCTGAGGGACAGTTAACCCTTGCCCAAGGTGAACTCTCTACTTGGCTTGCACCGTTAGTGAGGCAGTATTATCAACCTATTGAGTCTTGTCGTAGTGTCAGTGATGCTTTTGCGTTGTTATCACAATTTAGGGTGCTGTGTGCAACCAGACAAGGTGATTTTGGTGTTGAGCGACTTAATGAAATGATTAAGAGCTATTTAGGGAAAAATAATGCGCCTTATCAGCAAAACCAACATGCGCTTTATCATGGACAGCCAATTATGATAAATGAAAATGACTACCGTTTAGGCTTATATAATGGTGATATTGGCATTATTTGGCGAATTGTTGATCAAGCAGGCAAAGGTCATTTAATGGCGTGTTTTGAGGATTCCACTAGTCAAAGTAAAACGCATGATACCTCAGAGCCAGCAAAACAATTGATCCGGCAGATATTACCTTCTCGTTTGCCAAAATTTGAAAGTGTTTATGCCATGACTATCCATAAAACTCAGGGTAGTGAATTCTCTCATGTAGCTATGGTCATTTCTGCCACACAAAGTGAGCAACAAAGCTTACTACAAGGCCAACAACGTGGCAGTAAACTATTGTCGAGGGAATTACTCTACACAGGTATCACTCGAGCTAAAAAGCAACTGACCATAGCTGCAAACCAACGGGTATGGCAACAAGGTGTTACTGGGCAAGTTAAACGCCATTCAGGTTTAAATTTACATTCATATGGCACGTCTAAGTGATAAAAATGATAAGATGCTGCTTTTGCTCCCATTATTGTTAACTTTTATTTTTTTAATTTGGTAAACCAAGGATTATTTCTTCCCATGCAATTGATTGATATAGATAAAGAACGTTATAGAAAACATTTGAATATTGTTATTGTGAGTTTTATCAGCTCATTATTAGTGCTGTCACTGTTGTTTGGCACCATACTAATCAGTATGTTCTCCAGTGTAGGTGATGTAAATGAGTTTGTTAAAGCAGCCAATGATGCGGTACAAGCTGAGCCTGAGAGTAATTTTAGATTCAACTTATTAGGCGTTATTCTCGCATTGGTTACCAATGCTGCTATTTTGTATCGAATTAAGCATAGTGCGTTTTTCACTGAAATTTATTATGTTTGGCAGGTGAAACAGTTGCAAAACTTGGTTTATCGCAAACTTAAAAAAATTAAACTTGCGGCTCAAAATGGCGAAGAAACAGCCCTGATCATCTTATCTTTTTATTATCAAAGCCAATTACAAATTTATAAGCTCGATGATAATACTATCACCTTGTCGACCATTGAAAATCATCAACAAGAACTTAATGATCTCATTGCTAAAAGTGGTTTAAGCATTAGCTGCGAACAGTTCAAAAAGGAATTAATTGCAGCTTATTAGTCGTACAATATCGTGGCAGATCTAATTCCCACTGAAACCTGCATCTTTATCTGGCATGGGTTATAGTAAATGTCCACTAAAGCACTCAATGGGGAAGAGGTATGATAGGTTATATTACATTAGGTACTAACGATTTTGAAAAAGCAGTTCACTTTTATGATGAACTGTTCAGTAGTATAGGCGCTGGTCGTTTCTTAGAATCAGAACAATTTGTTGCATGGTCTACTGGCATGGACACCGCAGGTTTTGCTATCTCTAAACCATTTGATGGTAAACCCGCATCAGTAGGTAATGGCACAATGATCGCCATTATGGTTGATTCAAATGAGCAAGTGGATGCATTTTACCAAAAAGCGCTAAGCTTAGGCGCGACCTGTGAGGGGGCACCAGGCTTACGTGGAGAATTAAGTGGTTTTTATGCGGCTTATTTTCGAGACTTAGATGGTAACAAGTTAAATGCATTTCATATGGATATGCCGGCAAAGTAAAACATTTAGCGTTTATCAAATAATATATGCAATAAAAAACCAGCACTCTATTGAATGCTGGTTTTTTTAATTATTTCGGCTTCAGCAATTAAGAAAAAGGAAACCTAAGTCAATAACTGGCTTATCTAGCGCGGAAAATAATGCGACCTTTTGATAAGTCGTAAGGCGTCAATTCAACCGTTACTTTATCGCCTGTTAAAATACGAATGTAGTTTTTACGCATTTTACCAGAAATATGTGCAGTTACGACGTGACCATTCTCAAGTTCTACTCGGAACATAGTGTTAGGTAAAGTATCTAAAACTGTACCTTGCATTTCAATATTTTCTTCTTTCGCCATGGGGCGCTAAACCTCTAATGTTGTGCAAAATAGCCACTAAATATCTTTATATTAGTGATATTGCAGGGCAGATAAAAAAGCTGCGCGAATGATGCCTAATTGCTTGGCTAATGTAAAGGCTTGTGACTATTTATTTAGCAATTTTAGCTTTATTAACACTAGCTTTGGTATTTATATGCCATTGACCATCAATAAAGCGTTCAAAGGGAAAATATCGATCTTTATAATTCATCTTTTGACATTCATCAATTTGATAACCGAGATATAAGTAAGGTAAGGACATTTGTTGGCAAAAATTAAGCTGGGTAAGAATTGAAAATACGCCTAACCCATTGGCCTTAAACTCAGGGTGATAAAAAGTATAAACGGCAGATAAACCGTTACTCAATACATCAGTTACCGCTACGCAGACAAGTTTATCTTCTGTCAGGCCATTATCTTCATTTGCTGGCAGCCAAGTCTCAATGAAAAGTTGCTGGGTCAAATTACAACTTAAAAAACTTTCAAATTGTTCAAAAGACGCAGGGTACATGCTGCCATCTTGGTGCAAGGTATTAATATAATTCTCAAACAATGGGTAATAGCTGTTTTTCAACCGAGCAGATTCTTTAATTATAAAATGACTATTCCGCTTGACTGATCTTTTTTGACTTTTAGAGGGTATAAAGTCATTAGTTAATACCCGAATAGAATGACACGCATTGCAATTAGGGCAATTGGGCCGATAACTTTGATCGCCACTGCGACGAAAGCCTTGTGTCATTAACCAACCATAACTTTCACTGTTGTGTAAACGCTCATCAACAGCTATTAGCAAACGCTCTTGTTGTTCAGGTAAATAATTACAGGGAAATGTTTTGGTTATACCTACTTTATAGGAAGCATCACTCATTGATAATTTTCCAATTGCCTATTACGCCTAATGTTAATTATAACTTCTATTACCAAAATTGACTTAAATTAGCGTCAATGTTCGTGGTTGCCAAAAATCAGTTGGCATTTTCTTAGTAAGTACATCGCGTTGTTTGTGAATAAAGCTATCACGACTTATTTCTTTAGCCCCCATATCCTCAAGGAATGGGTTTAATAGCTGGCAATCAATAAAGTTGATGCCTACTGACTCAAGTAACTGGCCTAAAGCGATAAGAGCAAACTTAGAAGCATTACTTTTTGTATAAAACATTGACTCACCAGAAAAGAAACCATTAATCGATACACCGTACAAACCACCGACTAATACTTTATTTTTCTGCTCATCTGTCTGCCATATCTCAATAGAATGAGCATAACCTTGCTGATGCAGTCTTAAGTAAGCAGCCTCCATTTCAGGCAGTATCCAGGTCCCATCTTTGCGAAAGGGAGCATTGGCACAGAATTGAGTTACTTGGCAAAAATCTTGATTTAAGGTGATATGAAAAGGTGATTTATTAATGGCTTTTCGTAAAGTTCGATTAATCCGCAGGCTAGCAATGTCGATAATGGCTCGGGGATCAGGTGACCACCACATCAAGGGATCATTCTCACTGTACCATGGAAAAATACCCTGGCTATATGCTGCTATTAAACGCTCTGGAGATAGATCACCACCAAGGGCTAGTAAACCGTTAGGCTCGGTCAGTGCGCCTTCAATTGGGGGAAAAGCAATGTTGATATCATCAAGTTGATACAGTACTTGGCTCATAAGATCATCCATAGACAATTTGCAAATTGAAGAATTTTGCATGCAAAATTACGTGTATAAAGAAAAAAACCACTAAACAATGAAGTTTAAGTGGTTTATTGATCAACTAAAAGGCTTTGTACGCTTTATTGTGCGCCTAGCTTTTTGCATCTAAGAAACGCTCAGCATCTAATGCTGCCATACAACCAGCTCCGGCTGATGTAATTGCTTGACGATAGATATGATCAGCAACATCACCAGCAGCAAAAATACCTTCAACACTGGTTTGTGTGGCATTGCCCTGTGTTCCACTTTGAATCGTTAAGTAACCATCTTTCATATTAAGCTGATCTTTAAAAATATCAGTATTTGGCTTATGACCAATGGCGATAAATACACCAGCCACATCAATTTCTTCGGTTGCCTCAGATTTTGCGTCTTTTAAGCGTAAACCGGTAACGCCCATATTGTCACCAAGTACTTCATCTAACGTACGGTCGGTATGTAAAACAATATTACCGTTTGCGACTTTCTCATTCAGTCTGTCAGTTAAGATTTTTTCGCTACGGAAGGTATCACGACGGTGAATTAAATGTACTTCACTGGCAATGTTAGATAAGTAAAGTGCCTCTTCAACAGCGGTATTACCACCACCAACAACGGCAACTTTTTGATTTTTATAAAAGAAACCATCACAGGTAGCACAGGCTGACACACCACGACCCATAAAGGCTTCTTCTGAAGGTAAACCTAAGTATTGTGCTGATGCACCAGTACAAATAATTAATGCATCACAAGTGTATTCACTGCTGCCCGTTAATTTATATGGCTTAGAAGAAAAATCTACCGATTCGATATGATCAAAAATAATTTCAGTATCAAACTTTTCTGCATGTTTTTGCATACGATCCATTAATGCTGGACCAGTTAAATCGTCAGCGTCACCAGGCCAGTTTTCTACATCAGTGGTTGTGGTTAATTGACCACCTTGTTGCATACCTGTGATCATGACTGGTTTTAAGTTTGCGCGGGCAGCATAAACTGCAGCAGTATAACCAGCTGGGCCTGAGCCTAAAATTAGTAGGG
>MAAC01016717.1_pt1 | contig 30946 bp, 31 predicted proteins | sample 1115981 | NCBI WGS metagenome assembly MAAC01 (sample SAMN04961126, study PRJNA320927) | seawater metagenome | isolation source: sample BD02T64 sea water enriched with oil for 64 days | place: USA:Gulf of Mexico | collected 2013-07-27 | reverse complement strand
GATGAGGCTCAATTTTTTGACAACGAGATTGTAGCGGTTTGCAACGCTCTTGCAAATCGTGGTATAAGAGTGATCGTAGCAGGATTAGATATGGATTTTAAAGGAAACCCATTCGGCCCGATGCCCGCACTTATGGCTACTGCAGAGTATGTGACTAAAGTTCATGCTGTATGTACAAGAACAGGAAATCTCGCTCAGTATTCTTACCGTAAGACCGCAAATGAAGACGTTGTTTTATTAGGTGAACAACAAGAATATGAACCTTTAAGTCGCGCAGCTTATTACAAAGCCATGCTTTCTCAAAAAGTGAAAGATATGGATGTAGATATAGAAGAAATTGAACAGGATAAAGAATCTTAAAATGCAATATAAAGGCACTAGACTTGAAGTAAATTTAGATGCTCTTGCACACAATTACCATTATCTAAAAAGTAAAATAAGCGGCGCCACAAAATTTATGGCCGTAGTTAAGGCAAATGCTTATGGTCATGGAATAGTTAAAGTGGCACAAAAATTACAAGACTTAGGAACCGATTATTTTGCTACCGCCTATACAGAAGAAGGTGTAGAACTTAGAGATAATGGGATAGTTACTCCTATTCTAATCTTACATGCGCAACAGCACAACCTAGAGATTTGTATAGATCGTTGTCTAGAACCAGTGATTTATAGTATGGAAATACTGGATGCTTTTATCGCTTTCGCGAAAGCGAAACAACAACAATCCTATCCCATACATCTAGAATTTAATACAGGTTTAAACCGTATAGGTATAGATCCTGAAGATGTCCAAAAAGTTATACGTATAGTAAAATCTAGTCCAGAGGTAAAAGTGCGTGGGCTACAGTCGCATCTCGCAGCCAGTGAAGACCTTAATGAGGATGATTTTACACAACAACAGATCACTAAATTTGAAAAGATAGCGACTGTTCTAAAGGAAGAGCTTTCCTATGACTTCTTACTTCATGAAGCAAATACTAGTGGAATTCTTAATTATAGCAACGCTCACTACACAATGGTACGTTCTGGTATTGGGTTGTACGGTTTTGGTAATGATTCAAAGCATGATGTTCATTTAAAACCTATCAGCTCTTTAAAATCTAATATTTCACAAATACGTAGTATTGAGCCAGGAGAAACAGTAAGTTACAACCGCAAGTTTGTAGCAAAAGATCCTACTACCTATGCAGTTATACCGCTAGGTCATGGCGATGGTATTAACCGTATTTATGGTTATGGTAATCTCAACGTTTTTGTAAATGGAAAACCTGCTCCTACATTAGGAATTATATGTATGGACATGTTTATGGTAGATATTACTAGAATAGAGGCAAAAGTAGGTGATGAAGTAGTCATATTTGATGAAACAGTGCATACCTCTAGACAAATGGCCGAAGATGCTGGAACTATTTCTTACGAACTTCTTACCGGAATTCAAAAAAGAGTACAACGTGTTTATATAGACACTTTATCTAAGTAAACAGTCTCTTAAACGACACCTTTTTTAATTTTTGAGCAAAACGCTCTTAATTTTATGTTAATGAAATTAGTTAGATTAAATTTGCAGCACAATTAACCTAACAAATATTATTATGCTTAAAGAATTTAAGAATTTTATCATGACAGGTAATGTCATAGACCTTGCAGTAGCTGTTATACTTGCTGGAGCAGTTAGTGCTGTAGTTAAAGGATTTGTAAGTATGATCATGATGCCTATCATCGGTCACTTTGCAGGTGGAGTAGACTTTAAAGATTTAAAAATTATTTTATCTGAGGCTGTTGTAGGAGCTGATGGTGTAGTAACAAAACCAGAAAATGCAATAATGTACGGAGAATGGGTAAACACCATTATCTCATTGATCATCATAGGATTTGTATTATTTATAATCGTAAAAGCTTACAACAAGGCTAGAAAACCTAAAGAAGCTCCAGCACCAGCAGGACCTTCAAAAGAAGAAGTTCTTCTTACTGAAATACGTGATGCTTTAAGAGCAAAGTAATTACCTTAAAGTTTTAAGTCACTACAAAAAGCCGCCTTGTTGAAAAACAAGGCGGCTTTTTAATATACCTGTGTGAAAACCTATTTTCAAATTTGTTAATTATTAAACAATTTGTGGATTTTTGAAATTATCAGGCAATCTTATGGTAAAATAGAACTTACCATATACTTTTACTGCTTAAATTTTTGAAAATGAAAATAGCTGTCGTAGGTGTTACCGGTATGGTAGGCCAGGTAATGTTGCGTATTTTAGAAGAACGCAATCTTAATGTTTCAACTCTTATACCTGTTGCCTCAGAGAAATCTGTAGGTAATGAAGTTACTTTTAAGGAAAAGCAACACAAGATAGTAAGTATGAAACAAGCTATAGAAATGAAACCAGATATAGCTTTATTCTCAGCAGGTGGTTCTGTCAGTTTAGAATTTGCTCCTCAATTTGCTGCTGTAGGAACTACGGTAATCGACAACTCAAGCGCCTTTAGAATGGATGCTGAGAAGAAACTTATAGTTCCAGAAATTAATGCTTCTCAATTAACCAAAGACGATAAAATCATTGCAAATCCTAATTGTTCCACAATTCAAATGGTGGCTGCACTTGCTCCTTTGCACAAGAAGTATGCAATAAAAAGATTAGTTATCTCCACTTATCAATCTATTACTGGAACTGGGGTAAAAGCCGTTGAGCAGCTAGAAAATGAGTATGCTGGCAAGAAAGGAACAATGGCATATCCTTACCAGATACACAAAAATGCTATTCCTCATTGTGATGTTTTTGAAGATAATGGTTACACAAAGGAAGAAATGAAACTTGTACGCGAGACACAAAAAATACTTGATGACAGGACTATTGCGGTAACAGCAACTGCAGTACGTATTCCAGTGGTAGGTGGACATTCTGAAAGTGTGAATGTGGAGTTCAGAAATACTTTTGATGTTTCAGAAATAAGAAAAACGTTATCTGAAACGTCTGGAATTACTGTGCAAGATAATATTGATGTTAACGTATATCCTATGCCATTGCTTGCTCATGGGAAGGACGATGTATTCGTAGGTCGTATTAGAAGAGATCATTCTCAAGAGAACACATTAAATATGTGGATAGTATCTGATAATTTGAGAAAAGGAGCTGCTACAAATGCGGTTCAAATAGCTCAGTATTTGATCGATAAGAACTTTGTTTAAAAGGTTTCCTTAACATACCACTACTTAATTTTACATAACTTTACAAGGTAAATGATATACTATGATTAAAAATATACTCACTAGTTTATTGATCTCCTTCAGTATCTTATGTAATGCTCAGTTTTGGACTGAAGCATATTCTGGATTTACATCAGGACAAACAGGTTTAAGTAAATTTCATGTAGTAGATGCAAATGTTGCTTGGGCGATAGGTTATGATGGTGTAAATACAGCAAATAATGTTCAGATATTTTCAAAAACTGATGACGCTGGATTGACATGGACTGCAGGAACTATTGACTTGGGTGATCCAGACCTAGGAATTGCAGATGTAAGCGGTGTGGATTCTAACATTGCATTTGTAGCTGCTTACCCTAGACTTGCTGGACAGCAAGGTGGAATCTGGAAAACTATTGATGCAGGAATAACGTGGACACAGCAAACTGGTGCTGCATTTAACAATGCCACTAGTTTTCCTAACATTATACATTACTTTGATGCTAACAATGGTCTAGCTATAGGAGATCCAGCAAATGGCTATTGGGAGATCTATAGGTCTATTGATGGTGGCGCAACTTATACGAGAATTCCATCAGCAAGCTTGCCAGTACCACTAGCAACTGAATTCGGTTATTTAGCTCAATTTGCACATTTAGGCGATAATATTTGGTTTACAACAAGTGAAGGACGTATCATACATTCTGCAGATATGGGTATAACTTGGAATGTATATCAATCACCTTTAAGTGATTTTGGCGGTACAACAGTTTTTGGAGATATTTCATTTGCAACTTCAGATCGAGGAGTAATACAAGATAACGCAGGAAATATTTACAGATCTACTGACGGCGGTCAATCGTGGAATGGTGTGGTTTTTTCTGGTACAGGGACACCTTATGGAGGTGCTATTTCTTATATCCCTAATACGTTTCATATGGTAAGTACTGGTGGCGATGTAAATCTTGCAGGAAGTTCATATTCCTTAGATGATGGAGTGACCTGGATCAACATAGATACTGATCAACATGTAGATTGTGCTTTTTTTAATGATAGTGTAGGTTATAGCGGTAGTTTTAGTGACTCATTTAATAATGAAGGTGTTTTTAGATATACTGATACTGTTTTAAGCGAAATAACAATTGAAGAACAGCCAAGTGTTCAGCTACTTCATAATAATCTTGCGGAAGTACTAGAAATTAAAACAGATTTAGATTTTATTTCTGTAAAAATCTATGATCTTCAAGGCCGTATGGTTATAAGTAGTACCGAAACTACAATCTCTACTAATCAATTTAAGTCCGGAATTTATATTGCCCAAATCAAAACCGATAGAGGTCAGGTAAACTCCAAATTTCTAAAACAGTAATTATGAAAAAATTATTTTATGGAGCAGCAGCTCTATTAGTACTGATTTCTTGTAAAGAAAATGATAAAAAACAAGTTAATATGGCGATGACTTATCCGCAAACTAAAAAAGTGGATACCGTAGATGTGTATCATGGAGTTGAAGTAGCAGATCCTTATCGATGGTTAGAAGATGATCGTAGCGAGGAAACTGGTGAATGGGTTAAAAGTCAAAATAAAACAACGCAAGAATTCCTTTCTCAAATTTCATACAGGGACGAGATCAAAGATAGACTTACTAATTTGTGGAATTATGAGAAAGTAGGTGCACCTTTTATTGAAGGAGATTACGCCTATTTTTATAAAAATGATGGGTTGCAAAATCAATATGTCATTTATAGATATTTAAAAGATAGCGATCCAGAAACAGCTGAAGTTTTTCTTGATCCTAACACATTTAGCAAAGAAGGAACAACTTCTTTAGGAGGAACTAGTTTTACTAAAGATGGTTCTCTATTTGCTTATTCTATCAGTGAAGGAGGAAGCGACTGGCGCAAGATCATTGTTCTAGATGTCAATTCTATGAAGCAAGTAGGCGACACTATTGTAGACGTCAAATTTTCAGGAATATCCTGGAAAGGAAATGATGGCTTTTATTATTCCAGCTACGATAAACCAGACGGTAGCGAGTTAAGTGCGATGACTGATAGGCACAAATTATACTACCATAAATTAGGTACACCACAAAGTGAAGATCAAGTCATTTTTGGTGATAATCCAGATGAGAAATATAGATATGTAAGTGGTAGAGTCACTAGAGATCAAAAATACCTTGTGATCTCTGGTAGCACAGCTACAAACGGCGGTAAGATGTGGATGAAAGAGTTAAATGTAAAAAACGCACCCTTAGTTGCAGTAGTAGATAATTTTGATAGCAATACCTACCTTATCCACAATGAAGGCAGTAAATTGTGGTTAGTTACAGATTATAACGCACCTAATAAACGCATAGTAACAACTGACTTTTCTAACCCAACTCAAGATACTTGGAAAGATGTTATTCCAGAGACTGAGCACGTTCTTTCACCTTCCACCGGTGGTGGATACATTTTTACCGAGTACATGGTAGATGCTGTTTCTCAAGTGAAACAATATGACTATAACGGTGAATTAGTAAGAGAAGTAAAACTACCTGGAATAGGTAATGTAGGAGGTTTTGGAGCAAAAGAAGAAGATGAGACTTTATACTACAGCTTTACAAATTACACGACTCCTGGAAGTACTTATTTATATAATATTAAAGAAGGAACTTCAGAGTTGTACCGCAAGCCTGATATCAAGTTCAATAGTGAAGACTATGAAAGCAAACAAGTTTTCTACAGTTCGAAGGACGGTACTCAGATTCCAATGATCATTTCTTATAAAAAAGGGATTGCTCTTAATGGTAAAAACCCAACCATACTTTACGGTTATGGAGGTTTTAATATCTCATTAAATCCAGGTTTTTCTGTTACAAGAGCTGCATGGATGGAAATGGGCGGCGTTTATGCTGTTGCAAACCTACGCGGTGGTGGTGAATATGGTAAAAAATGGCATGATGCAGGTACAAAAATGCAAAAACAAAACGTATTTGATGACTTTATTGCAGCAGGAGAATGGCTTAAAGAAAATAAGTATACAGATACAAAGCACCTTGCCATTCAAGGAGGCTCAAATGGTGGACTACTCGTGGGAGCAACAATGACACAACGTCCTGATCTTGCAGGAGTGGCGTTTCCAGCGGTAGGTGTTTTAGACATGCTGCGTTATAATAAATTTACCTCAGGTGCAGGATGGTCTTATGATTATGGAACTGCAGAAGATAGTCCAGAAATGTTTGAATACCTTAAAGGGTATTCTCCGCTACACAACATTGAAGAAGGCGTTTCTTATCCAGCAACGATGGTAACTACTGGAGATCATGATGACAGAGTAGTTCCAGCACACTCTTTCAAGTTTGCTGCAGAGTTACAAGAAAAACAAGCTGGTAACGCTCCTACTTTAATTAGAATAGAAACCGACGCTGGTCACGGCGCTGGTAAATCTACAGAGCAACAAATCCAGGAATGGACAGATATTTATGGATTCGGTTTGTATAATATGGGTTACGAGCAACTTCCAGAAGCAAGTGCTAAAGTAAAGATGTAAAATATCTCCATAGTTTATTAAAACCCATGTCTTACGGCATGGGTTTTTTAGTTGACATAATTTCGTAACATTTTAAGGATACACCAGTCTTTCACTCGCTACCTTTGTATTATGTTAGAGTTGTTTGATATTAGTTTCGCTTTCGCGAAAGCGGAAACCTTAAAAAATATTTCTTTAAAACTAGAGCAGGGCACTCACGCTGCTGTCATAGGAGAAAGCGGCTGCGGGAAAAGCACATTGCTAGACGTTATTTATGGTTTATTACAATCGCAAAAAGGCAGTTTAAAATGGGAAGGTGAAGAACTGCTAGGAGCTGATCATCATTTAGTACCTGGGCACCCCATGATGAAATACGTGCCGCAAGAATTTGATTTAATGCCTTTTACCACAGTGTTTGAAAACGTGGGAGAACATCTTTCTATTCAAATCGATGATCGTGAAATGCGTATTGAAGAGTTGCTAGAGGTAGTGGACATGAGTGATTTTAAGGAAAGAAAAGTAAAAACACTTTCTGGTGGTCAAAAACAACGAGTAGCTATAGCAAAAGCACTGGCGCAGGAACCAAAACTACTACTTCTTGATGAGCCTTTTTCCCATATCGATAATTTTAGGAAAAACGCTTTACGTAGACGACTTTTTGATTATCTCACTAAGAATAATATAAGCTGTCTAGTTGCTACACATGATCGCGATGATGTGTTATCATTTTGTCATAAAACGATCATCATGAGAAAGGGTGAAATAATAGATTATAGAGCAACTCATGAGGTTTATTCAAAGCCTAAGAGTTTATATACAGCATCGCTATTTGATGAAGTAAATGACATCCCAAAAGAGTGGCTGAGGAAAGAACATGATCTAATTGTATATCCGCATCAGTTAGAGCGAGCCATATCTGGATTTGAAGTTGAGGTAAAGCAGTCCTTTTATCAAGGAAAGGATTTTTTAATTTTAGGATTAAAGGATGGAAAAGAGGTGTTTTTTAAATCAGAAGTATCCATAGAATATGGGACGACAATTGTATTAAACCTAGTTTCTTAAACATTAGCTTTTATATTTGCCGAAACAATATTTCATGAAAAAGCTTCTACTACTGCTTGTTTTAATCGGTTTCTCAGCATGTGAAAATCCTTATGATGATATCGTTTTTGTAGAAATCAAGGATGCAGAGCTAGAGAAAGTTTCTGGCACAAAGCTAGAAATAGTGGCTACTTGCGTACTTTATAATCCCAATAGTGTTGGTCTTAATTTAAAAGAAGCAGACTTTGACGTTTATCTGAATGGGAAGAAATCGGCTATTATTGATCAAAATGAAAATGTGGAAATGCCTGCAAATTCTGAATTTGATTTTCCTATAAGAGCTTCTGTAAATCCTAAGGACATTTATGGTGAGAAGGGAAAAGGTGTTTTAGGAGCCGCTTTACAAATTTTAGCCAGTCAGAAAGTAGATGTTAAATACGATGGATCTATAAATGTAGGTAAAGGCGCTATCAATTTTACCGTTCCGGTAGTAGATAGTTTAAGTATCCCTGTAAAATTTAATTTCTAATTAAACTATACTTTTTTAGAGTCTGATTTTACTAACTCTTCAAAGCTTTCTATACTCATTGCATTTTCTACTCGGTAATTACCGATTGCAGTTCTTCTCAAAGCGCTTAAATGACCTCCGTTATTCAATGCAGCGCCAAAATCATGCGCAATAGACCTGATGTAAGTTCCTTTACTGCAAGAGATTTTAAAATCTATCTCTGGAAGTTCAATTCTTGTAATTTCAAAATCATGAATAGTGACTGTGCGAGATTTTATTTCAGTAGTTTCTCCGGCTCTTGCTAGCTCATAAAGTCTTTTACCATCTTTTTTAATTGCTGAGAAAATAGGTGGCTTTTGCTGTATTTCTCCAGTAAATTGAGCAGTTGTGTTACGTATCAAATCTTCGGTTAAGTCATCCAGCGGGAAAGTTTTATCTACCTCAGTTTCTAGATCATAACTAGGTGTCGTTGCTCCTAGAGTAATCGTTCCGGTATATTCCTTTTCTTGAGCTTGATAGGTGGTAATATTCTTCGTTTCCTTGCCGGTACAAATAATTAATAAACCGCTTGCCAAAGGATCTAAAGTTCCTGCATGTCCTACCTTAATCTTTTTTATTTTATACTCTTTTCTAATCAACCAGCGTAGTTTATTTACTACTTGAAATGAAGACCATTCTAGTGGTTTATCTATAAGAAGTACTTGTCCCTTTAAATATGGGTTTATTATATCTTGCATAATTGATTATTGTGTGCGTCTAGCTCATTCCGCGCTCTTTGCGCACCGTTTCATAAGCCTCTTGAACTTTGGTAAACTTTTCTTCAGCACCTTTTCTGTAAGCTTCATCCATGTCCATTAGTTTATCAGGATGGTATTTTTTGGCCATAGTTCGGTAGGCTTTCTTTACTTCATGATCTGGTACAGATTTATCAATTTCAAGGATCTTGTAGGCATTATCTTGATCCTTTACAAACATTGCTTTAATAGAGATAAAATCTCGCTCTGTAAGCCTTAAATGACTGGCAATTTGCTGAATTATTCTAACTTCAGGATCACTTACATGACCATCTGCTTGAGCGATACCAAATAGAAAATGTAGAATTTGTAATCGAGACTCATAACGAGTACGTGCGTTAAGATAATTACATATTCTTGATGCGCTTACTTCTCGTTTTTTGACTACTTCATTAAAAACTTTAAAAATGGCGTTTGCTCTTTCTTTTCCATAAGAGCTTACAAAATATTGTCGCACATAGTCCAGTTCTTTTTGAGTGACCTTACCATCAGCTTTAATGATTAAAGAGGTTAGTGATAATAAGTGTAGTTCAAAATCTTCTGGGGAAACGCTCGTACTACGTTGATATGGGTTTCCACCAGAATAAGTTCTTCTTTGCTGTGAATTGCTATCATTAAAAAATGCACTATATATCCATCTAAGAACAAAAAATATAGCGATATAGCCGAAAAATGACATAAATAGAGTTTCTTGTAATTACGAGATCATCCTCGAAATAAGTGATATTGCTTTCAAGGAATGTGCCACGGCAATTTCAATAATTTGAGCTGACATAATGACTAAGAAAGTTGCTTTTTCTTCTTAAATACAGGTACTGCAGAGCATGCTTCACCATACATTATAGACTTTGCAACGCTTTGTAGCCTATCTGTTATCATCGCATATGCAGCGATAGGAACTGGTTTATTAGAACATCCTTTTACGATCACTGGCACATCTCTAAACTCGCTTAGATCTACGCCAACAATGACTTCTCTGTACAATTCTGTTTCTAGTTGCTCTTGAGTGCCTAGCACAACTTTTTTAGCAATACCATGAAGCTGACTTTGCACAAGCATCCATGCCCATTGCGGTATTATGGCGTCTGTACTACAATCTATGGCTACATAATGATCTTTATAAATCGAGAAGTCTGTGGTTTTTAAGCTTTCGCGAAAGCGAGATTCTACCAGCACAATACCTTCTAGCAACCACTGTGATATATCTATCGTGGAGCGAGTTCCTGTTACATAGAAATCTTCTAAATCAAAAGTTTTCAATTTAGAATTAGCAACTCGATTAATAATTTCTTCAGCCATTTTTATAGCATTCCTAGTTCTAGTTTTGCCTCTTCACTCATCAAATCTTTATTCCATGGTGGATCAAAAGTAATCTCAACCTCTGCATCATTTACTTCTTTAAGTGTCTTTACTTTTTCTTCTACTTCCACTGGTAATGTCTCAGCCACAGGACAGTTGGGTGAGGTAAGTGTCATGAGAATTTTTACATCTGCATCTGTGCTTACCATAACATCATAAATGAGTCCTAGCTCGTATATATCTACAGGAATTTCTGGATCGTAAATGGTTTTAAGAACTCTTACTACTTTTTCTCCTATTTCTTGACCGTTGATTTCGTCCATCTTAATTTACTTGAGTTTGATATGCTACTGCATACATTTTTAATTGTTTGATCATGGAAACGAGTCCATTTGCACGAGTAGGAGAAAGGTGCTCCTTAAGTCCTATCTCATCTATAAAATCAGTATTTGCAGCTATAATATCTGCTGGTTTCTGTCCAGACCATGCTCTAATTAGAATGGCTATAATTCCTTTAGTAATTATAGCATCACTATCTGCAGTAAAGGCTATTTTATCACTTTCTAGTTCTGCATTTACCCAGACTTTAGACTGGCAACCTTTGATAATGCGATCTTCTGTTTTTAATTCTTCATCGATAAGAGGTAAACTTTTACCTAAATCGATCATGTATTCATAACGTTGCATCCAGTCGTCAAACATGGAAAACTCTTCCACGATTTCTTCTTGTATTTCTTGAATACTTGCCATTATTGTTTTTGTTTTACAGCTACTATTATTACTTCACCTTCTTTATTCATAAGTTCCATTCCATCCTTAGTAGGATTTACAGAAGCAACTTTTGAAAGATGATTTAAGTAGTCACTTTCTATTTTTGAAGTTTCTTTGCAGTACATTTTTGTACTCATCATCATGCCCATTTCTACTTGATTCTCCTTTGGATTTTTAAAACTTCCAGAGTAGTTGTTGCAAGCAGACTTCCCAGAAATTTTATTCTCTTTACCCATGTCTATGTTCATGGTGATGTCATATTCAGAGTAGTCATTATCACCTACCATTGTAACATCGTAGTTACCACTCATTCCTTCAGTAATTTCTTTTTTCATTTCGCTTGCATCAGCTGTTTTATCACTTCCACATTCTTTAGTGGCAGTAAGTAGTAATAAGCTGAAAAGTATAGTTACTAATTTCATAAAAGTCGGTTTAAAGATTTATATGTTAAGATAACATATTTACAGCACGTTGCAAAGCTTGTACCATAACATCAATTTCTTCTTTAGTATTGTAAAATGCAAAACTAGCTCTTATTGTTCCAGGGATTTCAAACCGCTCCATTACAGGCTGTGCGCAGTGATGACCAGTTCTTACAGCAACTCCTAGTTTATCTACAATTGTACCGATGTCATAGGGATGTAAACTTGCTACATTAAAACTAATTACCGCAGCTTTGTCAGTTACGTCTCCATAAATAGTTGCTCCTGGAATAGTTTTTATTTGTTCTGTTCCATAAATCAGCAACTCATGTTCATAAGCTGCGATGTTATCCATGCCTATGTGATTAAGGTAATCTACGGCAGCACCTAGAGCGATCCCACCAGCAATGTTAGGTGTTCCCGCTTCAAATTTATGTGGTAAACCTGCGTAAGTTGTTCTTTCAAAGGTTACTTGATCTATCATCTCGCCACCACCTTGATATGGAGGCAAAGCGTTCAAGGCTTCTTCTTTCCCATATAAAATCCCTATACCGGTAGGGCCGCACATTTTATGACCTGACATGGTGTAGAAGTCAGCATCAAGTGCTTGGAGATCTAACTTCATGTGCCCACAAGACTGAGCGCCATCTATAAGTGTCATTGCATCAAACTCATGAGCAGCATCTATAATTTCCTTTACTGGATTTGTTACTCCTAGCGCGTTAGAAACATGATTTACTACTACAAAAGCTGTTTTATCATTAAGCAATTTATGATATGCATCCATATCCAATTGACCATTATCAAGAACTGGAATGACTTTAAGTGTGGCATCGACTCTTTCACAAAGCATTTGCCATGGAACGATATTAGAATGGTGTTCTACAGCGCTCACAATTACTTCATCACCTTTTTTTACAAAGACATGTGCGCCACTGGCAACAGCATTTATAGAGTATGTATTTCCAGAAGTGAAGATGACTTGTTTTGCTAGTGGAATATTAAAAAACGCTCTTAGTTTTTCACGAGATTGTTCAAAAAGATCTGTCGCTTCCTGACTTAAAGCATGCACGCCACGATGAATGTTTGCATTATACATCGTATAATACTCCACAATTTTATCAATCACTTGTTGCGGCTTTTGAGAAGTCGCTGCATTATCAAAATAGATCAATGGTTGACCGTTTACTTCTCTGTTGAGGATCGGGAAATCTGCCCTTATTTTCTTGATGTCTAGCATACTTGCAAAGGTACGATCTAGGCTATTAATTAAAACATTTAGCCTCGTTAAACTCCATGTAAAATGCCTAGAAACAATGTTAGAAAAATAATAGTAATTTTGTTTACGATCTCGCTTTCGCGAAAGCGAGTCTAGAAAAATCATCATCCATTTATATGTGGTTCAACTTTAATGGGTGTTGTTAATTATGAAATTTTTCATTCATAGCTCATTTATTCATGACAAAAAGTAAAGGATTACCAAAGAAAATAGCATCTACGCCTACTTTTACAATATCAAAAATTTTTGTTTCGCTCTATTTGTTAGTCGGTTTTACTCCGCTTTTTGGAGCTATGGATTACGATGCTCCTGAGTGGTTGTATGTCTCACTAATAAACATCGCATCCTTAGGTTTTATTTTTAAAAATAGAGTTGAGTTTAATTCTTCTGTACTACCCAAGCATGTTAGGTTATACTTTTATCTATATCTAGCGTTTTTTGTTATGGGCTGTCTTTCTTTACTAACAGCTATTAACGTTAGTGAAGGTTTAGTTCATCTAGCACGATTAGTGAACATTATAATTGCGACATTATGTTTGTATGTTTTTGTGAAACAAAACCCAAAGACATTTTTCATATTCGTTTGTAAAATCGTCACTCTCATTATAATTTATTTTTCATGGAGAGCATTAGCATATAGTTTTACTAACTATGATAAAGGTAGGTTCTCAGAATTTATATCAGATTTCCCTCATAATTTCTCTAGTATAAATATATATACTGCCTATCTGGTTGTGCAATTACCATTTGCCTTTTATGGCTTTTTTAATTTGGATAAAATATGGAAGTTGATTGCAGGTTTTGCTAGTTTCATGGGGATTTTTGCACTAGTATTTTCAGGTTCACGTACAGCTTTATTATCACTATTTATAATATCTATTATCTTCATATCCTATTCCTTATATTCTATAATAAGGTTTAAAGCAGCAATCAAATTTAAAATAGTGATGATTATTTTGTTCACTATAACTTCTATACTTCTTGTTATTAACCTTAATAGAATAGACAAGAAACAATCTAATAGTATTTCTACCATAACTCAAACACAGTCCATAAAACCATATAATACTGACAAAAAATACAAGAACGACAAGAGTTATAATTTTCTTCTTGAAGACTTACCAGAAGTAGAAACTTCAGAGGCTATAGATGCTGGTAGGGTTTCATTATGGTCTATTGCTTATGACAATTTCTTAGATAATATATATTTAGGTATAGGATATGGTAATTACAAAGCTGCAAGCAAGAAAAGCCATTATCAGAATATTACAGGAAAAAGGGGATTTATTACTCCTAGAAGGGCGCACAATGATTTTATCGAAAAACTGGCAGAAACTGGAATTCTAGGATTCCTTCTCTATCTAGCATTGTTCATTTTCCCATTAATTTTGTTTATCAAGAATTGGCGTGATGGTAAGGACAATGAAATCAAATGGATTTACTTAACCCTACTTTTATCCGGCATTGCTTATTCTATGGATGCACTTCTCAATTTTCCACTTGAAAGAGCGCCTGTACAAATGTATTTTATTATAGTAGTAGTGTTCATTCTGTCATTTTATAAACCTGGACGATCTACCGATGTTAAAGATCATAAACAGTTTATACTTCCTATCTTTTTAGTTATGTTTTTAGGTTCACTTGTTAGTGCCTATTCAAATTATGCAGTTCTTAAAAATTATCAATTACAAAGGACCATGCGGGATGATTTAATGGGAAAAACGCTTTTTACTGATGTTAAATTAAAAAATTCTTATCAAGATATAAAGAGTCAATGGTTGAATTACCCAGAATTGAGTTATGTAGGTACTGTTAATAATGTGTATTTAGCAAATTATGCGATTAAGGATAAAAAGTACGAAGAGGCTTTAGAAATATTAAACAACTCGCAGAATCTGAATAAGGATGCTTTTCTAGTCAAAGCCTTTAAATCAGAAATATATCTGAATATTTATCAAAATGCAGATAGTGTCAAATACTATTCTGAATCTGTCTTTGAAGATTACCCAGCTTTTAAAGCCAACTATAGGATTTTAAAAACCATTTATAGAAAAGAGAAAGACACTGTAAATATAATGCGTGTCATGAATCGATATACTAATAAGAACTGGAAAGACGATAGTGAATGGCTAGCTAAATCAAATATGATCTACAGCAAAACAAAAGATAGTGAGTTAATGCTTAAAGTTTTAGATACTGGACTAGCTTATAATTCTTCCAGTCAAAAACTTCTAGAGGCCAAAAAAGAGGTTCTAGATAAACTTAAATTTAAATCCTATTTAAGTGACAAAGAGGTAAAGGCAAAGCATCAAGAAGCATTTAATTACTTTGCCACGCAGGAGTATGACAAGGCAAAAGGTATCTTTAATGAAATACTTAAAACTAACCCCAATGACTACCTTTCTATTCAGAATATAGGAATTATTGATCTAGTTCAAAAGAATTATAAAGAGGCAGTTAAGAACCTATCCATAGTTATCAAGGCAAATGCTTTTACGGATGGTAAAGCAGAATATAGTCGCGGTTATTGTTATGAACAACTAGGTCAACTCGAGAAAGCAAAAGCAGATTATAAAAAGAGTCGTTCTAAGAATTATTCTCAAGCAATGGCGCTTCCTACCTCTAAATATGAATAGTATATCCCTCAACTAGAGTTTACAGAATACAAAAAATGCCTCATAATGAAATGAGGCATTTTTTATTAAATTAAAAAAACTAGAAGTTACATATCAAAACCTATTTCGACACCTAATTTCATAGCGATTAATTTTGTGATGCGAGTTTTAATTTCTGGAATTTTAACCGTTTCTAGAACACTGTTTGCAAAAGCAAACATAAGTAGTGCACGAGCTTCCTTTTTTGGAATTCCTCTTGCTTGCATGTAGAACATAGCATCTTCATCGAGTTGCCCTATCGTACAACCATGTGAGCATCTTACATCATCTGCAAATATCTCTAATTGAGGTTTTGCATTTATAGTTGCTGTATCGCTTATAAGAATATTATTATTTTGTTGGTAAGCATTAATTTTTTGAGCAATCTTGTCTACCAGTACTTTACCGTTAAATACACCTACTGCACGCTCATCAAAAATTTGCTTGTATTCTTGAAAGCTTTCACAATTTGGAGCTGTGTGATGTACCAGTGTAGAATGATCTACATGTTGCTTGCCTTCTAGAATAGTCACACCATTTAGGACTGAGTTACAGTGCTCACCTCTTTGATAAAAATTAAGATTGTTGCGCGTTATTTTTCCACCGAAAGAAAAAGTATGTATGCGTACCTCAGAGTTGTCTTTTTGCTCAGCAAATGTATGATCAATAAGAGATGCACTTAACCTATCATTTTGAATTTTGTACCAGTCAACAAGTGCGCGCTTTGCAGCAAATATCTCTGAGACGCTGTTAGTCAAAACTGCATTATCATTAAGGCTTTGATGCCTCTCTATAATTTGTACTTGAGAATTTTCACCTACTACAACAAGGTTGCGAGGCTGCGTCATTAATTGCGCTTCGTTCCCAGTAGAGAAATATACTATTTCAATAGGTTTTTCTACGATTATATTTTTACCTATATGAATGTAAGCTCCTTCTTTTGCAAACGCAGTATTAAGTGATACTAACCCATCTTTTACCGCAAGTTTATTGTAGAACTCCTTAATAACATTGCTGTATTTAGGATTGCTTAAAGCGCTAGACATCAAGCATACGTCAAACTTGTCGTGTGTAGTTTGAGATAAGTGAGAGCTGTAAATTCCATCAATGAATATCACTCTATAAGAGTCTATTTGATGTACTAAATATTTCTTTATATCACTATAGGAAATAGCAGTTTCTTTCTTAGGGAAAAGGCAGTAATCCTTGTTAAAAAGCGCTTTTAAAGAGGTGTATTTGTACGCCTCTTCCTTGCGTTGAGGTACACCTAGTTTTTCAAATTCACCTATAGCCTGATTTCTCAATTCATGAACATAACTACTTGTGTCCACCTCGTTTTCAAGGGCAATAAATGAAGATAAAATATGATCTTTAAAACTCATAATAATTTGTTTTTTCGCTTTCGCGAAAGCGAACTAAATCGTTCTATTAATAAACAGGATGTAATTGTAGAGAAAATAGAGGCTATGCTTCTACCTCTTCTTTGATCCAGTCGTAACCTCGTTTTTCAAGTTCTTGAGCCAGTTCCTTACCACCAGATTTAACAATTTTCCCCTTATACAGAACATGTACAAAATCAGGTACTATATAATCAAGAAGTCGTTGATAGTGAGTAATAACAATTGTTGCGTTGTCCTTATTCTTTAATTTATTAACACCATTTGCAACGATACGTAAAGCGTCGATATCTAGACCAGAATCAGTTTCATCTAGAATAGCTAGTTTAGGCTCTAGCATTGCCATTTGAAATATCTCATTACGCTTCTTCTCACCTCCAGAAAAACCTTCGTTTAGAGAACGTGAAAGAAATTTACGATCTATTTCTAGCATTTCAGATTTCTCACGTATCATTTTTAACATGTCCTTTGCTGCCATATCATCTTTACCTTGAGCTTTGCGTGTCTCATTGATAGCAGTTTTCATAAAGTTTGTTACCGATACACCAGGGATCTCAACAGGATATTGAAAAGATAAAAACACACCACGATGCGCTCTTTCTTCTGGATCTAAATCTTCAATATCTTCACCGTCTAGAGAGATTTCTCCACCAGTAACTTCATATTCTTCACGGCCTGCAATAACATTTGCAAGAGTAGATTTACCAGAACCATTAGGTCCCATTATTGCATGAACTTCACCAGCATTAACTTCTAGATTAATACCTTTTAAGATTTCTTTCCCTTCTATATTTGCTTGAAGATCTTTAATTTTTAACATATCTGTTATTTAACTTCTTTAATATCTAATGTTTTTCCAGTTGTAATTACGTTAGCACTTTTGGCTGGAGATACTTCTATAATTTTTGTGATGGTAATCATCTGTTCCCAGGCATCACCTGTTTCTAGATGACGTGGATTAGGTCCTAATTTCCCGTGTATAACCACATTTGCCATATCGTACTCTGATTTTTTGATGGCCTTTGCAACATCTACGAGCTCCATCATTTTCTCATCTACCTTAACTGCATATAGTTCTCTACTAGTGTTGAGAACAGCGGTATCTTCATAGTAGATAAACTCACCTCTAAAAATTTCTTCACCATCAGCAAGTGGTTCCTTTTCTATTTTTTTGATAACTACTTCTTCATCGTTTGAAGAGTTTTGATCGTTCTTACATGATATAAGACTTAAAACTAAAAAGCTTAAAAAGAATAATTGCTTCATAATCAAATTTTTTTTCTAAAAAATATTATCCTACTGAGCCTTCAAGGCTTATCTCTAGTAGTTTTTGTGCTTCCACGGCAAATTCCATCGGTAATTTATTCAGTACCTCTTTAGAGAAGCCGTTTACAATTAATGCGATCGCCTTTTCAGTATCTATACCTCGTTGATTACAATAAAATATTTGATCTTCACCTATCTTACTTGTCGTGGCTTCATGCTCTATTTTTGAAGTACTGTTGCTGTTCTCGATATAAGGAAAAGTGTGCGCACCACATTCATTCCCCATAAGCAAACTATCACATTGTGAAAAGTTGCGAGCATTAGTAGCACGTGAGCCTACCTTAACTAGACCACGGTAAGAGTTTTGAGATTTACCTGCGCTTATACCTTTAGAAATGATGGTAGACTTAGTATTTTTACCTAAGTGTATCATTTTAGTACCAGTATCTGCTTGTTGATAGTTGTTAGTAACCGCAATAGAATAAAATTCTCCTACAGAGTTATCACCTTTAAGAATACAGCTAGGATACTTCCAGGTAACAGCACTACCGGTTTCTACTTGAGTCCAAGAAATTTTTGAGTTTTTCTCGCAAAGCCCTCGTTTTGTAACAAAGTTAAATACACCACCTTTTCCTTCACTATTTCCAGGATACCAGTTTTGAACTGTAGAATATTTGATTTCAGCATCATCCAGAGCAATTAACTCTACACAGGCTGCGTGCAATTGATTTTCATCACGACTAGGAGCAGTACAACCTTCTAGATAAGAAACGTAACTACCTTCATCTGCAATAACGAGAGTTCTCTCAAACTGACCTGTTCCTCCTTCATTAATACGGAAGTAGGTAGAAAGTTCCATAGGACACTTCACACCTTTAGGTATGTAACAAAAAGAACCGTCTGAAAACACAGCACTATTTAAGGCTGCATAGTAATTATCCTTTTGTGGAATAACAGTTCCTAGGTATTTTTTAACTAGTTCTGGGTGCTCTTGTATAGCCTCAGAAATAGGACAAAAAATAATTCCTTTCTCTGCTAGAGTTTCCTTGAATGTTGTTGCTACAGATACAGAGTCTACAACAATATCCATCGCTACACCAGCAAGTTTCTTTTGCTCATCTAGTGAAATACCTAATTTCTTAAAAGTCTCAAGTAATTCAGGATCTACTTCATCTAGGCTATCGTACTTAGGCTTAGAATTTGGTGCAGAGTAATAAGAGATAGACTGAAGGTCTGGCTTGTCATACTTCACGTTAGACCAGTCTGGCTCTTCCATTTGCATAAAAATACGGTAAGATTCAAGACGCCAGTCCAGCATCCATTGAGGTTCATTTTTCTTTGCAGATATAATGCGTATCACCTCTTCACTAAGACCTATCGGAATTTTATCAGATTTGATATCAGTATAGAAACCGTACTCATATTCTTTATCCTTGAGTTCTTTTTCTAATTGTTCTTCTGTATATTTTGACATAGTTTTTTTAATTACGCTTTCGCGAAAGCGAGATTCATAAAATCTTTCTATAAACTGAAAGACTCACCACAACCGCAGGTTCTCTGTGCATTAGGATTGTTAAAAACAAATCCTTTTCCGTTTAATCCGCCGCTAAACTCTAATGTAGTCCCGACTAAATAAAGAAAACTTTTCTTATCTACTGCGATTTTGACCTCATTTGCTTCAAATACCTTATCAGTATCAACGGACTGGTTATCAAATTTAAGGTCATAAGAAAGGCCACTACAGCCACCGCTTTTTACACCTACGCGTACAAAGTCTTTACCTATGGTATAGCCTTCCTCGCTCATTAATTGAGCAAGTTTCACCTTTGCAGTTTCTGATACACTTATCATATAAAATAGCTTGTTTAAAATGTGTACAAAGATACAACAGCGATCTGTCAACCTTGAATGATTCTATTCATAAAACATATTATTCTATATAGTTTACCTATAGTTTAACAATTCTTTATGCGTTATCATATCAAAGCATCTATTAACTGCTGTAGAAAAAGTGGAAATCGTCGTAATTTTGCAAAATGATAGAAGATAAAAATCCGGCACGCACGCCTATTGAAAACTTAGGTGAATTTGGTTTAATAGATTTTATAACTAAGAATTTTGAAATTGTTCATGATTCTACGGTTAAAGGAATAGGTGATGATGCTGCTGTTCTCAAAAATGATAAATGCAGTGTGGTAACCACTGACATGTTAGTGGAAGGTGTTCATTTTGATTTGAGCTACGTTCCTTTAAAGCATTTAGGTTATAAGTCTGTCATGGTTAACCTATCAGATGTGTATGCCATGAATGCAAAGGCAACTCAGGTTACAGTTTCTATCGCTATTTCAAATCGTTTTCCTGTGGAGGCTGTAGAAGAATTATATGACGGTATACGATTAGCTTGTAAGACTTATGGTGTAGACCTTATAGGTGGTGATACCACGGCTTCTAGAAGCGGCTTAATAATTTCAGTTACTGCTATAGGAGAACAGAGTGATGATAAAATAGTATATAGAAATGGCGCTGGTGACGGAGACTTATTAGTAGTCTCTGGAGATATAGGTGCAGCTTATATGGGACTGCAAATATTAGAGCGTGAAAAAGCCGTTTTTAAGGCAAATCCCCAAAACCAGCCAGATATAGAAACCTATAGCTATTTATTAGAAAGACAATTGAAGCCTGAGGCAAGAAAGGATATAATAAAATTACTAAATGATCTTGAAGTACAACCTACTAGCATGATTGACTTGTCAGATGGGTTGAGTTCTGAAATTGTACACTTATGTAAGCATAGTGATGTAGGGATGACTATTTATGAAGATAAAATACCTTTAGACCCTACAGTGATTACAGCCTGTGAAGAGTTTAATCTTGATAGTACAACTATCGCATTGAGCGGTGGTGAAGATTATGAGCTATTATTTACGGTAAAACAGGAGCATTTTCCTAAGATTAAGGCAAACCCAAATTTATCGGTAATAGGTCATGTAGTTGATGCTTCTTATGGTATGAACTTAGTTACAAGAGGTGGAGAACAAATCCCAATTAAAGCAATGGGATGGAATAGTCTTAAAGAAGACTAGTATAGAAAGGTTAAGCTGTAATTAGTCCAGCTCTTTTTCTTTTTTGAGCTACATCGTTAAGAGCTCTATTTATTTGTTCATAGCGGTCATTGAGTGGCACAAAATCTCCATAAATGGTTTTGGTCATTTGTTTACCACATTTTGTGCAACATAACTCTTCCACACGGTCATTTACTATACGAGAGGTTTTAAACTTATGCTTTGTGATAGAACAACCTACTGATTTTAATGGAGAGAAACTATTAGACATGTAATTATATTTAGGGGAAAATTATACTACTAAAATGTTAAGATTCTAAATATATGTAAATTGTTAATAACTTATGTTTAAAAGCGTAATTATTCGTTGAAATGCATACAGTATAGAATATTTACTGGATTTGTTAATAAACTCATGTGCCCGCAGTTTATTGTTTTACCCTTGATATTTAAAAGATCACATTCTGTCCTAGTAAGATTAGGTGCAATAATTTGATCTTGCAGACTATATATATAATTAATCTTCAAATTACAATCCTTCAGCCCGTCCAGAGCACCTTCTCTATCGCGCATATACAATAAAGAATTAATAATACTTTGTGTTGATAAAGAATGTGCTGCTATTCTCATTGTATCAATTACATCTTTATAAGTGTCTAACTCGCTTTTAGTAAACAAATTACTAATAGCCATGTTAATATAAGCCGTTTTGTGTTTTTGAATAAGCTCAATTGCTCTGTTTCTTATTAGTTTTTTTTCTTGAGGATCCTTGCCTGCTATACTGTTAAGCATAGTAAGAGATGCGACTTTTTTAGGATTCGCTTTCGCGAAAGCGGCACCTAAATATCCACCCATACTATGTCCCATAATATGAATATGATCTATATGTTCTGACTTTAAAATAGCGTTTAAACTTTCAATGAAATCTGGAGCAGTGAAAGGTGAATTACTTTCAGGACTTGTGCCGTGACCAGGTAAATCAATTTTTAAAATGGAGTACCTATTGTCCAGAAGATATTCTAATTGTTGCCATTGTTCCATGCTACCCAAAAAACCATGAATCAGTAGAAGAACTGGTTTATTGTTTTTACTAAAATTATAATTTAAATGCATCTGGTAACAAAGGTAAGAAGTAGTAGATCGATTATTTATTACAATTCTATCAGAGCCCTAAAAATTTTGTTAATTTAGCGTTTAATCATGAGAAAAAAATTACTGTTCATAAGTCTGGTATCTCTTCTATTATTAACCTCTTGTGAGGATAATGATACTTACGAATTTGCTAAATCAGAGCTGGACATTCGTCTGGAAGAATTGCTAGAACAAAATTCAAACGGTCAAGGTAAATCTTTTTTTATTTTACCAGAGAGCGATGACTTTGCTGCTATACCGCAAGACCCATTAAATCCTTTAAATACTTACAAAGTAGCTCTAGGACAATTATTGTTGCATGAAACAGCTACTGGTGGAATTCCCAAAATGAGTCAGATGGAATCTACATATTCTTGTGCGACATGCCATCCAGTTGCTTCTAGCTTTTATTCTGGACGTAGGCAAGGAATAGGCGAAGGCGGGACAGGCTTTGGGTTTGCTGGAGAAGGAAGGCAAATAGATTTAAATATGCCACTGGACTCTGTAGATTTACAACCAGTAAGACCTCCTACGCTACTTAATGTTGCTTATCAAGAAACGGCATTATGGAACGGAATGCTAGGCGCAACAGGACCTAATACTGGGACAGAGTCGCGATGGGCGTTGAGCGGTGTGCCAGAAAATGATTTAGGCTATCAAGGGCTAGAGATTCAAGGTGTAGTAGGTCAAAAAACACATAGATTAAAAATAGATGAAGAATTTATAAATCAAAATGGTTACAGGTGGCTTTTCAATAAAGCATTTGAAGATCAAATAGAATCTCAAAGATATACTGCTGTAAACGCAGCTTTAGCCATTGCAGCCTTTAATAGAACTCTATTAGCAAATCGTTCTCCGTGGCAGTATTACCTCAATGGAGATTATGACGCGCTTTCAGAAAGAGAAAAGAAAGGAGCAATTTTGTTTGCCGGCAAAGGACAATGTATGAATTGTCATACTGGACCAGCATTGAAAGATCAAGAGTTTCATGCGTTCGGTTTTGGACATTTTGATAACTCTACTGATGCAGTTGTCTTGAGTAACGTAGATTTTGAAAATATAAAAAGAGGTCGTGGTGGGTTTACTGGACTCTCAGAAGACGATTATAAATTTAAAACACCTACTTTATATAATTTAAGAGATGCTGCATTTTATGGGCATGGCTCCACTTTTTCAAGTATTGAAGAGGTGATACGTTATAAAAATGGTTCGACATTACAAGATCAAAATGCATCATCAAATATAGCTGATGAAATGGGATCAATACAGCTTACAGAAGAAGAGGTTTCTGATTTAGTTTATTTTCTAGAAAATAGTCTGTACGACGCAGAGTTATTGCGATATATTCCTGATGCTGTTAAATCTGGCAATTGTTTCCCAAATGCTGATGATCAAAGTAGAATAGATCTAGGTTGTAATTAAATAAATTGCGATACAATCATATTTTGATGTTTAAATACCTTACGGTATCTTTACTTAATGAGAAATCCAGAACAAACAAAAGCTACCATACTTAAAGAAAGTGCAAATTTATTCAACACTAAAGGGTATAAAGCAACCTCTCTAAGTGATATCACTCAAGCAACTGGACTTACTAAAGGTGCTATCTACAAGCATTTCAATAATAAAGAAGATCTTGAACAGCAGGCACTACGCAGTTTAGGTCGTACGATGTTAGATTTACTAGGTAAAGAAATTAAGCTAGCTAAAAATTATGAATCAAAAATGGAGGTGGTTTTTACATTTTTTGAAAATTACCTTTTAAATCCTCCATATCAAGGAGGTTGTCCACTTATGAATAGTGCCGTAGAAAGTGATGATACAAATCCTGTGTTGCGACAGCAATCTTTTGGAATGTTAGTAAATCTAAAATCATCATTACGTAGAGTTTTTGAAAATGCAAAACGTCGTAATCAAATTAAATCAGATACAGATATAGAACAAATGGTCTATGTTTTTATCGCCACATTAGAAGGTGGAATAATGATGAGTAAGCTAGAGCGCAATAATGATGCAATATCTAACTGTATAGCATATTTAAAGGAGATCAATAAAGGTTTAATGATATAACTTTTTTTAAACAAAAAGATACCGATCGGTATATAGTATGAAAAGAATATTTACACTTATTTTAAATAAGACCGCATATGTACTACCAAAATGGAATGGTAAACAAGCTTTTAAATTATTATGTAAAGTAAAAAGAATAGAAATTTCTTCTCAGGGAAATGATTTTTTAAACAAAGCTGTACAAAGCAAATGGTCTTACCATAATTACGAGGCGACTATTTATAAATACGGCAGCGGTAGTAAAAAACTTATTTTTCTACATGGATGGTTAAGTAATTCTGAGCGCTGGAGAGAAATGATAGAAAGTTTAGATCTTAGAGACTATTCTTGTTATTTAATAGATGCTCCTGGTCATGGTCGTAGCAAAGGAAATAGTCTCAATTTAGAAATTTATCGTTTGATATTAATAGACCTAGTTAAAAGTCAAGGGGATATTCATTCTATAATAGGACACTCTTTAGGATCTCTAGTTACTGCCTATGCCTTGATGCGGGATGCGACATTGCCAGTAGATAGCATAATATTAATGGGCGCTCCTGCTGGAATGAACTCCATATATGATTTCTTTAAGCGTATAATGAATCTCAATAATAAGACTATTGAAAATATGGATGCTTTTATTAATAAAGAAATAACTGAAATTCCAGCACATGAAATAAATATCAAGAACTTTTTAAAAGTGGTTCAACAACCTGTTTTAGTTATACATGATTATGATGATAAAATATGCCCAATTGTTCCTATAGAAACTGCGGTTGCTCTAAATAAACAAGTGGAATCATTTTTTACTTCTCATTTAGGACACGACCTGCTTGACAGAGAAGTGATTAAAAGAACTCTCCATTTTCTTGATAGCGTTTAATTAAATTAAAATCTAAGTGAGCTAGTTTATTTCTACTGTAATTGTGGACTTATCCCTTATTTTTGAAGATCTAAATTTTTACCATTGTCTATATCTCCTCACGCTTTTGAGCAGCACACTGTTGCCTTTTATAATGTAGAAAACCTATTTGATGTAATAGATGATCCTCATGTAATTTTAGATGAGGATTTTACTGAATTCGGCCGTCAAAATTGGACACGAAATAGATATGAAAAAAAACTTCTCAAGATTAGTGAAGCTATAAGTAAAATAGGTTTTGAAGCGACAGGTAAACTACCGGCAGTAGTAGGCCTCGCTGAGGTTGAAAATAAGAAAGTCCTGAAAGACCTTATCCAGCAGCCCAAGTTAGAAAAAGCCCATTACGATTTTATACATTATAACAGCCCTGATGAAAGAGGAATAGATGTCGCTTTACTATATGATACCAGAATTTTTGTACCTACTTATTCTGAGCCATTACATATATTATTAGAAAATGAGCAAGGCGAGCGCGACGCTACGAGAGATATACTTTATGTAAAAGGAAAGCTAGCAGGGACACCAGTCCATATATATGTGAACCACTGGCCGTCTAGACGTGACGGTGTAGACGCTACTAATGAAAAACGAGTAGAAGTAGCAAGGCAGTTACTACACCATATTGATAAAACTGATGTCAAGGGAAAGCGTTATTTAGAAGATTTACCTATTCAAGATTCCCATCATACCATCATAATAGGTGATTTTAATGATGACCCTGAAAATGATAGTATTAAAAAAGGATTATTACCATACGGTTTTGAAAACCCTACAGCTGGTTTAAAAAACTTTCATAGAGGCTCGTTAAACCACCAGTTCAAGTGGAATTTATTTGATCAGATCTTAATCAGTAAAAGTTTACATAACGATGTTGCAGACTCTTTATACTTTCATAAAGCCGATATTTTTGACGATATCATGTTAAGACAGTGGAAAGGAAAATATAGAGGTCAGCCAGCCCGCACATTTGTCGGTAGAAACTATAAAGGTGGTTACAGCGATCACTTTCCAGTTTTTGCAGTCTTTAGAAAGAATTAGTAGTGCTTTGTCCGTTAAACATATCTATTCGTCTATTAAGGATATGTTAAACAAATGTGGATTAAATTTTTTATATCTTCACAGTTCTAGAAAGCTTTTTGTAACACCTAGATTTCTAGTGTTTTTGACAGTTTCGCTTTCGCGAAAGCGGAATTACCTTAAATAATTGGTAAATCATAAATAGATTCGTGCTATATTTAGCGATCTAAAATTATTAACGCAACCTAAAAATTTAACCTTGTGAGAATGAAAAAATTACTTGCAATGGGGTTCTTTATTACATTTGCAACTACAAGTGTAGTACATGCACAGCAAGATCCTCAGTACACACAGTACATGTACAATCAAAACATTATTAACCCAGCCTACGCAGGTACTCAAGATGGTTTTAATATCACAGCCCTATATAGACAGCAGTGGTCTGGTATAACAGGAGCTCCTGAAACTATAACACTTTCTGGTAGTACATCCATAGGTGATAGACTAGGTGTAGGATTATCTGTAATTGCAGATAATATAGGTCCAGTAGGAGAAACAAACACTTATGGTGACTTCTCTTATAGACTACAAGTAGGTAAAGAAACTACTCTTGCATTAGGTCTTAAGGCTGGTCTTACATTTTTTGATGTAAACTTGAACACTGTTCAAACAACTGTCCCAGGAGATCCACTATTTTCTGAAGAACTTAATGAAACTTATCTTAACCTAGGTGCTGGTGCCTTCTTATATGGCTCTAACTGGTATGCAGGATTTTCTGTTCCTAATATGTTGAACAGTACGCACCTCGATGAAAACGGTTTGGAATTTGGAAGTGAGACACAACATTATTTCCTTACAGGTGGATATGTTTTTGATGTGGCAGATAACATTAAATTAAAGCCACATGTACTCGTTAAGGGAGCTTTTGATTCTCCAGTGAGTTTTGATTTAAATACAAATGTATTGTTTAACAATAAATTTGAAGTAGGAGTTTCCTATCGTTATGAAGACTCATTTAGTGGTCTGATAGGAATGAATGTTACAGATAATATTAAAGTAGGTTATGCTTATGACCGCGTAGTATCTGACATTTCTGTAGTGTCTAATAGTTCTCACGAGGTATTTTTATCGTTCGGTTTGAACTTCCCACGTAAAGTGATGCAGTCACCTCGTTTCTTCTAATTCAAAAACAGCAAAGAATACAAACCATGAAAAAACTATATATACTTTTTATATTATTCGTTGGTGTTGCAATGACGGCGCAAGCACAAAGCGATAAAACTGAAAAAGCAGATAAGCTTTTTGAACAGCTACGTTATGTAGATGCGGCTGAAGCTTATGAAAAACTTTTAAATAAAGGGGTAAGAACTCAGCATGTCTACACCAGATTAGGAGATTCTTATTTCTACAACAGTGATTTTAAAAACGCTGAGAGAAATTATGCTAGAGCCGTAAAACGTGATCCACAGCCTGAAACGCTTTATCGTTATGCACAATCTTTGAAAGCTTCAGAAAAATATGATCTTTCTAACACGATAATGACTCAGTTTGCCAGCTTAAAACCTGGGGACGATCGCGCAAAGCAATTCAAAGCTAATCCTAATTACTTGATGGAAATTCAAGAAATGAAAGATGCGTTTACCACAAAGGCAGATAAGTTTAATACTGAGGCTAGTGATTTCTCTGCCGTTAAAGTAGGAAATAAGCTATATTTCTCAAGTGCTCGTAATGAAAATAGAGGTAAATATGGATGGAATGAGCAACCATACCTAGATATTTATGAGGCAACTATTGATGAGGCAGGTGTAGTAGGAAAACCTGAGCTTCTTAAAGGTGAAGTTAATACTAAGTATCATGAAGGTACTTTAGATATTACACCAGATGGTAAATACATGTTTTTTACTAGAGTAGATTATTATAAAGGAGATTATGAAAAAGCGTCTGATGGAGAGAGCAAACTGAATATTTATAGAGCTCTCAACGCAGGTGGAGAATGGAGAGACGTTGCTACAACATCCTTAGAGTCTAAAGAATATGGTGTAGGACACCCATCTATTACTAAGGATGGTAAAGCTATCTTTTTTGCCAGTGAAGCGCCAGGAGGACAAGGTGGAACTGATATTTATAAAGCAACCCTTAAAAATGGTAAAATATCTAATCCTGTAAATTTAGGTCCTACTGTAAACACATCAGGTGACGATTCATTTCCTTATATAGCAGATGATGGAACACTTTACTTTTCAAGTAACGGACACCTAGGACTAGGTGGTCTTGATGTATTTAAATACAAAGATGGTGAGGTGACTAATATGGGTGCTCCTATCAACAGTTCTTTAGATGATTTTGGTTTTAGTTATTCTGAGGCAACTGGTAAAGGTTATGTGTCTTCAAACCGTAAAGGTGGACAAGGTGGCGATGACATCTATCAGGTAGAAAGAATCGAAGTTTGTGAAGTTGCAGTTACTGTTAAAGCTGTAGATTCTGAAACAGGAATGCCTATATCAGGAGCAATAGTTTCTCTACAAGATGACGCTGCTGGAAACAGTATGCCAGGTCAGACTACTGATGCAAATGGTATGGCAGTGTTTACAACTGACTGTAATCTTGAGCTTACAGCAAGAGGAGCTAAAGATAAATATGAAAGTGGAGAAGCAACACTATCTGTTGCTGAAGAAGAAACTGCTATGGTAGAAGTTATGATGACTCCGGAACCAGAAATCGTAGAAGACAAGATTATTCTTAATAAGATATATTTTGACCTAGATAAATCTAACATTCGTCCTGATGCGGCGCTTGAATTAGACCGATTAGTAGGTTTAATGAAAAAGTACCCTACTCTAGAGGTTATGGCAGAAACTTATGCAGATATCAGAGGTTCTGATTCTTACAATTTAGCACTTACCGAAAGACGTGCTAATAGCATAATTGAGTACGTAGAATCTCAAGGAATTGACGGTTCTAGGCTTTCAGCTGCAGGACGTGGAGAAGCAAATCCAGTAGTAGACTGTAAGGCTAAAAAATGTACACCTGCAGAATATGAATTATCTCGTAGATCTGAGTTTACAATTACAAAAAGATAAGCAAGATTATTAACTAACCCAATGCTTATAAAGTCCATTTGCTCATGCAAATGGACTTTTTTTTATTTGTAAAACTGTTCCAATTAGACCTTATAGAATCATTCTATTAATTATCTTAACCAGATGAATTCATTTTTAGAAAACATTCTCCAAGATCTTGAAAACAAACAAATAGAAATCACAAAGGTTTGTTATGTAGTCCCTTCCAGACGTGTAGGCATCTTTCTTAGTAGGTGCCTGGCTCAAAGAATTAATCAACCTATATTTTTACCTAAAATCTATAGTGTAGAAGAATACGTTGAATATCTCGCTCAAGTCGAAATCGTTAACGACCTAGATCTTTTACCGTTATTTTATAAAGCATACAAAAATGTAGAAAATGGTGAGAATTTAGATAGTTTTGATGAGTTTATAGGCTGGGCAACAACCATTCTTAAAGATTTCAATGAAATGGATCGTTATCTGGTAGATCCAGAGCAATTTTTTAATTACTTAGGTAGTATCAAAGAAATGGATCATTGGGCATTGAGCAAAAATCCCACATTGATGGTTTCTAAATATTTGAGGTTTTGGAAAAAGTTGCATCTATATTATAACGCATTTCAAGAGTTGTGTTTAGAAAACAAGATAGTGTATCAAGGAATGGCTTATAAGTTAGCTTTCGCGAAAGCGGAACAATCATCCTTCATTAATGATCAGGAAGAGAAAACGATTTTCCTAGGACTTAATGCTTTAAATACTGCCGAATCTAAAATAATACAGAAGCTACTTGAAGAAGAAGGCGACGACAGCTTGTGTTTACGGGTATTTGTCACCGGTGGAGGCTGCTCTGGTTTCCAGTATGGCTTCACTTTTGATACTGAAATTGCTGAAGATGATACCCAAGTAACGCAAAGTGGTGTTAATGTGCTGGTGGATTCACTGAGCTACGCCTATTTAGACGGTGCCAGTGTGGATTATCAAGAAAGCTTAGAGGGTTCTAAATTTGTGGTTAATAACCCGCAAGCCTCATCAACCTGTGGTTGTGGCTCGTCGTTCACTATCTAGTTTTAGTTTAAATACGATTTTAGCTCTGTTTATTGGTCTTTTTTCATCTATGGCTGCGGCACAAGAGGGCCCATTCATTGCCCAATTGCATGCCCACACCCCAGAAGAATTGCAGGCATTGTTGAACCGTGCCGAAGCGTGGTCAAACAGTACAAAAACTTACCCAGATCACCCTATCTCAGTTATTTTACATGGCAGTGAAGCCAGCGCCTTTGTGAAAGCGAATTATCAAAAGTATCAATCGTTAGTGGATCAAGCTGCTAAATTAGATGCCTTCAATGTAGTGGATATTAAAATTTGTGAGCGCTGGATGGGGGCCAATATGGTTAACCGAAACCAGTTGCCGGCATTTGTTGAGACCGTCCCTTATGGGATAGAGGAAGAACGCAAGCTCATCAAAGCAGGCTTTCAAAGCTTTTAAATTTCAAGTTTCAAGTTTCAAGTTTCAAGTTTCAAGTTTCAAGTTTCAAGTTTCAAGTTTCAAGTTTCAAGTTTCAAGTTTCAAGTTTCAAGTTT